>Ga0123357_10012006_pt1 | contig 11145 bp, 6 predicted proteins | sample TergutEmb28metaG_FD_89873 | JGI IMG/M metagenome (GOLD analysis project Ga0123357, IMG submission 89873) | Embiratermes neotenicus P4 segment gut microbial communities from Petit-Saut dam, French Guiana - Emb289 P4 | ecosystem: Host-associated > Arthropoda: Insects > Digestive system > Gut ... | reverse complement strand
TTGCATCCATATCTGGCTATCAAATAATTTTTTACCTGTTGTAAGTCGGTTTTGCCTATATTCACTTCAGCAAAGGCATGCCCTTCTTTACCATCGAATGCAAAGTTAATGCGGGCTTCACCTCCTATTGCCAAAATAGCCGAACAGAGCAAAATAGCAAAGTCGTCACAATCGCCGTTCAATCCATTTTTCAATGTTTCTGATGCCTTAGCGTAATAATCGTGAGACAAAGGATCATTGACATAACTCCAATTTTGGTAACAAAAATCAAAAATGTCGCAAATCTGTCCCAAATTAAAGTCACCGGGTGAAGCATCTACCAATGCTACGGCATTGTCTCTTACGGTTTTACTGTTATAATCACAGGCAATAATTAAATCCCGTAACTCACCGGTAATATTATAGGTTTTAATATATTCCTCCGGTGTCTGTAAATCGGCAGGATGCTCAAAAACAATTTTAGGTGGATTTGGTAAATTATCCTTATGCACAACCGGTTTCAATTTTTTATTTGACGGTACAACGATTACTATATCATCATCACTCGTATTTTTTTGGTTTTTCACATCAGAGGCTTGAGGAACAACAACAAACACGGTATCTTGTTTATTTTTAGATTTTATGTTGGGCTTAACAATCGTATTTCTATTCGTTGAAACACGGCTTCTTGTTCTGTCACGACCACAGTCAGTAAATGACCACAACATTATTGGAATAAGGATTATATAAATATTTTTTCTACTCATATATTAACAAATTCAAATATTCATTAGCTACAACTTTCCCAAAATGATTTTAATTTTTCAACTTCGATCATAGCAATATTGAGATCTGTATATTTAACTGCTCGTTTTGTTTTGATTGATTTTTCATAAAGTTCTACCAGATACGCTTTTAATTTTTCGGTATCGTCGCTGTCTGTATCTTCGCCAAAACTGTGTATTATAACATTAGCAAGCATTTCTGCGTCGTCTTTATCTCCGGCAAATTGAAAGATATTATCACGACTTCCTATGCAGGAAAATCTTTTGCGACAAATTTCAAAAATAGAATTGCCTTGTTCGCTTGCGGCATCGAAAAAATCTATGTAATACTTCAATGCAATATGGTTTTCATCTTTTTCTTCCAACAGTGAAAACAGTCTGTCCAAATCCGATTCGTTTTCTTCCTGCCCTTTGAGTTTAAACCCTGAATTTATTAATTCTGCAATCATGAATACATTTTGTTCATCGGGAGGAGCTTCATTATACAGATATTCAACACAAGCTTTAATTAAATTATTGTCGTTCAAAATTGTTTCTTTGTTGTCAATATTCGTTTTTTTAATAATGCGAGTAACGACGGTATCTAATTCTTCTGCAGTGTGTTCCTGTGTCAGGTATTTGTGCAGGTCTTTGTATAAATATTCTAACTCAAAAAATGGAAATTCTTTACCCTTTTTAGTTTTAATTGTTCCTTCAAGAATAACGCCATGATAACCCCAAAAACCTTCCAAGACAGTACCGGTTTTTAATGATTCTATTTTCCCTTTTCCTATACAGTCGCCGTGAGAATATTCACCGAAATATAATAGTGAACCGGAGAGTTGAGAACCTATGCCGTGTAACAATCCATCTTCATCAAAACTACCTTCATCGTAATCACCATTTTCATAAGACCATTTGCCTCTTGTAAATGTGCCATCGACAAAGAATCCTTCTTGTTTGTCGCCGTCTGTATAGATATAAACTCCCCTACCATTAGCGCCCTTACTATTCCATTCGCCTTCATACACTCGGTCTTCAAATTCAATTTTGCCTTTGCCGAAACGTACTCCGCCTTTGTACTCGCCGGAATCTTTCCGTTTGTTTTCTGTTGAATAGAAAACACCCTTGCCATTTTCTTTACCTTCTACAAAGTTACCGTCATGCCAATCACCATCGTTATATATAATTATGCCTTCTCCGTGTGGTTTTCCATCTTTTACTGCGCCTTTGTAAATACAACCTGTATAAGGATAATCTTGCAAGGCAACAATAATGGTTTTCCATTTTTCTGACTCGTGTTTTTCTGGAGGGGGAGGCGGGGGTTCGATAATTAACCGTTTCCCGCAATGAATACAGAATTTTGCCTTTTTGGAGTTTTTATGTTCGCTGTGATTAGCTCGCAATTCAGCTGCGTTTATTGAACGTTCATCCACTAAACAAGTACCGCAACTAATACAGTATTTAGCTGTATCCAAATTCTCTACACCGCAAATATGTTTGGGACAAATTATCATATTCTTTTAGTGAATTTATATTTTTTGTTAGTTACAACCCATCCAAAAGGACTTTAATTTTTCAACTTCAATCATATCAATATTTAAGTCAGTAGATTTTACTGTTCTTTTTGATATAAGTGATTTTTCGTAAATGTCCACCAAATACACTTTTAATTTATCGGTATCGGCGCTATCAGAATCTTCGCTGTAACTGTGTATTATGACTTTTGTGAGCATTTCTACGTCGTTTTTGTCTTTGACATATTGAAAAATATTATTTGGACTTCCTATACAAGAAAATCTTTTACGGCATGTTTCAAAAATAGAATTACCCTGCTTGCCTCCAACATCGAAAAAGTCAATGTAATACTGCAAAGCAATATGGTTTTCGTCTTTTTCTTCCAACAATGAAAATAGTCTGTCCAAATCCGATTCATATTCTTCATACCCTTTACATTTAACCCCTGCATTTATGAGTTCCACCATCATAAATATATTTTGTTCATCTTCGGGGGCTTCGTTATACAGATATTCAACACACGCTTTAATTAAATTATTGTCGTCCAAAATTGTATCTTTGTTGTCAATATTCGTTTTTTTAATAATCCGAGTAACGACGGTATCTAATTCTTCTGCTGTGTGCTCTTGTGTCAGGCATTTGTGCAGGTATTTGTATAAACTGAATAAATTATAACTTGAAGAAACATTGCCTGTTTCATCTGTATATGTACCTTCAATTATACCATCGTTGTCCCAAAATCCTTCATATATACCACCTTTTTCCAACCATTCAATTCTGCCCTTTCCTATACGTTCTCCGTGAGAATATTCGCCGGAATCCAAGCGTTTGATTTTTGCATAGTAATGTGAACCAATACCATGTAAATTTTCGTTTTCATCAAAAATTCCTTCATAGTAATTACCTTCTCCGTAAGTCCATTTACCTCTTATAAATTTACTATTAACAAAGTATCCATCTTGTATATCAAGAGAAGTTGAACCATCTTGATTTTTTGTTCTGGTAGTTCCAATACCTCTTCCGTTACATCCTTTGCTATCCCATTCACCTTCATATATACGGTCATCGAACTCCCTTTTACCTTTACCGAAACGCACACCGTCTTTGTACTCGCCCGAATCTTTCATTTTGCTTTTTTCCGAATAGAAAACGCAAAAACCATTTGGCTTTCCATCTACGAAATTGCCGTCCCACCAACTGCCATCGTTACCAAGAATAAATCCTCTGCCTTGAGGTTTGCCGTCTCTGATTTCACCTTTATAAATACAACCGGTATTGGGATAATCTCGCGTAACAGTAAGATAGGGGTTCCAATCTTCGATACCTTTGTATGTTGTCGGATATACAATTTTCGGAGAATCGTCTGTACCACCATCGTTAAACAACTTAGCTCCGCAATAAATACAATATTTTGCTTTTCTTGAATTTTTATGTTCACCATGGTTGGCTTGCAGTTCGGCTTTTTGTTTAGGCGTTATTTCATCTACTAAACATTTGCCGCAAGCAATACAATAGTTTGCGGTATCAAGATTGTCTGTATTACAATATTTACAACGTATCATATTTGTTTAAACGAATTTTATTTTTGCCTTTTTAATCATTTGCCATTTGCCGCTTTCATTATTATATCGCGCTTCACCTGTCTCTATTTCAAGATTGGAAGGCGTATCACTAAGCATTTGCTTTTCGCAGCCTTCAATAAATTCAGGCGCTACTAAAACTCGACTGTAAGCGTTACGATATACTGTGAAAGAGGCTGTACTTTGTGATAAAGTCGTCAGTTCAAATACAGAATAATCGTTTGGCAACTCGGTTACTTTATTGAAAATTCCGTCAATAATATTGGCAGCATACAGTTTGTTTGATTTACGAATTTCCGGAGTTTCTTTATTTGATTCAATTTTTGGGAAAGCTTCATTTTTAAGCTGTTCTTTGTTTTTTAATTCATTGATTTGTTGCTGAAGTTCAATAATTTTGTTCTTTAATTGTTGATTTTCAGTATTTAACTTAGCATTGTCATTTTCCCATTGTTTAAGATTTTGTAATAGACGCTTGTTTTCGATTTCAAGATCTTTGGAAGAAGTTGTCTTTTCGTCTTTTACTTCAGTAAGTGTGTTCTTATTAGTTATATGTGAACCGAATTTGTGTTTGAGCCATTTTTTTACTTCATTTCGGAAACGATAGATTAGAATGAATGTAACGGCAATAATACAGAGCCAAACAAACCAAGCCCAAAAAGAATTTCCTGACCTTGCAGAATGTTCGGTTTTTGTTTTAGTGTTGTTATCAATAACTTGTTGCGTTTTGGAAGTATTTTGCTCAACCATTTGTTTAACATCTTCTTGGGGCTGTTCTACTTTTTCCTGTTTTTCTTTAGCGACAAAAAAACTATCTGGAATTTGTTTTTGCAAATCCTTTTTTAATGTATTTGTTTCGTTTGTTAAATACCCTTTGAACCCATTACCGTCAGGACTTGGCTGGTCTAAAGGTAAGTCAACTAAATAGTTGATAAGTTGATTTTTATCCCAATCTTGTTGCAAACTACTCTTTTTGTCATTTATATACTTAGAAAGCGCTTTTGTTTTCTGGTAGCTTCCTATCGCTTTTTTAATTTCATTGTATTTAGGGATTTTATAAAAAGAATTTACATCAAGCATTAATTTATTATTGGAGTACTCTTTTCTGAATTTATCGTCTATTTCACTACTTTTTTGAGCTATTTTTTTCTCAACAAATGCAACGATATATTTGCAATTCACATAATCTATCCATTTCTCATATTCTTCCTGCGATACTGTATTCTGTGCAACACTTATTGTGCTGCACAGAATAATACCTAAAGTTGCCAACAAAAATTTCTTTATCATATACCTAACACTAATCTAACACTTGCTTTCTGGTCAATTTTCCATTTTCCGTCGCTTTGTAAACTCGCTTTCCCTTCAACAATTTGCAAATCGTGCGGAGTGTCGCTTAATGTTTGCTTGTCGCAACCTTCTAAAATTTCGGGCGAAGCCAAAACTCTTTTATAAGCATTTTTATACACTGTGAATGAGGCGGAATTAGACGAAGTAAGAGTCAATTCAAAAATGGGTGTTCCCAATATTTGTTTTGATACCCTGTTAAAAAAGCCGTCAATGATATTCATAGCATAAAGTTTCTTTTGTTCAGCCTGAGCCGGAATTTCTCTGTGTAAACTATGTGAAATGGGCGAATTGATAACGGTTGAAGGTTGAGCCGGTCTATCGACAGGTCTTTTTTCGATTTTAATGAGACGGTCGTCCAAATCTTCAATTCTATCTCGTAACGATTCTATTTCATCTTTAATCTTAGGTTGTAAATTTTGATTCGTTGGCTTATTCATTATATTCTCAACTGGTGTTATAATTGTATCATCCAACCATTGCTTTAATCGATGTCCTTCAACATAATTATTGTTGTTAGTGATAATGTCGATTACCATTTCTCTATGTTTTCTTCTGTCAAGGAAAACAAACACAAACAAGCCAATAACAAGTAACACAAGAACAATAACTGAAATAATTAAAAACAATATTTGTTCAGAGTTGGATTGTTCTACTTCTGTTGTTCGCTGTATTGAGCTTTCATTTGTTGCGGATATAATATTTTTAGCGGGACTTGTTAATATTGTATCTTTTTTTACTACCTGATTTGACTCAGATAAGGGGTTTGGAAGAGTATCCTGATTCTGTGCAATACATATTCCGTTTCCCAACAATACTGCCATTACAATAATTATTATTTTTCTCATATTCAATAGATTAAATTTCATCTTTACTAATTTTATATGCCAAATCGTGCAAAGTTTTAATTAGCGGGTAGAAGAACAGAGTTTCTTCAACTTCAATCGGTTGGACATCTTTTTGTTTTTTTTCTCTTGCTTCAATCATTGCAAAATCTATCACTTTGTTTATTGCCATATTCAAAGAATCCTTCAAAATAGTTTTGTTTTTACAAAAATCTTTAACATTGTTGATTTTATTGGGGTCTGCACCAAAACTATTAATGAAGAACTTCTTATTACTTTCGTGAATCTTGAAAATAAATTCAATGTAATCTATGACCGATTGCACTATCTCATCTTTTGTCGTTTCAGTGTTACTGATTTGTTGGTAGGTTTCACCTCCTTTATATTCTACAGTCATATCGTTACCAAGTAAAGTACATTTTATATCATCAATTTCAGCCGGAGTTTGGCTTGTTCTGCCTTCCAAACAATACTGAATACATCCTTTGCTTGTCGCTTCTTTGGGTTCCGAACTTTTGTGAATTTTGAGAGAATCAGATTCTACTTCATTATAAACTCCATCAAAAATGTATTGAATAAATTTGCCTAATATTGTATTGTCTGGCGACAAAATATTCAGCGTTTTGGAGCCATTACCGCTAAACACAACAGCAGCAGGTCTTTGTATTCCCTTTATTTTCATTGCCTTTGCTACATAATAAACAATAGCACCATAGAACAAAATAAAGACATATTTCATTTTACCTTCTTCTAATAACATTTGAGATAAATCTAAATTGGGGTCAATATCTCCATTGGGTTTTCTTGTCTGTGGATTATTAACCAATGAAAACAAAAATGCTATAATATCCGGTGTATGTTGCAATTGATTTTCACTTTTTTGATTTTTAATTTGATTTAGGGCTCTTGCCAACTCTTGAATGTCGCCGTTGTCATTTAAAATTTTTAAAAATTTTTCGTAATAAAGTTGATAAAATCCATTTACTTCACAGTCTTCTCCATAAGCATCACCAAACAAAGCATTAGAGGCGAACTTAAAAGACAACAACATTTTGGGTTTTTGTTTTTCTAACACATAAACATCGGTTGTACCACCACCGACATCAATTGAAATTGTTTGCCCACTTGCACTTACTTTGTAATTGAACCAAGGTGCTGTTGATTCAGTTAATGAAATCAATCTTTTTTCTAAATTGTTACCTCCAAAATATTTAATAAACAAATTTGTCCAAATAGGTGCATAAATTTGTCCGTGTTGGTAAGGAGTAAAACTTGCCGGATATGACCAAATCAAACGAACTTGATTCAAATCACCTGCATTTGCTACAACTTTCATTTGCAACAATTTGAATAAATTTTCCAAATACATCTGACGTAACGGGTTAGGACAGTCCCATTTAATTTCTGTTTGTTTTTTATTATAATCGGGAATTTGTTCTTTTTCGTATAGGAAAGGAATATTTCCGTCTATCAATGCTGTAAGATTGAGTGCGTTTTTATAATCAATACCCTCTCTTTCGGCAAATACTGTGCGCATTGGATATTGTAATGATTCAGGAATAAAATTATGAGCAAAAGCAAATTGAAACAAATCACTATCATCCCCTGCTATACGATAATTGATATGCATACGACATAATTTATTTTCGGTTGGTTGAATACTGAATGCTTCCGGCTTGGCATTTGTTGAGGTACAATATGCAATGTGTGTATTAGTAGTACCAAAGTCTATAGCGAAAGTATATATATTGCTACCAGTCGTATCTTTCATTTTAGGAATAATAATCCCCGAAACATCCCCTATATTTACATTTATTCTATTAAAATTATCAAATGGTGCATAATTTTTAAGCTCAAATGGTTTTTGCCCTGAATCCATTTTTTTACGAACCACATCATTTGTGTTTACGAGGGTATTATCTTGAAGAAAAGAAAGTTTTACATCATTTGAGTCTTTTAAGGTCATTAGTGGAACTTGATACTCTTTTTTTTCTACACTTTCGGGGAATTTTACAAACGGCATAATACCTAATCCAAAATGCTTTACAATCATCCTTCCTATGTCTGGTGTTGAATCAGGATTTTCGACATATGTCCGTTCGTACTCTATGTAGTTGTTGTTTACTATTGGGATACGCAGCTTAACTATAATACCCTTCAGATCATCTTTAAACTCAAACATTTTTTCATTACTACCACTTACTTTAGTATTCTGTAAATCATCTGTAGTAAAGAATTTGAAAAATGTTTCTGTCAAAGGTAGCAAGAAACTTTCAGGATCTTCTTCGTTCATACATATATAATGCCCATTAAAAAAATAATCGTTGTTTAGCATATATGGCATACGTACAATGGTGTTGGTAAGAAAATCACTTATCGTAAGCCACGGATACTGTACCCCATTGGGGAGAGTATCTCGTTTGGCAGCAGGATCGGCAATATAATTACCCCACTTTGTATTCTTATCAAGTTTCCAATCCTCATACCCAGAACCATTGCCACCCACCAAAGGTAAAACTAATGGTAATTGGACGTGCTCTTCTCCTAATTTTTTCTTTATTTTTTCTGAAGGCTCTATTAAAAAACTGCTATCCTTTTCTGTAATTCCACTATCAACAATTTCTGTATAAAGTGGCAATCCACAAATCTCAGGTTTAATTCCACGATAATCAAGCGGATTATAGTTGTTTACATTACTTGGTAAAGCATCTATTTCCGCTATACGACCAGTGTCGTTTTTTTGCTTTTTTAAATATTTATTAAATTGAGAAAAAAACGTTTCTGCTTTTTTGTTCGTTTTAAACCATTGATACAAATAATTTTGAAACTCAATGCTTCGCCTTGATAGCGGGAAAACGTTGCTAAAAGCAAAATGATCGTTACTTAATTGAATTTTTCCTTTATAATCTTTTGTCCCATCACTCTTTTCTGTAAAAAAATTGCCTGTACTATCTACAAATTCAGGAATAGCAACACCGTTTTTATCTCTTCCTTTGACATTTGCTGCACTAAAAAATAAAGTGCTGGGAGAAGTAGCTCCAATTATTTTTCCGGTTTGTATATGTCTAAAAATATAAATACACCGCATATCTTTCAAATTATAGGCATCTGCATCACTTTTTAAGAATAGGGATAACGACTTCCCTAAAGGTCCATCCGGTAGATTGGACTTGTCCCATTTTATTATTTCAAGAATATTTTTCCATCTATTGAAAGTAAAAAATATTTCGGCAATATCCAAAGCTTCGGATACTATTTTTTTATACGCTCCTAACGCTCTTTCTCCTTTGGCTTCAACTTCAGCAAATGCTGTTTTTACCAACGCTATACGTGCAAAAGGCGAAGGTATAGAAGTTGGCTCATTATTACTATTGCTATTACCCTCTGGAATTGTGTTAATTTCGTTATCCCCATAGATATTTGATTTACCCCAATGTTCTATGGTGTCTGTCAATCCTCCTACGCCATCAGCAGCCGAGAGGTCTGTATTTATTCTAAATATATATTTGCTCATAAATTTATTTATTATTTCCCTGATATTAGTGTTAATAATTCTCCGGTTGCTCTGTAAAAAAGTTCCAAAAATATTTGTGACGTTTTTTGTTTAATATCAATAGCATCTTTTTTATTTTTAACCATTTCATCAGATAAATCATTTAATTTACTATCCATGCTAGACCAATCTTTTACTTTCCAAGTTTCATTAAAAAGAATGATTTTTCCTTTGATAAAATCATTTGCATTTGTAGTTGTCAAATTGAAAGGACTAAATTTAAAGTCTTGCTCTTCCATCTCAAGTAGCCATTCAACAAAATTTTTTTGTATAGACTCCAGTTTTTTGATGCTAATTTTATTAAACTCCCTATCTTTGACATTAGCAAAATTTTGTCTAAGTCCTTGTGACTCGTAGATATTTTTTGCTATTTTCTTTACAATTAACTCTCTATTTGTATCTTTTTTTTCTTCAATTACATGATATCCCATGTATTTTGAAAATAAAAGAAAACGCGATAATGGCATAGTAACGAGATTTATAGTATTTTCACAAAACATCGTAAAATCTGACTGACTGTCATCTTCAATAGCAAATTCTTTGTAATTAGTTTTGGTTATTTCATTATTTCCATTTCTGTGGATATTATCGCTATCATTTTCAGGATTGGCAAAATCAAGAATAGCCATAGCCGCTGCCATTTCTACAATATGAGCAGGGTCTTTTTGATTTGCTCCACCCACTGTGTCCTCGCTTTGGAAATAAGTTGTTCTATTATTTGTACCAATATAGTAGAGCGTATCCAATCCTTTGTCTTCACTTTTATAATAATGCAATGCGGCTTTTGTCTTATCATTCCATTCGGAAGAATTTATTTTACCTGATTCCAATTTATAATAAGGTAAAATAGTAATTGCACCGAGTGGGGCATTATTTACTATTCCCCAATTTGCATATTTGCCATCTGTTCTTGGCTCGTGCAATATTTTTCGCAACAAAGGGAATCCACTTGCCCCTGTTCCTCCGAAAATAGAGGAAATGATAAAAATTTTATCTCCAGATGTAAAATCGTTGGCAAAATCATCAAAAGTAGGACTTTGGTCAAACTGATTGAGCACGACACTGCCCATATTAGGATTACCTCGAAAGCCTGCTTTCATATCCATATCCAAAGTTTCCCTTGAAAATAATATTTCTGTTAACGCTCGATTTTCTGTTGATAACAACCCAAGAAAATTTTCAAAACATTGATCATTATCTTTCAGTTCCAATAAAAGTCCGCTATTCAACAGCTTTATTTTTGTTTTGAAAAATTTATTTTTATTTGCGCTACTTGTATTTGTTGACATTTCGTTATTAACTGCGATATACTCATCTATTATATCACTGGTTTTTGTATAATCGCCGTTTGATTTATCTTTATCTATTATGATGGGTACAATAGTATTTACGCCGCAATCAACTCCAGCTGCAAGTAACATCGTCAGAGATTTTAATACTCGAGAGCCAGTTCCTCCAATTCCGAATACATATATTTTGTTTTCCATATTTCATTAAGTTGAAAATTATGAATTAAATTTTATTGGCGTACGTTTGCAATTTGTACTCCAACGTTTAAGTGC
>Ga0123357_10012005_pt1 | contig 11146 bp, 5 predicted proteins | sample TergutEmb28metaG_FD_89873 | JGI IMG/M metagenome (GOLD analysis project Ga0123357, IMG submission 89873) | Embiratermes neotenicus P4 segment gut microbial communities from Petit-Saut dam, French Guiana - Emb289 P4 | ecosystem: Host-associated > Arthropoda: Insects > Digestive system > Gut ... | reverse complement strand
GTTGGTGTTACGTTGTGGTTTGGCTGTGGTGGTGTGGTAACCACACCACCATAACGTAACACCAACACACATCGAACCAGAGCAATACAACCCATGAAATAACTCAACAAATAAGTCGCAAGCCCATGAGGATGGATGTTTTAACATCCGAAACATGTTGAGCATTAAATAATGAAATAATAAAACAAGTGACATGAAGTTGGTCTCTCTTTATTCAACTATCAAGATGATACACGTTCCAGTAAACATAAGGAAATATTTATATTAGATTTTAGGTTAGATTTTGACGTATCTGTGTATGTGAACTAAGTATGGCGATAGCCCATGTCGTAAAAGGTTATTAATCTGTAGTTGTGGTACATTTCGGAGCGTTGGTCGGTAATTAGAATTACGAAAGGTGCTGGGTGTATGCCCCTCGGTTCCTAGAAACAGATATTGCATACTTTAATTATCAACCAACTAATGCACTTACATAACGTTTCACATTATAACATTTAAAATCGCTCCAACATGTTTCGATCCTAAGATCATCTTCAGGGAGCTACGTTGTCCATGGTAAAGTCACATTTTAAAAGCACTCACTAATTAATTCCCTTATATTAACAAGGCACTGTGGCAGCATGTCTGTAATATAAATTATACTTATTAAGTATATTGTCAAAATAATATAGTAAGATTGTCAAAATAAAGTAATATTAATTGAATTTTATGTACAAATATACAAATAATAGCATAAGCATTGTTTCAATCAAGATAGCCTAATTATTTGTATTTAAAAATTCAGTTAATATTACTTTATTTTGACAATCTTACTATATTATTTTGACCCTATACTTAATAAGTATACTTTATATTACAAACGTGTTGCCACAGCACCCTGTTAATACAAGGGAATTAATTAGTGAGTGTTTTTAAAATGTGACTTTAGCAAGGAACAACGTAAGCTCCCTGAAGATGATCTTAGGATCAAAACATGTTGGAGCGATTTTGAGTGTTTTCATGTGAAATTTTATATAAGTGCATTAGTTGGTGTGATAAAGTGATTCTACGAAATGCACGGCGCAACAGTAAAGATAGTCATTACATACATACTTCTTCATTTGCCGAGTGTGGACTTTCTTTTTTCTCATGGCTGGACAGCCGCAGACGGCCTAGGCTTCCTCATCGTCGAGGTTTCGAGATAATAAACACACTACACTCATAAGGTGAGGTAAATTCAGTCAAAAACACAACTATGAATATATGGGTAAATTATGGTGTTTATTGGCAATAGAAAACTACATGTTTCGGCATGTAGCGGCCATCATCAGATTTTGACAATTTTCTTGCTATAAGAGTTACATATAATATGCATAAACCGCGTGGTGATGTTGAGATCTCATCATCATTATCATTTGCGTGCGTTTGTTAAGCTAAGTTTGGTGGGATGTCTATTGCATGACTGGATTTGTAGGTAGCTGGTTGTGGATTCTTTCGGTTAGTTAAGTGACTGAATTTACCTCACCTTATAGTTTAAACACGCAACGGGGATGGCACACCTCAGAAGTACTAGACCAATACCATCATTTAGCCATATATTCACAGTTGTGGTTTTGACTGAATTTACCTCACCATATAGTTTAAACACACAACGGGGATGGCACACCTCAAAACACTACACTCAGTAGGACACCCCTGGACGAGGAATCGGTCCGTGACAGAGACTACTTGACATCACTCCACTCTCACAAGAGACAGACGTCCATGCCCCCGGCGGGATTCAAACCCGAAATCCCAGCTAGCGAGCAGCCGGAGACCCACGCCTTAGACCGTGCGGCTACCGGGATCGACGTGTGTGTGTGTGTGTGTGTGTGTGTGTGTGTGTGTGGACGTTATTCCCCGCCCCCCCCTTTTTTTTGTTTGTTTTGTGGTTTGTACCACAGAAGTAATCTGAAGACACCAGTTTGATAGCAGAATTACACAAACTGCATGAATGACACAGCAGTTTCAGATGATGGTCGCAGGAGCAACCGCAACATATTGGTAAATAGTAATACATGATAAAATATATTCATCGTTGTGTATTTGTTGGTTTGTTACGTAAATATAAAAATATTCTTTATTACCCGGATATGGAACGTGCAAACTTCAGTGGACCTTAAATCTCGCAGCTGTGAAGAGCTGTGCTTCATAGCTTAATGCTGTTGTGTTCTTTTTTGACAATCCTTGCGTTCTTTTTGTAGGAGCACTGTTACTTTTGATAGATGTTATATGGCAGTAGTTTCTTGCCGCTTGTTTGCCACCTATAACCAAAAGCTGCCCTATTTGATTGACCAGGCAGAACTCTCTCACGGTGCATGCCGAGTTATGCGTTTCCGGGTTACGTTAGTCATTAAGTATTACCCGCGTGATTCTGTCAGATTATGAAGATCATGTACACACAGCAACATTTATTATAGCCTAGTTAAAGCTCCATGCCTTTCGGCAGTGGATTTGAACCGCTTGGACTTACTGGCATACTATAATGCAGTGCAGCTGCTCACCCCACCTCATCCTGAATTGCAGGGTCTTTGTAATTCGAACTTTTATATGTGCACGTATCTGTAAATGTACTGAAGCAGAGGAATTGTAAAAAGGCGATTTAATATCAGTTTAATCGCACGTGGTTTTCGATATAGTCGCCCCCTGAATTGCAATACATATCGTCGAGATTTCCACATCAGCAATACATTCACTCCCACTCAGGACCTTCATAGCAGGTTATAGAGAGAACATTTTTACCGTGCAATATACACCCTTCGTCTAGGTTACGAAAACCAGTCTGTTAGTGTTGCATAGGGAAATAATCGCTGTTTGTTCTGTAATCCTTACAGAAGGCACAAATGCATTCTGGGTAGAACAGAATTTTTTAAATTTATACCTCGCGGTACACACGCACACACACACACACACACACACACAAAGCTTTGAAGGGTTAAATTAAATGACATTGTCTTCGTTTCTTTTCTGGTGTAACAGACACCCCCCCCCCCCCCCCAAGTTGACGTTATTTCCCTTTCGGCTTCTATACGCCGTCAGAGAGGCACATCACTTTCAAGTAATTCCGCCACTCTCCCTTCCAGCACACGTCACTCCCTTACGCAGTTTACTGGTAGGACGTCTGTTGCTACGAAGCTCGTGTAAAGTTGCCCCCGTGCACACCATGAAGGCGTATGGGGAATTGGAGGTATAACTCAACTCATTCTTAACCTTGGCGGTAGATGGTGTGTGGTCAACGCCACGCCCTTGCCATTTAACACCAGTACCCATTGTATTATGAGACTCTGCGCTGCAAACCGGAATGTCGCGGATTCGATTCCCGATGGTGTCATTGGGATTTTTCATTGACATACTCCTTCCGGCCGCACTGTGGCACTGGGGTTGACTTATCCTCTAACAGAAATGAGTACCATGAATATTTCCTGGGGATAAAGGCGGCCGGTGCGCAGGGCTGACAACCTTACCACCTTCATGTGCCGATTGCCTGGAAATGTGGGAGCCTCAGCCTCCTGGAACCCTCAGTACCTGTCCAGGCCTGTACAGGGATTGCTTTACTTTTACCGTTACCCATTGTGTTAGAGCCTGGCTGGGCCCCGGAAATGGTCTGGGCGCTTTGGAGAAGAGAAGCATCTCTTGCCTCTGGTAGGAGTCAAACCATGACTCCGTTGTTTTCTAACCCTGTAGCCTAGTCGCCTTCCAAGGCTGTGTGGCTCAGTAAAGCAAATGACTGCGACACCCGCCGCCATGACTAAAGATTATTTGCTCCATCAGCACATCTGGATGTGAGAATATAATACATTGAGTGCAAAGAGTCATTTCGCTGGAAAATAAAGCTGATGGAACCTGCAGCTGACCACTGCCCTCCATCTGGCGGCGATGTAAGAATTCGTGAGTCCGTACGTGGCACTTACGCGTCGTCGTGGCGCGGAGTCCAGGAACAGCCTGTCATATGGTAGATCAAGCGACTGCGGGTTGGGTGACTGGCATTTTATTTCCGGCAGAGACTGGGATTTCCTTCGCCTACAGCGTGTGCAGAAGAACTGTGCCTCTTTATCAGCAGGGTGTTTAATACCGCTGGAACTAACGCTTACGTTATTCGTGTTTTCATGTCGCGACATTTGAGCACAAGGAAAAGCTACGTGCATTTATGATGTGTTTACCGTATAAGTTTCAGAAATCTTCTGCTAAGTGCGGAGATAGCTCGCAGTCTATGTAAACATCAGACGGTGAAAGGCGTATTAGGAAAGCGTTTTCAGTATTTTTCTCGAAATTATTCGCGAATTAAAATGCAGCGACAGTAACAACGAATGGGCCATTTTAACTCGTTTTACTTAGGGCGAGAGTTGGAATGTGCAATCGCGTAGTATTTTAAGTGTGTGAATTGTATTTTACATTCACGTCACATCTTTCGCACATGTGCGTGGACATTTTTTCTGTCATTTTTTTTTTCTTTCCTGTGGCGCTGCGGCCCAACGCGGACCTTGGCCTCTTCATTCCTGAGGTTTCTAGATCACACACAACAACGCAAGGACTTCTCTGGACGAGTGATCAGCCCGTCGCAGAGACGTCTACCTGACAACACACAACACTCAACACAGTCATCCATGCCCCTGGCGGGATTCGAACACACAATCCCAGCAAGCGAGCGGCCGTAGTCCCACGCCTTAGACCGCGCGGCCACTGAGATCGGCATTGTCAGATTAACCCCTTGGCCCTGGAGCTGGACATTTACAGTTTAGCACACCATTTATGTACAATGTAAATGTTTTATGAACCAAGGAAATACACGAAATTTTGTGGAGGAATAAACGAAGATGGTGAAAGTCTAAAAAAAATAATTAAATAATATATTTGTTGACTAAATATATAAAAAGCATACTCTGGGGAGTAGCGGTATGCCTGTCCTATATATAGGATGCATGATGCCTAAAGGTTAATAGTGCAGTAAAATTTCTGAAGAAAACTAACGCACATATCTGCTATCACGATTTCTTCTTCCCAGCTTTCTTCTTTTTTCTCTCTCTGCCCAACCACATACACAACGCTTAAGGACCGCGTAGGAAGGTCACTGGTATTATATTACATTGAAGTTACTGCTTTCACCCAGCTAGAAGTGTAATATTTTCATCCGTAAATTGGTGGTTAACACGTGTAGACAGTAACACATTCTGGAGCCCCGTCATTTGCTTTCCCACTCGACTTTGAAATCTTGATAGAGGTCTGAAGTTTGTACTTTTGTGTGTCTTTTATTTTCTCACAGCTTCGACAGACAAAGAAAAAGTTAGTGCGTGTTATTATGTACTCTATGTACGTGTAGGCATGGTAACGTAAACCGGGTTGCCTTTTGTGATGGAGTAGGGTGAAGTGGTGGGTGTGGTGGAACTCGGCCTGTAATTTAAGTACCAACATACACACACACACCCACTGGGACATACACACGGACGTGCACCAGCGCTGGGTCCAATCAATCCTCCTTTTTAGTGTGCACTGGGAGTAAAGGGATCGGGACATGATGCAGACCACTTGTCTCGAATCTAGTGCCGAGGCTAAGAATGCGTGGAGCTGTACCTTCATCCCCTCCATGTACCTTCGTGGATTGCCGCTTCGTCAAGAGCAGGGACATCCATATGCGATATATAACCATAGATTTCAGGTTATCGAATTTGGGAAGAGTGCAAGCCGATGCGAGTTTTTAGGCTTTCCTAACGGCTTTCGGCTTAACTCCTTTTGGCTCTCTGCTTTGTATTACTCTGTTACCTGTTCCATTATTTCTTTTGGAATATTATTTTTTATTTACACCCACTTATTCAGGAACACGACCAGGGCGTAAAACAAGGGCTTGGTGTAGTCGGAAACAAAGGACGCAGATCATAACGCTGTACTAGTGCAACAGCTTAAGACAGACAGACAACCCAGATCCTCCGTAGCGTTGAAGAGTAGTGTTACATTCGCTTCAGAAACGTATTTAATGTATTTTTCTCACCTAATTGGCAATGTTGGGCTGTTTTAACCGTGGTCTAGACGCGGGGATGATTGCTGTTAGAATCGGCAACAGTTCATCAAAGGGTGCCGGTTGGCTGTCGAGCAAGTGACGACATCCGTGGAAATTTGTGCAAAATTAATCCTGTCCCCTCCCCACTGGTGTTCGTTCCCAGACTTACAACACCGTCAAATTACCATCTCCGATTTTTACGACAATGATACAGCGGGAAAGTCCCGCAATTTGTCGGTTCAGTGCGCAAGCGTCCGATCCCACGTTGTGTCTATTTTGTGTTGCCTTATTTCCGTCAGAAATGTATTTGGGGGTCCGATCCCTGTGTACGTTTAACTCGTTTGCTAACCGGCAGTCGATGTGTCTGTGTAAGGTATTCCCGACGTACGACATTGTGACTTACGACCTGGTCTTCCGAGCGGAACCGTGTCGTAAGTCGGAGAATTTCTCTGCTGCAAGCCGTGGCAGTGGCCGGATAGCTTGCTAATGTTTAGACAGCGAGGAATAATGAGGGAGGAAAACCACTAGATCAGCCCCTTCCATTGCAGTCACATTATAAAAGTTGTGTTTTATGACAACAGCAGAATGGAGTTCTTAACCGTGAACAGGGACTTTCTCATCCGCGGTGTGGAGGTTAAAATTTCGCGTTTCCAGACACTGACGACGACAACGACACTTCTTTTTACCCCGACGTTCGTCACGCGCCTCGTGTTGCTTTTGTGTGCTTTGTACAAAGATGGTCGAACTTTTTATGCCTCTGCCTGTTCTAAGGGTGGGCTGACCTAAAAGAATGTCACGGTTATCGAGTTTTTCAAGAGTTTTTTTTTTTTCGTTTATTTTCATTTAGTACGTAAATTGTTCTCATATTCAACATTTTAAAGACGAAACGTAATATGCTGTATATAAGGAATCAGTCCGTACTTCGCTATAAACACTTTCCACCACGGTTATAAAAATCAATCATTTAATGATGTTTAAAGAAAAGGTCGCGGTCTGATCTCAGATCCGCACAAAACACTGAAAGCAAAGCGAGCACCATTTAGAATTTTTGAATGTTAAACCTGGTGGTACGTAAAGAAACCGATAGGCTTTAAAAGGATTAAACTATTGACGATGATGTTTTATCAGTGACGTGACAACCGGTATAAGGCTTGAGTCATTTAACAAAGAGGACAAAGTTTGCTTATGTTGCGGTGGTGGTTGTGCGGACAGACCTCGCGCTACCTGGGGGATATGCATGCATAGAGCAGTGTTATTGTAACGTGATACGCATAGCCAGTGTTGAGGGTTCCTTTCCTTCCGTTTAGCTGAAGTGGAAAGCTTTAGGACTTGTTTCGAAGTCAAGGTTAAGAATTTTTATACTCGTGTGATTGTGTCATACACTTGGTTAGAACTTAGTATCGAGATGAAAGTGGTACAGATGCTCCGCCTTGTTGTTGAATGGCTGCGCAGCTGATATGATCAGTGTGTTACATACCTACTTGATTACCCAGCATAGTAAGCATTGCTCAGACGCTGATGACCTCTTGTTCCGGCTTGGCATATTTTCCTCTTATTTTATGTTTGTTCCTCAGGCATGAAAGAAGCATACGTAAGCACCCAGGCGCTCTCAATAATATTATCGATTCTTGTTTATTGAGATTATAATGCAATTCCGGAGGGTTCCAAGAGGCTGAGGCTCCCAGATTTCAAGACATTCGGCACAGGAAAATGACAAGGTTGTCAGCCCTCGCACCGGCCCCCTTTACCGACAGGATATATTCCAGGTTCTCATTTTCCATTAGAGGCTGAGTCGACCCCAGGGCCACAGTTTGGCCGCAAGGATTATGCCAATAAAAAATTCCAGTTACACCATCAGGAATCGAACCTGAGACATTCCGGTTTGTAGCGCAGTGCCTCAACCAACTGCGCCACCGCGTGCTTCTTAAGGTTATAACCCAATAACGTTATGTGGGGTCGCGGAGGGAGGAACAGTCTCAGATTTGGAAGTTAGCTTCGAAGACCCCCGATGGCAAGCTTGGGGGGTTAGTCGAGGGGCTAACGTCTTTTGACAGTGTGTTACGGAACGTCTTACAGGACCTCAGACTTTGACGTATTATTTTGGACGTTTTGGAACTTTGTTGTAAACCCCACAGTGTACTTTCGGATTCCAGAAAATGCTGGTAATTACGTTGACCAGCCAAAGAACTTACCGGTTCTCCAGATGGAACCTGCTAAATGAAGTCAGCGATTATAGAAATGTGCCGACGAAGACTGTCTACGTCGTAAAACTTATGTTTGTAACTATTAAATCCAGTGTAATATCACTGAGAGTCAGTACTGTACTCGCTGGGCTGGTCGAGAATACCCGCGTCGTCTGGTACCGGAAGGCTTATTACTTGTGTTTACGAGAGCTGTAGCTGGATGTATTCCAGAGGCGGTGTAATCCATTCTGTCTTCGCACAACTCACACCTTCTGAGATCCGTTGCAGGCGCGATCGCAACGTTTCGAAAAAACGACTAATAGCCTTATATCTGTCCGTCCGCATGGAACAGCTTGGTTTCCACTGAACGGATTCTCATGAAATTTGCTATTTGAGGATTGTCGAAAATCTGTCGACAAATTCAAGTTTCATTAAAATCTGTCAAGCATGTCCAGTAATTTACACGGAGAACAATATACGTGTGTCGTAATATATCGCTGAATTCTTCTTAGACTGAGAATTGTTTTAGACAAAACTTGTAGAGAAAATCAAGACATGCATTTTGTCTTCAGATCCCCCCCTCCCCGAAAATCATGCCGTTTATAAAGTGAAAAAAAAAATGCATTGTTGCGTGTCCGCCGCAGCAGTGTTTATGCGAACGCGCCACAGTGTTAACGTTATACGTGCATTGCCTGTCTTGTGATATTATGCTTGCCCTCACGCAGTTTCGTAGGCTTGGACCATCATCCAGACCGCGCTGGCCGTGCAATGAATAGGGACCCAAGGGGGTATCAGCGATTTTCTAAATTATTGCTTTATAAGTTGTAAAGGTTTTGATTTTTTTTTTAAGTGTCCGTCACCTTAAGGCTTTGTTAACCATTCTGTCAGTTTTGCTTTGTAGCATATGATGAGTGCCTTTAGGTGGAGCATGTGGCGCACGTTGTCTTGCGTTTTAGGGTAACTTCAAATGACATTATTTTTGGCTGTACTAAAGATGGGAATTTTAATACACGTGAAGCGTGTACAGCGTGTTACTGCCCTGCTAGTGCACACTCCCATTTAACGTAATGGACGCATTTTGCCCACAGGCATTTCAATATTAACGGACCGAAAGTTTTGCTGCGTACTACCTTCTTACTGCACTGTGTCCGCAGTGTCTAGGGTATGAGGGGGCATAACGTTGCTTTTGCAGCGGGTCCAACCAACTTTAAGATTGTCCGCTGCGTGTCACCCGAAGTCTCTGTAGCCTCTCATCCGGACACACTATTTATGTGAGCAAGGGTGTAAAGGCCCGTGTTTATTTGTCGAAGCCAAAAGGGGACCGCGAGCGATATAGCTTGGGAAACACCGCTGTGTAATATCCATGTATGGGGACGCGTGGCGCTGTAAACAGAAATGGGTTACGTGCTGAAGCAAGCGGTCCTGATATGTTTTGATTTTTCCGGCGGGACTAAAGAAAATCGCGAAAATACGGTAATGGGACGACGAACCCAAGACGCGATAGTCAGGGAACACTGAGTTCAGAAAACAGCATGGAACTTTTTGTGCCTTTGTTTTGCGACTTTTTTAATATGCTGAAAAACAGGTACGGCGTGTAGTTATAAAGTCCTACATTTTTTAAAACAAACTGGAGTCCGTCTGAGACTGGACGAAGTAGGCTGTCTCTAACAGTGAATCTGGCGTTGAACGTCGAAGCCTGTCTTGACGTCTGGGTTACGCCCTGCATTGCGTTTATGGCGTTCGTTTGACTCTGTCGTAGGATGGAACCAAAGTAATGAAGAGGATTCATAGGTTGAGGCCTTCGCCATTCTGAGATGTTGCACAGTGTAGACTGGTAGTTGGTTACCGATGTTTTGGGACAACTAAAAACAAACAACTTACGCTGTGTAACATTGCAGAAGAACGAAGACCTTAACAACACAGCAGCGGACGCGTCAGCTCTCGAAAATGAGCGAGTTATTTCATGAAGGTGTGTCAATTGAATGGGTTAGCATCGAATGGTACGAGAGGATTCTCACGTGCGATGAACTTAAGGACTGGGGAGGATGCGGTCGTGACCTTTTCAAGGTACTACATCGACATTCTCCTGTAATATGAGTCAAAATAGCTGTTGTCTCATCATAGATTCAAACCGGGCTCCACTCTAATGGAAATTTGGGACGGGCTGCCTGAGTAGAAGCAACGAAAGCAAGAAACGAATGAAAGTGAAGGTTAGGAATCGCGGTACAGTTTTATGTACGCTTGTCCCAGTGGGTGACAAAATCTCTCTCAGCCGTTCGTCACAAAACTTTGGGAGAATTTCTAATCATAACATACGAGATTCCAGGCTTCCGTCGCGTTGCGACGTAATACGCCAGCTAAGGACGTGTGCGGCGAAATTGTGCAAATTTTGTAAGTTGTGCCTTGCCGACTACAAGTTAGGACCACTGTTGTGCAGAACACTATTAGTTTAGTGTAATGGCCTCAGCCTGGCAGTGAGTGTGCAGTTCCCAGAGGGAGTCGCATGCCACATGGGGCACGAGCTTCAATACAAACAAGTGTTCAGTCACATTCGTGTCCCGCCGCGCCGCCTATGTGGCTTCAGTAATGGAAAGTAGCGGTCGTGTATGCACTCCAGGGGGTACAGTAATGAAAACACTTGGCCACTTGTCTTCCACGCAGTCATCCCCATCAGTTCCCTGCTGATGTGTTGTATTTGAAAACGTGGATAGACATCCATTGTTTGTGTAAGGGAGGATACCCCATTGTATCTTCGAAGTCACCCTCAGGTTTGAAAATAAGTTATGTGTGGCCGTCTCCTGTCACCTTTCGTCCTTGTTTGGACAGACCTTAACCAACCCACCAAAGATATGCAGTTCTCTTGCCGCGAAGGAAGTAACTTAGCCTTTTGGTGGCGCAATTATTTTTTAAATTTTAGAAAATCCAGTATAAATAATGTGAATAAAACAGGAAC
>Ga0123357_10012004_pt1 | contig 11147 bp, 6 predicted proteins | sample TergutEmb28metaG_FD_89873 | JGI IMG/M metagenome (GOLD analysis project Ga0123357, IMG submission 89873) | Embiratermes neotenicus P4 segment gut microbial communities from Petit-Saut dam, French Guiana - Emb289 P4 | ecosystem: Host-associated > Arthropoda: Insects > Digestive system > Gut ... | reverse complement strand
AATCCATATGCCTTGTAGTTTTGTTACAGATATCAGCAAATTCCACTGTACTAAACACATAGTCATTTGGTGCAAATTTATGATAGAAAATTATTGGCTTATGAGTCAAATTAATTTTGTGCAGAACTAGTGCAACAGTCGGTGCTCATTTTAATTATTTTTTTCAATTTATTTGTCACTTACAAACAGTGGCGTACCCAGGAATTTTGTTCAGAGGGGGTTCAACAAATTCAGTTGAGGACAGACAGAAGGGGGATCTGGGGGCAGTAGCCCCCTAGTCAAGGGCTCTGGAAGCAGCTGTAATTTGGTACAAGAAATTTCATTTCATATAGTAAAATTTTAATTTTTGGTATTTTAAGACTATTTATGATGACAACCATTTTATTCGTCATTGCTAATGTAAAACAATTGCGAACCGACGGTAGTTTTAGAATTGTACTGCCTTTTTTTCCGAACATCTTGGGGTGTTGGCGTCCTAAATTCAGCAATTTTTAACAGTTTTCACTATCGGGTTGGGTTTGGCACGATTTTGGAGGGCCATCGGAATTACCGGGGGGGGGGGGTCTGAATCCCCCCCTCGGTACGCCACTGCTTACAAACATTGCAAGTGACTCAGAGGAAGATGCTGCCTCCCCTTCAGGCTAGAGTTCTCTTCTTCCCTAAAGCCGAAGCAGCAGGTGTCTCTATAATATTGATCCTGATGTGCTGGAATGCAAAATGTTACACCCCAGAAGACAGTAATTTTCAGTATCCTCTTTTGTTCTTATTTTTTCCACAATAAACTAATGTTTCAATTCATTAATTACATACTTACTTACTCCATGGAGCAGAGCCCTTACTGAGAAGCTAACCGGTTTGCAGCTAGCAAGAAATTCCTGGCGTTTTATGGAACCCGAAGGTTCATTACCACATTCAGAAGCGCCGGCCACCTGTCCCTATCCTCAGCCAGCTTGATCCAGTCCACACACCCAGTCCCACTTCCTGCAGATGTTGTGTGACTTAAAAAATAATATAGCATAAATAATTAACCCAGTGCTCGTCATCGTCTACTATGACACTGCTAGCCAAAATGCTGCACTTCATCTTGTACAGCCACGCCTCTCAATCTATTTTAGCTCATGAAAAACTACAACAGCTACAGAACTTAATCCCTACCTGTCTACAGTAGGTCAAATAAAAAAATGTTTCAATTCTTTAAAATTCATGAATATTTTATAATTTCAATACGTAAGAGAAGTGGTTTCCTCTCACCAGCTCCATCGAATATTAAATCATGAATGCATACAAAAAGAAATTTCAGTCCAAAAATAGTAAACTTTAAATAATGGTACTGGGTTGGGGGGGGGGTCTGGCACTGTCAGTAGTTTTTCTTGTTGTGGCCCAAACAAGCAAGCATTAACTTCATTCTTGTTAGCTACAGGATAGAGACCAACCCTGTTTTAGAACACAGTGTTTTCATTTTTAACACAGGATGATGGACAAAGCCCATTAACCCTTATCCTGCTAATGTGGAGAATATGGTGAGCTCCTAATAATGCCAGCAAATGGCAGATGGGATTTAACTTGGCATTTAAAGGGTTAAATAAATAAATCCAAATGAGGAGCCAAGTTTGTTTTGTTTCAAACAGTTCATAAGATACTGTCCGTTCCAAGTTCAGGTTTAATATCAAGATTTTTGCTTAAAGGAAACAGTACAAGTAATATAAATATTATTACCGAATATTTCGCATAATCAGGATAGCGACTAGGCTACGGACTGCTTGACTGAGGAAGCATGGTTTAATTCCCAGCTGGGACAAGAGATTTTCCTCAAGTCCAGACCAACTGTGTGGCCCACAGGGCCTCCTAACCCATAGGTACTGGGAATACCTCCCCCAGAAGCAAGGTGACTGACTTGTGAAGCTGATCATTTACCTCCCTCTATTGCCAAGGTCAGAAATGAGTGCAGCTATACTGTCACTCCCCCATATACTTTTATGGCATGCAGTGGTGTACCTAGGAATTTTGTTCGGAGGATGGGTTCAACAAATTCAGTTGAGGACAGAGAATAGAGAGAACGGGGATGTGGGGGCAGTAGCCCCCTAGTCAGGGGTTCTGGAGGCAGCTGTAATTTCGTACAAGAAATTTCATTTCATATATAAAACTTTCTTAATTTTTGGTATTTTAAGACTATTTATGATGACAACCAATTTATTTGTCACTGCTAATGTAAAACAATTGCGAACCGACGGTAGTTTTAGAATTTTACTACCTTTTTTCCGAACATCTTGGGGTGTTGGGAGTACTAAATTCAGCAATTTTTAACAGTTTTCACAATCAGGTTGAGTTTGGCATGATTTTGGAGGGCCTTCAGAATTTTGGGGGGGGGGGGTTTGAACCCCCCAGGCCCCCCCCCCCCCCCCCCCTGGTACGTTACTGATGGTATGCACAGGGACAATATTCACACACACATTTTTCATGCACAACAGAATTGTGTCGCTATAACCTATATCTCTTTTCTAGCACTGTAATTAGTTGGATAATTATAAAAGTGCTGGCCTGAAGAAAAAAATTTGTAAGTGTGTTTTGTAGTACAATTTACATTCACATTCGTTCCAGCTCCAGGAACACCCTGCAGCTGTACCACTTTACCAGCCATCTTAGTTCCCCAGTTCCTGCATTTACAACTGGTTGCGGAATAATCCCACTGAACCGACAATTATCATTAGTCACACGTAAGGAGTAAACGGTGCATGTTACTTAACGCTGTTTGCATAAAAGTTACAAACATCATGTTTAGCATGCTCCTACTGATTGTCAAAACTTACTAAAGCAAACACTCAACAAAAGACAAACACAGTTCACAGTTAAAAGCAAACAGTTTGTGAGCACCTTACCCCACATCTGTCACCTACTTAACGTGTCAATGGAATATTAACCAGTCTTCAAAGAAAGAGAAGCATGAATCACATGCTTAATGTACACAATCTACAAACACTGGTTTGTGCTGAGGCACAGCAACATCCGTCAACTCTGCCAGTAAACCCTATTCACACTGCACTGCAGTGTACTACCTACAAGATTCCTGCAAGCAGGCAGCTCAGTCAGTATAGCGACTACACCGCTGGTTTAATAACATGACAACTGGGTTTGACTCTAAATTTAACATTCATAGGTCTGTGCATCGCTAATATATTCGCAGAGTATAACCAACAAGATGCAACGTTCCACAATTTATTTATCTCTGTAAGACGCTCTGCGTGTTACAGTTTTTTTGTCCATCGTCAGGAGCTCAAAACTACATATACAGCGTCAGGTATTTATTAGACCAGTGCTGCTACCTGCAGCTAGCCAGGTTACATCTTGTTGGTTATACTCTGTGAATTGGTTTGACTTTTGGCAAGGGTAGAGATTTTATCTTCATGGCACTGTACACCTGACTCTGAAGCCCATCTAGTTATCTAGTTTCTGCCCTGTGGTTACCAAGATCCTGATTCCCAGGGAAAAAGTGGAGAGGGTATGCCACTGACCATTCATCAACACCTGGTGTCAGGTAATGGAAAAAAAGGAACTCTAGCTCCACAAATAAGAGAAGACTCACAACAGGCTGTAGTATGAATTCTTACATTTTACTTAGCAACAAAAAGGTAAGGTAAAGTGCACCCTTGTACAGGCACTGAGGCTCTGTACAGGCTGTATGGCCCATAGGGGGAGTAAAGGTATAGCTCTACTCTTTCTTGACCACAGCACTAGAAGGGGGTGAGGTGTCAGCGTCACGCCCCAGCCGCTCTTTACCCCCGGGAAAGAGCCAGTAACCATTGTACGGGAGGCTGGGTGGGCCCCACGGCCGGTCTGGACAGGTGCGGAAAATCTCGCCCCCACCGGGATTTGAACCCCGGACCTTCCAGCCCATAGCCAGTCAGTATACTGACTACGCTACCCAGTCCACATTACTCAGCAATGCTCCTTCACATTTCACAGGTTCCAGCCTCCAACTTTAGATAATACACTGCCTAATGTTCTCTGCAGTGTGGTTTTCAAAAGTTTCCTCAATCCCCACATTGAAATTCTGAGACACCACCTTCAAACAGGCCAACATGTCTCTTCCCGCATCATATCAAAACCATACTCATCATATTATCACTTATATAACTTCATGAATATATCATTTAATGAGCAAATAAACAACAAAATATAGGTCTGCATAGCGCAGAAGATAAAGGAGAACTTCACTATCATCCAGCGCACATCAAGTTTAAAAAACAAATCATGAGATCTTATGTTCTTGCAGTGGTGCCCATAACAATTATTAGTGTCACCTGAGATGTGACACTGTGTTGTACTGACACTTTGCAACATTCTGCAAAGTGTCGGTACATATCTACCAAACTACATACCACCACATTTCCAAAGACCATAACCTTATAAGCAAACAGTTAATGACTAATGGTTAACTGCTCACATCAAACTAACTTAGTTCTCATTTGAAGATCTGAACCGTAGCTGTAGTAACCTTTGGCAAATGGGACAATGCTGTCCCACTAAATGTACATCGCATTTGTCCTGTAGCAGGCATTTAAATTGAGCGGTACTCTGGCCTTAGCAGAAACATGGCAATTACAAGGCCGTACGCCGAAGGTTAACTTATATCAACGGCGAACAGGATTTCAGATCTCCTGGTCCTAAGGAGTTGATGTCAATGTAAGAATTACCAGTGTAGAACAATAATAATTTTAAATCTCCCACCTTCACAGAGTGAGGAGCCGGGATAGCTCAGTCGGTATAGCGACTCACTATGGGCTGGACGATCCAGGGATCGAATCGCGGTGGGGGCGAGATTTTCCATCCAGACCGGCTCTGGGGGCCACCCGGCTTCCTATACAATGGGTACCGGTTCTTTCCCAGGGATAAAGCGGCCAGGACGTGGCGCTGACCACCCACCCCCACCTAGCACTGAGGTTAATGAAAGAGTACAGCTATACTACTACTCCCCCTTTGGGCTTTCGTGGCCTGTTCTAGGTTGAACTTTACATTTACTTTACCTTCACAAAGCTTGCAGCCATATTGTAAGTCAACAGATGATGACATCAGTATTATAACACATGACATATGGCCTATGAAGGTTAAACATCAGGTTGACTTGTGATAAAACTAGTATGTCTGCAAAAAACCGTGTTGACATTTTATTGCTACAGTAATTATGACTGTGAAAATTATAATGACAGACACCACAGCCACTCTTTCTAAATTCTATATATAAAATCACAGGTTTTGCAGTCACAAAACATACTCAGTGGTTTCCAATTTAATAGTATGCATTAACGACAATATGCAATTAAGAAGTCTTCACGGGCTTCGAGGCATGTACACAACTGACACACCATCTTACGCAAAGAACTCTCTGCGCTACAGCCTTGATATCTTAATCCGACCTTGATCTACGACTGTTCAGAAGTCACAAGATCCAAAGTAATTGCTTTGTGGTGCAAAGTCCAAATCCTGCAAACAGAAGCGCAGCACATCCTGGATACTGGAGTTCATGTGTGGACAGGACTGTCATGCGATACAATCACAACTCAGACAAACATGATGGGATGACTTCTGTCCATGGTAGTGTGAAGATCTCGCAGCATGCCACGGTACTGTGCTTCCACAGACAATGTGATGTGCTTGAACTCAGATGCATTGAAGGGCCATGGGGAGTTTTCTTCACAGAAAGACCCATTAGCTGGTGTATCGATGTGACGCCTGCCTCATCTCCCATGATAACTATTTTTAATGGGCTCCACTACTTTGCCAAGAATGACCCTCATGCCTGTGGCTCTTGTGGACCTTCATATTACACATTTACCAGGACTACATGTTTTGACGATGATGATGATTATTACAATCATTATTATTATGGAGACAAAGTAAATTACTATAAAAACCTGACTGCAAGAACTTCACAGACACAGAGTACAAGACAAAACAAATTAAATCACCTTTATTCTATTTTAATCGAAATCATCTTCAAACCTTAGCTGTGATTTCCTGACCATGGATCCCACGAAAAATGAAAAATGTCATTCAGTTGCTCTCATGACTTTGTTCACTGGACTGAGAAGCTGGAGTGGGGACAACTTGTGCCACAAATGCGGCTACTTCCACCTCTAAGAGAAAGTGTCTGTAAATTTTGCACAAAATCAGCTCCATTCTTCATCTATAACAAGCTAAATTTCAACACTCCTCTACGTTTTCCTAGGTTTCACTTTCCGTTTAGTTACACTAATAACTGGTTCAACTATAACCGCATCGGCAGCACCATGATCAGTTGACGCTGTGTTAATAACTCTGCTACTGTTGACACCACGTGTTAATGAACTGCTTGCGGACTGTGCGATCCAATTAAGAAAGGGTAACACTTTCAGACGATTGAAATAAACCACCACTAAAGTTACCATCAAAGGAAGTGCAAAATATGAACTATGTCCTACTTCATGCTCCATCATCTTTGGTTCTGGTTTGAATGAAAGTTTAACCAGTTTAAAAGAAGTGTTAGCTTTGAAATGAATGGCATGAGTTGTATATACGTGAGTTGACTGCGGGAGAGAGGACTCAAGTTGAAGGAAATATCCCTGTCCATCTGCAGCAAGGGAGGGGAAAACCAGCATTGCAGCATTGGTGCCCCTGCTAGGTGGGGATTTGCCATTTGAATGGTCAAGCCTCATGATGTGAACTGGAGAATCCGGGTAGTCCTCTCTGCAAAGTTTCGCACGAAGCGTCCGTAAATGTTCCGGGCTTGTGGCTTGCACATGTACTGTCAGATCCATCTGACTTATTGGGTAGAATACAGTAAGCCGCAAGCCTGTTACATCACCCTCAACTGCCTGGAAAAGAAGAAGAAAAAACAGAAACTGTTATTCACAAAACATGAGTGAATGTGAAGAAGAGAGCAACTATAAATTATTTTAAAAAATTAGTTCTTTTCATTGCCACATACCCAAAAGGGCATACAAACATCTCCAAACTGGTTGCAAAGAGAAGGTAAGCCACAGGTGTTTCAAATGCCTGCTACTACACCATGAAGTCTGAGAGGTTTTGTGGTAAAAGGTATGAAGCATTGATATATTATTACTGACTTATCCCCATTTGCATTTGAGTATACATGTTAATTTTCCAGTTATGTGTTGTAGAACACCAATTCAAAAATGGGCACTGAGTCGACATAAGTGTATGAGTTATATCGGGAAAGTTAATGATGATGAAGACTTAAACTAATTCCACCTATACTTTGACACGACTTTGTCCATTCCAGATGTGGTGGTTATATTGAAACTTTTTTGTGTGAAGCCGGCCTAAGACAAACATACACTGGTTACAGCAGTGGATACAATGCTGCTATTTGTTTCTCTAGTAGTTTATTACAGTGACATTATCTATGATTATACACTGTTGAAAGTAAGACGACTTATGAATTATAAATTGGGAAGGATTTGGAAGGAACTGGTGGTGCAATAATTACGGTACTTCCACAGGATTTGCTTGGAGCAAACTGAGTAACACCACAAAGAACCTCAATCAGACCGATCAGTATATGGTCATGATATCAACTAGCCACCTCCCAAGCACAAGTCAACAGAATTTTATGTGTTGTTGACCATGCATCCTAGTATGATCCTTGTAAATAACCAACTTGACGCACAGTTTTTCATGTATGTTTATTTCTATTCCCTACATGTTTCAGGCACATATGTTTCAGGCAGCCATGTGCCCATCATCAAGAGAGTTATTCTATCAATGCGACACCTGGTTTACGTCACTTGGTGTAGATGACTGTCTGGTATGCAGGTTAGGATGAAACCAGTTTCATCCTAACCGGCATACCAGACAGTCACCTACAGAGTGACATAAACCAGGTGTTGCATTGATACAATAATTCTCCTGATGAAGGGCACATGGCTGCCTGAAACATGTAGAAAACAGAAATAAACATACATGAAAAATTGTGCATCAAGTTGGTTATTTACAAGGAACAAGTCAACAGGTCAGCTGGAAGAGATTTTTTTGTGATTACTTGGTTACCTAAAGACAGTTTTCAACCCTACTTGTTGTTCTGCACTGAACATAAGGATGCTCATGTGGATGACGAACATGAATGAACGCAGAGCTTGTGCTATGATATCCCAGTACCTATCTATGGAGAAATGGTGATAAAACCATCACAATGATCAGTCTGTGGAATGCAGATTAAAAAAATGTGTCATGGGCAATTACAGAAGACCTAACATCACACTAAAAACCACTAACAGAACAATGCAAGATTTTAGGTTCTTACATCAATGTTGGCATCTGTGATGCTGGAAATTATTTGCCCAGTGATATAGTTTAACATCCCACAAGGCTTGCATCTATAGCATGAGAACAATGACAGCAACGTGAGCCAGACCACTTTCACAAAACACACACTGTTTTGTACCATACAAAAACCACAGTGGAAGAGTGAACATGTGACGTGGGATCCAACTGGTGGTACAACAGTTATGACAGCAGTACACAGGGAATTTTGGTATGAACCCATTTTTATACAACCGACATGCTTTTTTTAATCTTTATCTTTATTGTGCACCGTGCATTTCGTAGAGTCATTTAATTTGCACGCCAACTAATGCACATACATAAAATTTTTACATTAAAACATTTAAAATCGCTCCAACATGTTTCGATCCTAAGATCATCTTCAGGGAGCTACACTGTTCCTTGCTAAAGTCTCATTTTTAAAAACACTCACTGATTAATTTCCTTATATTAACATGGAGCTGTGGCAGCATGTCATATCGTGTAAGTCGTACACTGCTGAGAATGTACCTGACTATGGGTGTGTGTCAAGTGTTACGTTGCGTGAGACTGGCAGTCTCACGCAACGTAACACTTGACACACAGCCATAGCCAGGCGCATTCTCATCAGCGTAGGACTTACACAATACGACATGCTGCCACAGCACCATGTTAATATAAGGAAATTAATCAGTGTGTGTTTTTAAAAAATGTGACTTTAGCAAGGAACAGTGTAGCTCCCTGAAGATGATCTTAGGATCGAAACATGTTGGAGCGATTTTAAATGTTTTAATGTAAAAATTTTATGTATGTGCATTAGTTGGCGTGCTAATTAAATAACTGACATGTCTGTTCATGAGTACAAGATGTAGTCCTTCAGCATCCATGTAAATTAAGTCTGATAATGGTAAAAATGTAGAAAATATGTCACAATTTTAACCACTTTATCATGTACAACTTCACACGCATGTCAATTTTAAGCTGCAGTTGACAGTAATCTAATTGATTAACCATGTGGAGCAGAGTCTTTGAAAATCTGACAGTTCCTCAGTTTTCCAACAAATTCCCCATATTTTACAGAACCCAAAGTTTTATTACCATGTTCACAAGAGGCTAACACCTGTCCCTATCCTGAGACAGGTCAAACAAGTCCATGTCGTCCCAACCAATTTCTTTACCATCCATTTTAATATTATCCCCCCTTCTATATCTTGTTCTTATAAGCAAGCAGACAGTAATAATGTATACATATTACTTTGTTGATAATACACCATAATATGGTGCAAGTGAAATGATCCATTATTTAACTCAGTACATAATTAAATAAAACTGCACACCAGACTCAAAAATTTCAAAATTAAATTATCCCCATATGTACCAATATTAACCCAAATATGAGAGTTATTTTGTAATTCATCACCCAAAAAATTGGGGGTGGGTTACCACATAATCATGCACACACACATGTTCTGCGTACGCATTGTTTTGAATTGCTGATCGCAGAGGAGGCCATCTTATATTCTGGTAAATATGGCACGTCTGCAAATTAGATGCTAAAGCAATACAAATAAACTGCCTCAGTACAATAACACAGTGTTAGTTAGAGATCTAACTAGCCCCGTGTTTGCAGATTCATACCTGCACAGGGATTCCAGCTGGTGTTGCTCGCTGAATATGCCGATTTATTTCTGGGCCTTCCTTCATACTAACAATGTAATTGCACTGAAATACAAGACAGAAATATACTGTCACTTAACAAAGATATTTCATTCCCTAAAAAATGTGTCATGCAACTTTTCTTCCACTATGATGCGTGTTCACAAAAGGTTGCCATTACCTCATACCCAAGACGTTCCACTCTCACATCATATTCCAGGCACCAGCTATTCTAAGGTCTTATAGCCCTCCTTAGATGCTACTAGCAAATGCCAAGAGGAAACTGCCAACAGGGTGTGACTGGTTCCACATCCTCAATTAACCCAATGTGAGCAGAATTCATTCTTCAGGTCCGATACTGTTATCTCTTAAATTCCCCACATGATGGTGCCAGTACAGCATGTGCTAGTGACATCTGATACACATTTAAAGAACTAAATGAAGAAATAGGGGGGACTGCGGTAGCGTGGCGGTTAAGGTGCTGTGCTACAATACGGAAGGTCGCTGGTTCGATCCCAGCTGGTGTCAGTGGATTTTTCATTGACATAAAATCCTTCCGATCGCACTATGGCTGTGGGGTTGACTCAGACTCTAACAGAAATGAGTACCAGGAGTATTTCCTGGGAGGTAAAGGCAGCCGGTGCATAAGGCTCACAACCTTACCACCATCCTGTGCCGTTGTCACGAAATCTGGGAATCTTAACTTCCTGGAACCCTCTGGGCCTGGCCAGGCCTGGAACGGGACTGCTTTATTTTAAATGAAGAAATAGTCATAAATGTAGCAAAATGCTTACCTCCGGTTGCAGGCCTCGGATACGGAACTGCCCGCTTGCCTCACTGCTACTCTCTTCCTGGAAGTGGGAGCACTTGTCTTGTCCTACAGCCTCTACAACAATTCCTTCTTCTGGTTCGCCATTCAAAGAAGTCACCACTCCATATGCACTGTAGGCCACTCGATGACCACTGAAATCCATTTATCATTGCAACGGTCATCTAGTTTTGATGGTAAAAGTTTTCCTTCCCTGAATCATAAAGACATACAGCAGGAGCAGGAGTACAGCTCCTATTACTCTTAACTAAAAACTAAAACTAAACTCCGTGGCTTTAGTCCGCGAGCGAACCATACCGACAGAGCGGCCGCCGCCGGTAGGCGAAGTTAGTGCCAACTTTTGCGGATAGAGGGGTGTCACGTGGTT
>Ga0123357_10012002_pt1 | contig 11149 bp, 2 predicted proteins | sample TergutEmb28metaG_FD_89873 | JGI IMG/M metagenome (GOLD analysis project Ga0123357, IMG submission 89873) | Embiratermes neotenicus P4 segment gut microbial communities from Petit-Saut dam, French Guiana - Emb289 P4 | ecosystem: Host-associated > Arthropoda: Insects > Digestive system > Gut ... | reverse complement strand
CTAAATAAAAAAGCAGTACTTAGAGTAGAAAAAAAAAAATTGGTTAGTTTTTCCGTCAAAAACAAAAATATAAATAAAAAATTATGTTTTTTTTTTTTTTTTATTAAAATGCCAAGCTTACTGTACGTTCAACAAATAGTAACCCAGGTTTTCACTCCACACACCACAACAAAAATGAAAGCATAACGCTCATTTTCGACAACAGTGTCACAACTCAAAATTAGTGATTTTTTCAGGAGACACGATTAAAGGTTTTGAGGTGCTATATTTCTATGAGTGCAACGACGATACAACTGCTCTCCAGCGACGAGTTTTACAAACTGCGTTATGACACTGTACCTGTTAAAAGTGCATCTGCAAACGTTTCTTTATATACCAATAACTCAAAAAATGCCAAATTTTGAGTTGTGACACTCTTGTCGCAAATGAGCGATATATAGCAAATGGTGACACACATATTTGATCTTTAAATTTTCGTCTAATTTTTCTTTACAGCGCATCATTTCTGAAGGTGCGTCTGCTTCCGTCATCATGCAAAATACAAAAAATTACCAACTCTACTCTGTTCGGTCCATTCGATAGATCTGATCCCCCTGCAAGGCTTCTTAATGGCAAGTCTGCAAAGAACTTTAGAGACTCGGTGACTTTTTCTGGCGGTACGCAGCGGTACGACTTACTGGCACATTTATTAACCATGACACATTAGATAAATACGAGAATTAGATAAATTAATAACTTGCGCGAAATGTATCTTATTTGTTGCTTTTATTCCAAAACTCTCATCACAATGTGACACAACTGTATCAACCAATAGTTTTTTTAATTACTTATAATACGCAGACGGGCCGGGATAGCGCTGTCGGTATAGTGTCTCGGTACAGGATGGACGGTCCGAGGATCGAATTCCGGTGGGGACGAAATTTTTCACACCACTCCAGACTGGCCCTGGGCCCACCAAGCCTCCTGTACAATAGGTACCGCCTCTCGTTCCCGGGGGTAAAGCTGCCGAGTCGTGGCTTTGACCACCCACACCCATCTAGCGCTAAGGTTAAAGAAAAAGTAGAGTTATACCTCTGCTCCTCTCTCTGAACTGTCGTGGCCTGTTCTAAGGTGAACTTTGAAATAAGAAGGCAAGGGACGTTCTCATCATTGCCGGCAGTCAATGAGTGAATAACGGCACCTTCCATTTGCTAGGAAGAAGTGCGTACCGGCACTTTTTTAAACGAAAAAATCTCCGTATTTTACGTTAAGTCCATGAAGCACATGTCTTCCTAAGATGTTAATAGGCTCTCAGCCGACAAATAATTCCCTGCATTGCAATGAAACACGTAAGTTCATACCTGTATTCACAAGACCCCGCCACGGTAGACCCACTGTAATGCATGATTTCGGTGCCAGTTTTGCACCCAGCCGTTGATTGAAAGCCCCCTTACTTTACGGTGGTTTTGCCCTGAGAACTGCAACTGCGCGGTATACCGAAATACCGGAAAGACCCCAGCAAGTAACGTGGCTCAAAACCGAAGTCTTTATAAGTACCGCTACGCATACAGTATTTATACACGGCCTTCATTGACACATACATTCGACTGTATTAAACATAACCCGTCAAAATTACAACTAAAACATTGCCAGTACTTAAGGGTTACGCGGTGGCGCACAGTTGGTTGAGGCTCTGCGCTTCAGCCGGAATGTAGCGGGTCACTGGGATTTTTCATTAACTTAATCCTTCCGGCCGCACTGTGGCCCTGGGGTCGGCTCAGCTTCTAACAGAAAGGAGTACCAGGGCCATCTCCTGGAGGTAAAGGCGGCCGTCGCTTAAGGCTGGCAACCTTGTCACCTTCATGTGCTGACAGTCTTTAACTTTTGGAAGCCTCAACCTCCTAAAGCCCCAAGGGCCTGTCTAGGCCTACAATTGGAACGTGCTTCTGTCGCCTTGGCAGTCTTCAGGTAAATACAAAAATATACAAATTGCTTTGGAGGATAATTGCAACATCAAGTTTTATAAAAAGAAATTAGATCTCATTTTTATCTAAGGGTAGCAATTCATATGCATTCGTGTTTTCGTGTATGTACATTATATTACAGTTATTTTAAAGGTATGCGAGAATTGCCTAGGAAGGTCTAGCTTTTACTTAATTTAAGGTTATTTTGTGTCGAGTGCGTTATAATAATAATAATAATAATAATAATAATAATAATAATTATTATTATTATTATTATTATTATTATTATTATTACATTGACAAACCTATGTGGGTTTTGGTTTTCTCATTCAGGTCATTCAAAGCCGAGTAGTAACCGTGGTATATCATTTTATTTTTAGAAGAATTTGTAGAGCAATATCATGATTTTAGGATATATAGGCTAGTTTAAGGATTTAGTATTATAGCAAACTGTAGAGCGAGTGATTAGTTATAGGTTATGGGCTTCTTGTAGTGGTGAATCTGAAAACTGAAGTTAAAGGAAATAATGAATATGACGATAAGTGACATAGAAATTGTTAGAATAATAATTAAGTGAAGTTAGAAGATTCTTGCAGTTTTGAAGATATAGAACCTGAAATAAAAACAATAACTAAAATGGGTGCATCTTATAGTTCTTTTACTAAGTATAGGAATATAGAGAGAACTTGCTTGCTATTGTAGAGGAGATATGTGCATGTAGAAGATGTTTGTTTGCGATATGTAAAAGCTAGCGGATTGCTGAATGCAAAACGAGGGTGACTCTTTGTTGTTTATGGGTCTTGTTGGCGATTGGTTCCAATGTATTTTGGCCATTCAGTTAGTTGTTTTTCTTTTCTTTATTCAGTAGAACTCCACTTATCCGGATTAATTGGGACAGCTAGCCATTCGAATATACAGAAAATCCGGATAATTGGATATTTCTTTGAAAATAAGCTACGTTGGTAGTTTGAAGTTCGGCTATTACTATTTACAGCATGTACCTGCGTCTAAACCTGTCGACCACGCCTGACTGGAAGTTCTAGAAGCCATAAAAATTGTACTTGAACCGATAACCGGTAATTTCAAGACAAGTTAATTTTGTAGAATTCTCAAAGGGCCAAGCCGATGCGGATAACCAGCGTCCGGATAAGCGGAGTTCTACTGTAAGATGTAACATTATTTTACTTTGTTGAGATCTGAACCTTTTCCTGTGATGTACAGTGATTTTCATGGTATTGTCTATAGTATATATAGGGCATTCATTTTCTGGTTATGTGCAAATGGTGGGCCAGGTAACTCGGTCGGTATAGCGACTTACTTCGGGCTGGACGGTCCGGGATCGAATCCTGGTGGGGACGAGATTTTCCGCCCGTCCAGACCGGCCCTGGGGCCAACCCAGCCTCCTGTAAAATGGGTACTGGGTCTTTCCCGGGGTTAAAGTGCGGCCGGGGCTGCTGACCACTCACCCCCTTCTAGTGCCGCGGTCATGGAAGAGTAGAGCTATATCTCTACCCACCCTCTGGGCCACACCGGGTCTGTAGCGAGATCACTTTACGTTTACTATGTACAAATGAGATCTATTTTTATATAAAGCGTGATGTAATTAATTCCCCAAGTAGTTTGTATATTTTTGTGTTTACTTGAAGGTGGGTAAGTCGACCGAAACATGGTGTACTATGTTCTGAAAATACATTTTAGTTGTGATTCGACCGGTTATTTTAATACTGTTTATATAGCTATTATCACAACGGGATGTTTAGAATAAAGGTTACATAAATTAGATACCTGGCACGGGAACCTAAGGACGAAATTCTATGTATGCTGCAGTCTCCAAGGCACATTTCTCAAAGGCGAAGTTCGTGCGGTCGGAATTGGCCGCATGGGCGACGGCGTTCGGATAATGTGCGTCACAGATGTCTTCGGTCTAGCATTGTAGTTGGCCATGTACAATGGAGATGTCAGTAGTGCGGCCCAGCAGTCGACGATATGTCTGTGGATCGTGGCGGGAAGCAGTTTCGTCATTTCAGTTCGTTCCGCAGTTGCTGCGTGTGCGGTTCGGTTGGTGGTGTTATATGAGTAGTGTGTGTTGTGTTCCACCTCTGTGACACTCAAAACAATGCGTCTTCACCTATTCAACTGCGTGTGGCGTCTCTGCGTATATTTTACAGTGCTGAAATACAGCTGTCATATTTCCGGTGCGTGCCATGCAGTTTGTGTAATTAGGTGTTCGATAAATCACCGGGTTAGATACGCTGATGATTAATTTTAGAGAAGAATGGTTTACGATCTATTATATTAGTTATTTTCTTTCTGTGCCAAGAACTGCAGGTCATACGATCTACTCGCTTTGTGTATCACAGACGGAAGCTCATATACTTTTTGTGTAACTAAACTTGCAGTGTAGTTTAACCTCTTTGATAGTGAGTGACATTTGACAGTTCAGTCAATGATGCGTTAAACAAGAAGCTGTAATAGCATTTGGCACGAGAATTTTGCAGTAATCACAGTGCCCTCGGTGAGTACCATTGACTTTAGTTTTTTTACTTTTTGGTTGCCTTGACTACAGGCCAAGGTTATTTGAAAGCGAGAGGAAAGTATGCGAGGCGGATACAACGTAATGCTGCTCGGGCTGGACTGTGTGATTGTGAGGTTAAATGCCTGGATCTTGTGTCGCTACGTATGTACGGTAAATTGCAAAAGAATTTACATATCGTTATTACATAGATCTAGCACAGAATGTACGTGCAACATGAATGTGTAGCTGCATTCCATATTTTACTGTTGTATTTTTAACGCCTTCCTCTTTGGTGCACTATTTTAACAATTGTCATTCGGTGTAAATACGTAGTTAAGCGTGAAACACTACATTAAGCCTACGAAGCCCAGCCGAACAGCCGTATTAGAAAACCGAGCAGCTACTGGACAGTCGATTGGCAGGCCCATTTGACCACTAACACCAACCCACAAATTCCTACTCTAGCGCTTCAGACTTCGGGAGCAGTTTGACGTGTTTCACTCGCAGAACAGTTTAGGTGGAACTTAGGTTTGACGAAGTGGCACTGAGATTTTTTTCTGTGAGTACTTGGATTTACCCCTGTCATTTAGTATTCCGCCCGTACTCCATACTCATTCATTTATCTTACGGATGAAGGACAATGCCCACATTAGAGACTACAGTTCGATAGCGATGTGGTCACACATGGCGACGAGAATAAAAAACAGGGCAGGAGAAGTAGGTATAACGTAACATTGAAGCGGCTGGGGTCTTTTCTGCACTGAAGTGTTCTCAGATGTTCGTACACACGGAGGGGGGGTGTGTGTGCACACTGTTGATATTCAAAGCTGTGTGTGTGTGTGTGTGTGTGCATGAGCGCGTGTGTGTAATGTTATTGCTGTCTGTTGTATTTATGTGGAGAACTTCTTGTTCATGTTGATGTGAATTTTATGTTGAAAGTGAATATTTGCATTACATTTTAAAACCTTACGTTTCATATTCTTGTACTGGTTGATGGTAAGAGCCGAACTGGCTGAAGATAATTTAAATTTGTTTGTTAAAGTTGACGTTGTTTTGTTACATTTGTCGTTCAGCCAAAACATCCGAGTTTCAGCCCGTCTAAATATTTCGTAATTTCTGACTTAAAAGCAGTATTTCCGACAGAGTTCGTGGGCATATTCATCATCTGCATGCGTACCAAATTTAATATTCCAAGATGTAAGCACTAAATATCAAATATTTTTATTAATAGATCGTAACGTCACGACAAGAATGTTACGTCATTAACTATTACGTCACACCAAAACAAATTACAGTGTACAGTATGTAATGCTATATTATTATGTAATTAAAATTAAAAGTACGAAGCAGTATGCATTGAATATTATGCTTGTGTGTATTTTGCCTTAATTATCCGTCATGCAAAATGCATCTTAACAATTTTTCATTCGGTCGAAAGCAGTAAGTATTTGGGCAACATCATCCCGTTGAGAAAAATCAATCGTTACCAATCCAAACATTTCTTAGAAAATAATAATAAACGAACGTGTGGTGTTCGGGTGTTGTGTTTTGGTGAACTGGATTGCTGATGCATTAAGTATTAAATACTGTGATTCAGGGTCTGTATTTTGTCCTTTCTTTTCACCTTTGGCGTCGTATTGTGTTGCCTATTCCACGGCCCGTCTGGCTGTGTTGTATATTTCGTAATTGTCTCGAAACGGCACGGTTTTCGGAAACAGTATTTGACATAAAAGATGTTTTTATTTTTTCTACAACTTGTGTTTGAAACCTTTCCTACTTTTTGAGTAATTCTGTGAGATGTTATCATGAACGTACTTAGGTTTAACCAAACTTGAATATTCTTGACTTATTTTACTGCAAAGTCCTCAATATAAAATTCTACAAAAATCCGCCCAATGGGATCCATGTTGTTCCATGCGGACGTACAGACTAACATTCAGTTGATTATATTCGCTATAGGCGTCTTCCAGCTTTTTGCAGTTTTTATAATTTTATAATACATACATAATTTATTCTATTGTATTATTAGTATGGTATGATTTTATCTTTTTTTAATTGTTATTCTTCGTATTTGACATATTTTATCTCTTCATAATATCTGTTACAACCGTTATTTGTATGTAATTTTGACCAGTTCAATATCTCATGGTCTCATATGCGACCTTGTGTGTGTTAATAGAATGTAAATAACGATTAATCAACAAAATACATAAGGAAGTCAACAGATGCTTTTAGCAACTTTGCGAACGCGTCTAAAAAGGAAATAATTTGAAATATGTTGGGTCGTATCAGTACCGCTCTGTCACATTTAAGGCAGAGTTAATGTTAGATTGGTACTTAAAAACCAAGACATCTAACGCAAACTCTGACGTAATATATCCCTACGCAATTTTGTCCGTTTCGGAGAAATATATTTTTAAGTCTGAATTAAGTGTAAATCATTACCTATTACAGGTACTGACACTTGTCAAAATTATATGTAGCAAAGTGGCATAAGTAACAATATATGTGCTGATATATCCGAACTGAATAAAGTGACAAGATTTGGTTTATTGAGTCTTGGATAATTCAACGACACCGTTTCAGTTGCAGAGGGTGTATTGAGTCGAAAGGTGTGTTTAGACTATCACGAATCATGAGTAGACGATTTGCGTCGAATGAGGTGGACGTCACGTGTGTGTAGGTAGCAGATATGCCGAGAGGCTTTAGAAAGTCACGAAAATCCAAAGGATAGTCGAGATGCGAACGAGTTGTCTCCTGCATAGAAGCCAACATCAGCCAGCACGGTTGAAGTGATAAGGTAGACTTGTGGAGAAGTAAAACATTAAAATGCGTCTTTGAGAAGGCAACAGCTGCTCAACTAGTCAAAACATTCCTATTGCTTTTATAGCAGCTGAAAGTTCCTTACCGTGTTCAAATAAGCCCGCCACTAAAAACCTTATCCAGAGCCATTCAACACAGTTTAAGCCCCCATACCCGTTTCTTTAAGATAAGAATTCTTCGGTGATGGAATTAGTTGTCATATGTACGGTACGTGTTATTTAGCGCTGTTTAAGGATGCGAAAGGCAGAAGAAAACATTTTAGGAGTAGGGCCAATGTTACAGTGAATTAGTTGCCGGACATGTAAATGGCTGTGCTGAGTCATGCCTACTTGTCAGAGTGAGACAGACGTTAACTAACTCCATAGAGCCGAGTCCTCCTTGAGAAGCTAACAGTTCGTCAGCTAGTCAAAAATTCCAAGCATTTCGTGGAACCCAGAGGTTCATAACTGTGTTCACAAGACCCCCCTCCCACATTTATCCCTCTTCTGAGCTAGATTAGTCCAGTCCACGTCGTCCCATCCTCGTTAAGCTCTATCTTAATCTTACTCTCCTGTTTATGCCTAGGTCTTCCAAGTAATCTCATTCCCTCAGGTGTGCCCACGAAAACCCCGTATGCATTTCTGTTCTCCCACTTAGATTGCCACATGCCCCGACCATCTCATTCTTGTCGACTTGACAACCCGAATATTATTTCGTGATGGTACCAATTCTGAAGCTCCTCATTGTGCAGTTTTCTCCAGTATCCTGTTACTTTCTCGCTATTAGGCCTAAATATCGTCCTGAGCAACTCTTGTCGGACATCCTGAGCCTCTCTTCTTCCCTAAATGTGATACACAAAGTGCCAAACCCATATCAAACAACGGCCAAAATTATAGTTTGCATATTTTAATCTTTATATTTTTCGGTAGCAAATGGGAAGACAACGATTCGGAACCGCATTGTAACAGCTATTCCCTGAATTTTATCTGCTGTTACTCGTAATTTATTCGTGTATGCACTTGTGATTTCTTAGTGGCATTCCTAAATATTTGAATTTCGTTATTTTTTTATTTTGCTCTGTATTCTCTTCGTTAAGTACAGTAGAATTCAACTTACCCGGACGGAATTCTACAGAACTAACGTGCCTTGAAATTACAGGGTATCGGATCAAGTACAGTACGGTGTTATGGTTATAGAATTTCAAATCAGGCGTGCTCGAAAAGTGTAGACGCAGGTACGTACTGTAAATAGCAACAGCCGAGCTTCAAACTGCCGATGTAGCCTATTTTCAAAGAAAAATCCAGTTATCCTGATTTTCTGCGTATCCGGATGGCTCGCCGTCCCAATTAATCCGGCTAAGTGGATTTCTATTGTATGAACAGTTTTCTGAGTAGTTACTTGTAGACCACCCTCATTAGTAGTGACTAACGAAACTTACGTGCTTTTCAACGTTACCTGATCCGTAATCCGTGCATTAATATAATATAATATAATATAATGTAATGTAATGTGACGTGACGTGACGTGACGTGACGTGACGTGACGTGACGTGACTCGACTCGACTCGACTCGACTCGACTCGACTCGACTCGACTCGACTCGACTCGACTCGACGTAACTTGACTTGACTTGACGTAACTTGACTTGACGTGACGTAACTTGACTTGACGTGACGTAACTTGACTTGACGTGACGTAACTTGACTTGACGTAACTTAACGTAACGTAACGCAATGCATAGTAGTAATACGAATAAAGTACACACTAGTGAAGTGGTTTTTATACAATAACCTCCTACATGTTTCTGCCACTCATGTGGTCCTCTTCAGGAATGTGATACGAAGGATAAAAAGTTGAAAGATGATGTGATTATTGAATTGACAGAATGAATCCAAGATATAAAATGGCAATTATAAAATCATAGTTCAAAATACATACGATAAGGTGTTGCTAAAAGTGTGCCATTGTTGAATGGATGGTATACACAACTGTATCACGTGGGAATGCGCCATCCAGATGTCCTGGTATGTAAACCGTATAGTACCACTCTGTACAGTGGTTTCCCTCAGTTGCAGTCCCTCGTCTTTGCTTACACCTTAATGGCATATTCTAAAGCAATTTGAAAAGGAGGGGCTGCAAGGCATCTCCCTGTTTCAGATTATTCTAAATGGTAAACGCATCAGTCCCATATCTTATGCCCCGTGTTACTTTTGTAACATGTTGAGTTGTTTACAGTGAAAAGTTGTTTAGCCCCTCGCCCAACCCACAAGCCTGAGGACCACCCCTTGTCGGCTGCCCGCTACTGCTTCTTGAATATATTTGCAGCTACCCAGCCTGTTGGGAGAATGGCCACGTCAAAATACATCCATGTAACTTCGGTGTGCTTGGTGTAGCCATTACTCTTTACACCTGTGTGAGAGATGTGTGAGATTCGAATGTTGGCAGTATTAACCCTTTAAATCGTAGTTCTATGCTGTACCCTGTACTTTAACAAACAGAAACTCTGCACTTACACCATCGAGTGCGTGTATGGGTTGCTTAGCTTCTCAGAACACACAGCTGTAGTTTTTCTGGGACGGCATTAACCGATTAGTCTTCGTAATGGAGGAGAAGGATGTATGTGATGAATGCGTTGAATTTCTACATATTTAGATGAATTCACTGATCAAGGGTCTTATGGTTTGGCCTGAATCTTATTATTCCTAGCTCTTCTGAATCTTTACGAGTGAAAAATGATACATTGACTTGAAGCTGGCCACGGCTTCCTCCATATTCTTTCGTACGCTGATATTTATCTTCTTTCCGAATTCGCCTGCAGTTTTACAGCGTTGTCGAGTAATATACGACTCAATCACGGTATTTGTTATGCTTGTACGTACCTATAATTGTTGACAGTGTGAAGTCCGTGGATCTCTCTTCTTTATACGACCTCCAGTAATATTAATGTTATTTACAGTCTGTGTCTGCGTAGTTGCCTTGAAATAGCGAGACTGCGGACTTGGTGGCGCCGAAATTGTAAGTCAGATTCTGCCCTTGAACTTCTGTTTCAAGTCGTTTCAGTGGATTCATGAGGAAAGCTTATCAGCCAATCGGTATATTGTTAGGTCACCGCTGTTCTGTGAAATAATTGCTTGGAAAAGAAATTTAGCTTAAACGTGCTGGGGTGTAATGTTTAAGGCGGGCACTGTCTTCTGCCGCTCAAATACCGAGATCGTGAATATGATTCACGCACAGGACATGAATATGTCTTTGCGGTTATGTTTGCTTAGGGTGCGTATACACCAACAGAGTCGATTCGAGCCGAATCCAGTCCAGTCAGACTCTAGAGTCAAGGGGTGTTCACATCGACCGAGTCGAGTCCAATCAAGTCTCCGCGAGTCCCAGTGGGTTTTTAGTGCTCTTTGAGCAGTGCACAAGTAAAGAAATCGAAAGCGATGGAAATTTTAGCATGCTTGTTTAGCACACGATTATGTGGAGAAGGAGGTGGCGTCGTAAGAGACGGAACATGTGGGTGCACCCGATGAACATAAAGAGACCAGATTTCGAAATATTTAGCCACTTGTATCCGGATCTGCTCGAGGACGAAGAGAAATTCCGTGGGGTTTTTTTAGGATGAATATCGAGCAGTTCTACCGTCTGTCACAGTTGGTGGGAGAGGAAATACAAAAACAAAACACCAACTGTAGGAGGGCGATTACACCAGAAGAACGACTTGCAAATTTTTGAGGTACGTCCTATAAAAATCTGTAGGAGACAAGAAAGGGATTCTCGATATTATTGGAGCTACCCTTTTTTCTTAGTTAGTGCCCTAGATAGTAACATTATTTACTCCTATTTACCTTTTATTTCTTCAATTATATATATATATATATATATATATATATATATAT
>Ga0123357_10012001_pt1 | contig 11149 bp, 5 predicted proteins | sample TergutEmb28metaG_FD_89873 | JGI IMG/M metagenome (GOLD analysis project Ga0123357, IMG submission 89873) | Embiratermes neotenicus P4 segment gut microbial communities from Petit-Saut dam, French Guiana - Emb289 P4 | ecosystem: Host-associated > Arthropoda: Insects > Digestive system > Gut ... | reverse complement strand
TTAATACCTACCTACCAGTGGGCCGGGTAGCTCAGTCGGTATAGCGACTGAGCTACGGGCTGGACGATCCGGGATCGAATCCCGGTGGGGACGAGATTTTCCGACCTTCCAGACCGGCCCTGGGGCCCACCCAGCCTCCTCTAAAATGGGTACCGGGTCTTTCCCGGGGGTAAAGTGCGGGGCGTGCTGCTGACCACTCACCCCCTTACTAGTGCCGCAGTCATGGAAGAGTAGAGCTGTAACTCTACTCACCCTCTGGGCCACACCGGACCTGTAACGGAATTACTTTACCTTTTACCTTTACCTCCCTCCCTCCCTACCTACCTACCTACCTACCTATATAGATGTATACATGCTTACGAGTGTGGGTATATCTCGACCAAATTATTTATCGCTTATGAATTAATGTCGACCAACTCCATTGCGCTAACAGGTTGGGTTTTGTTCTTCGATCAATGTCGTGCTATTTATTTTGCTTTGGTATGTGAATCAAAATAACGCCCGATAGAGACTAAACTGAGAATGCAGCAAGTGTGTGAATTTTGATACAGCATGAAAATAAGAGACAATATCGAAACACAATTGCGATGTTATTGCCTTCGGATTCAGACAGAGCAGGCCTGTACAACAGTGTACCTGCTATTTATACCGGCGATCTGCTGGGACGACGTGCACATAGCTATGAGTGACAAATCTGCGAAAATGTAAAAAATATATGCTTCGACGTTTGTAACTTCCTACAATGAATGTTTCTTCGTCGGATCAACAAATGTTATTCGTGTAGAACTTTGAAGTCTTAACAAATTCGCAGTACTTTAGCATTTTCTTATTTTCCGTAAGTCTTGCTTATCCTCGTCAAATCTTCCTTTAGATTTTCCGCCAAATTACTAGAGCGTGATTGTGTGTGTATCTGTTTCCGTACATGCGCGCGTCTGGCTGAATGTGTGTGCTTGCGTGCGAGTGGTGCAATGTGTTTGCCACAGTGAATGGGTTATTCCTTCTTCAAATTTTAAATTTTGTCTCGCAGTCGATTGAATTTTATAGTTGTTCATGTTTTCACTTGCTTTAAAGTGTTTCTTAAAGCAAGCCAGGTTAAATATTTCAATTCCAGCCAATCGTTTCACGAGTCCAAATAACCTTTGTCCTGTTAGTTCTTGAGGTTAAACACTATCCTATTCTGGTTTATTTTATTGTCTGGAACCACACACCTCACCTTTAGACCTATTTTGCTTAAATTAGTCTGTAACTCACCATTGCATGAAGCAAACACACCTTGGGTAGACCCTTTCCTTTGGAGCAATTTGTTTGTATTTAGGATGGCAAATTTCAAGTTCCTGTGTATACATTCTTATTAGGTTTGTCTTCCACAGACAGACCTGTGGTATTGTACTGATCTTCTGTATAGGCATCCTTTGCTAAGAACGCCTCTGAAATGGGTCGAGTTGGCACAGTTTCGGAGTGTTGCATTATAGAGCAGAACCGTGAAAAGAAAATCTTATTCTGCTTGTGGATGTCAGCTTTCGAACTGAATCTTTGGATTTCCGAAATAATAAATGCCGTTGTATACTCCCTGTGCTTACTCACCGTGCTTTGAACATACGCTGAGTGCTGAATGTTCAGATCCTCACAGTTTAACCTCGTTTCTAGACGAAGGTCTGTTGCAATCCCAACACTCGTACCGCTTTGCTCCCTGTACCCAGAATACGAGGCTGAGTGGATCCACGAAATCTGCCTGCCTATCATGTCGGAGATAAAATGCACTGCCCTTGGCGGTAATCTGATCTTAGTATTCCAGTTCGCAGCCAATAATGATAGGCATACTAAACGAACTACCGAAAATATTTATGTTTATGCGAGTAATCGATGTGTTCTGGGATGCTGCGGTGAAAGGGCTGATAAACTTTATCGATGTTTCTAAGGGGTACGCCTTTTCGAAACGTCGATAAATGTTTACCATTCGACACGCCGTAACATCCCTGAAGACTTGAGCCTTCACCGTTACTGCTGCGATAACCTCGAAACTCTTATTATTACGTAGCTGTGCATTCCGTTGTGCTGGCATGCATAATACCATGAGATAGCTAAGCAAGTCACACAAGCGATAAGTGTCGGAACAGCACCACCTGTCGACCAATGAGTGTCACTCTTTGTTAGGCACTTTTGTGCAGCAAAGGAAGTCGCTATTTACTATGATTTGACTTATGTTGATAGTTACATAATGACAGGTGAAGGGAACGATAGACTATTGTAATAAGAACTGAGTGATTAAATATCATACTGTAAGTGATATGGCTAGTAAGGTTTAAGTTGAGGGATTTAAGCTGCGAAAAATTGTTTATCCTGTTAGATTAATAAGTGGCATTTACTCGATTATTTATAATGAAACGTAAAGGAAATATCAGGTCAGATTTCACTAATAGAGTAAACAGTCATTTGCATTTTAGTATTCTAAATGTAATTTTCCTCCACTCGTGTCTGTCTGTCCGTCCGTCTGCCCGCATGGCACAACTCAGAGCCCACTGGACGGATTTCATGACGTCTGAGATTTGAAAACAAAAAAAAAAATCCGTCGAGGAAATTTAGGTTTGATTAATAACTGAGGATAAAGGGTGCTTATGAAGAAATATATACGCCTATGATAATATCTCGCTGAATTCTTCTTAGAATGATAAATGTTTAACAGAAAAATTTGGAGAAAATCAAAAGACATATTTTATATTCTGTGATTTTTTCCGAAAATCATGGCATTTACTTGGTCGGACAATAAAGTTCGCGAACTCATCGCGGTAAAAGTGCTACATACCTCATTGCTGAATACCACGGCGGTCGCCTTCAAATTACTCCCCTTTGGAAGCTATGCACCGATGCCAGCACCTAGTCCACCCTTCAAAACAAATTTGGAACTGTTTTTGTGGAATGGCCTTCAGAGCTGCCGCTGTATTAATCCTGATGTCATCAATGTCATCAAAATGCCTTCCTCTCAAAATTTCCCAGTCAGCCGACGATTTTCACGCACAATTTGACGAATCTTTGCAATGTTTCCTTCAGTTCTGCTTGTTGTTGTCCGTCCTGATCTCTCTTCGTCAGTGACCCTTTCTCTTCCATCATAACAACGTTTCGACCAAATGTAAACTGCTGTTTTCTTCATAGCATTATCCCCGTAAACTTTCACTAACATCTCTCTGATTTAGTTTCCACTCTTTCCAAGTTTAACAAGAAATTTAATATTCGTTCGCTGCTCTAATTCAAGCTCCGACTTTCTCGTGGCGGCACACCAAAACACACGCAGCCAGTAATAGATGCCACTCAGAAAGAGACTTCCATAGATCAAAAAAAGCACAGCTGTGGAATGCTGATATGTCAACGTCATCAAACCATACTAAGGCTTTTGTCCAGTGCTGCCACGGCAAACACACGTTGGCGAATTCGCGAACTTAATTGTCCGACCACGTATGAGATAATGTGGAAAAATGTGGCAGATCCAGACATGCCACAGGTGAAAGTGTAATGTGGTGCAGAAAGCATGCGTTTTGCATGCCGAATAACTAAGGCTACAAAAAACACTCATAGTTTGTAATAGTTACTGCTTTTCCACTGCGACATTAGTTACGCGAACGCGCCTCATTGCTACGTTTTACTTAATTCATTTGTCTTGTTAAAGTATGCAATTGATGATGGCCTACAAGTAAAGTCGAAACACATAGTCTAATTAACTGTTATAAATACAGGAAGATAGTTCTGTTGACGACAAAGACGAAGACCATGGTTGCCTCTTCCTTCATTAATGATCATTTTTTCAAACATATAAAGAGCCACATAAATTACGGGGCCTGTACGATACGTCGTAAAGTAATGTAAGAATTAATGAATCTGCAGACCCTGAATGTGAAAGTGGTGAGTCCACTGCAGTGGGGCAATAATATTATTGACTTCTAAATTATAATCCTCGAGACGCTGAGAAATTTCGAAATAGACTTACATTCCTTTTTGTTATCCACATTGGTCGACTGACGTAAATGAGATTTCTGTGAACCAAAGAACAAGGGGACTTCCCCTCTTAACTTGCTTTTGTTGGAGATTCATGGATCTGTAGCTAATGACATTGAGGAATTAGTGGTCATATTTCAGGGGAAACAGATATTAGCTGAATGATTCGTTTTGATTTCTGTAGGGAGGTATTTCTAAATCACTACTAAGCAGCCTATAAGGACGTGTTGGCGTACTGTTTCTTATTTGAATATATACCGATTTTTATAAATTATTTCAGTGTAAATGTGAAACATATTTAAAAATTTGAAACATATTAAGAATGTGAAAATTTATTCGCCTCAGTTGTTTATTGACCCAGCTGTTCCTAAAGTCCTTGAAGAAGATCTGTATTCTGGAATTATACCGTGTGTTTAGGATTATTCTTCGCTTACTCTAAGAATTGTAACAAATATTCATGAAAGTTACTGAACAATAAAACAAATTGTGATATTTGTACAAATAAAAATAAAACTTGCATTCCTGTGTTTTTTAAGTCTCGAAAGGAAATGTATGACCTATAAACGTGTTTAATGTATTAACTAACAGATACAGTAAAAATACAATAAACTACTGATCGGAAAATACAATTCGTGGTAAGTGTCAACATCTATATGTTTCGGCACCGGAGTACCATCTCCGGGAGTCGACCTGAACAAATGAACGCAAGTCCAACTCGCGGGTTCAAGTATTGATCGCCATCATTTTCGGTTTTTAGTTAATATTTTGAATATAAGAAAATGCACGATGTGAGGAACAACATTCATCTGTGAATATGTTTATCCTTTGTCACTAAAAATTATGTTTTTGCGGCGTTGAATATGAGATATCAGCTCTTATGTGATTTTACGCTTCGTCACCGTTTATTTGGTTTCTGACGTTTCATAGAGAAAACTCAGTCGCTATTACTTCAACTGTAAATTTGTCGAAGAAGAATTATTCTTGAGCATTCATGCCCTTGAAGAAGAAACAACTGTGTTTTCTCGAAACGTCGCGAAATGACGCAGTGACACAGCATAGTATCACACAAGAGCGGATACCTTATTCTTCGCTGTTGGTCGTAGTCTTGTTTCTTTTTAATTTTATATTTTCGGCATGGAAATTTGCTTTGTTATGTAAATTAATACTTTGTTTATCGGTGGATATCATCTGCAGTTACAACATAAAGAGACAAATTACGAACCTGTCATTAATGGTTTGACAGTAGCTGTAAACGAGACCTTATCAATGCAGCCCATTCTGGGATACGGGGCCTTAGTAGTCACGTTTTTTAATACACCAGCAAGTACTTGCACGTCCGTGCTATATTGACAGTTCTGTCAACAGATAGAGATAGTGAGGTAGGTAGTAACACGGTGATTTATAGACCTGACTGGCATTGAAGAAGAGTTAGCAGAGAAGGTTCACTTTTGAAGCCATTATTGCTGTAATTAAGCGTGAAGAGTGGGATATTATCTAACGTAAAAATACCTTATCGTGGTGAAGTTTTGTGGAGTGCACATGTCTGTACGTGTGAAAAAGAAATGGTTTGGAATATATCGCATTTGTCGGCATAGACATATGCTGCAGCTAAAAACTTCTTTCTCCTCCCCCCCACCTCACTCTCTCTCTCTCTTTCACACACACACACACACACAAACTTATACGGATTGTATGTATTCGTGTATCCATGTCGCTAATTTTTATAGTAAATCCATGAATTATGTAAAAAGAACATAACTTCTTTAGTAGTTGGTCTGTAGACAAATGATGCGAAAACAGAGTATAAGATGACGTACGATAAACAGAATGCAGGATAGGACTATGGACAAAAGATAACTAATAATTTATTCTAGAATGAAGTGAAATTTAAATATCATAGTTAAACACGGAGGGGACCGCGGTGGCACAGTGGTTAAGCTGCTGTGCTACAAATCGGAAGGTCGCTAGTTCAATTCCAGATGGTGCTATTGGAATTTTTCATTGACGTAAAATCCTTCCGATCACACTATGGCCCTGGAGTCGACTCAGCCTCTAACAGAAATAAGTACCGGAAGCATTTCCTGGGGGTAAAAGCGGCCGGGGCGTAAGGCTGACAACCTTACCACCATCTTGTGCCGTTGTCATGAAATCTGGGAAAGTTAACTTCCTGGAACACTCTGGGCCACTCCAGGGCTGTAACGGGACTGCTTTACCTTTTAGTTAAATACAGAACTATTCCCACATTTCAGAAGAAATTAGAAATAAATTCAGTCCTATGAAGCTGATTACTGTTTACAATATTCTGTATTTCCGTACTTTGTTTAATTTATTAACGTTACACATTCACAAAATCATAAACTTACTTATTTCCTATATGTGTAAAAGTTAAAGAACTGATATTACCTTTTCATTTCCCATATCTCCCATGCCCCATATCTAATTCGATTCTAATAGTGTTGTGTGAAAACGTAAATTATGTTGATTTTTTGCAATAGAGAGGGAATATATTTGTACAATATACGCTTTTTCATGTGGCACGGCTTTTTTCTTGTTATCCTTCGTGCTGGGTTTTCTCCCACTTGTCTATTCCCTTGTACTCTTCCGCAAGTTGTGCAGTTATCCGATCCACGATCTTCCGACTAATTGCAAGTTAATGGCGGATCGTATTGTGTTGGAGGGAAAGATCAATTTATTGAAGAGTACGGACCTATGTTAGCGATGTTCCGATAAATGTACACAGATTACAAGTTAGTTCTGGTGGTTTTGAATTGCACCGACATGGCGCCTAAGAACATGGCCTGATTCTTCTTTTCCCTTTTACTTCCTTGTATTTACAGAAGGCTGATTTAATTTAAGCTCTCTTCAAGGCGCTCGCCCTATCAAGACGAATATGCCTGAAGAATATCCCTAGACGATCAAGAGATAAAGGAAGTTCTGCTGCGTAATAGCGTAACTGGGATCTTTTTAATTTATCTGTTTGGAGGGTCGTGTAATAATTTTTAAGTTAATATTAAATATATTTGACGCATAAAGTGCTTATAGAATAGACCCTCAGTACTCCGAAACCCAGTAACCAGGATCCCCGTGTAATCCGGACAGTTTTGGGCTAACTGTAACTGCACTGTACTGGCCATTGTCCAGATCACTGGGGAGAAATCAGAGACAATCCGTACTCAGAGATTGGAGACGTGGGTGAAGGGGAAGAGCCAGCTTTTCATCAACTGCTCAGCAGTAAGGACATGATCTGTCGAGTATCGGAGCTCTCCTTCTCTCTTATTTCATTATTATAATGAAGTGATAATGAGAAAAAGTCTCTATTATTATTATTATTATTATTATTAAGCTCAGTATTTAGGCTTCGAGAAGTTATACTCTGAGTGGTAATTTTTTGTGTTATCTACACCATGGATCTGTCCTTCCATGCCCCTCCGCCAAATATTCCGAATTGCAGAAAGACTACTGCAGATATTCTTTTACAGGCATTCATAGGTATACACCAACACGCGTGCACTGCTCCTACACGTGTTCCTCGAAAACGAGGCATCTAGATTCGAGATGTAATAACACTTGTAGGATAGACAAGGGATGTGGTCTTGCTGTAATGTTTTCATCAGCTCACAAAATTTTCTTAAATACATATACGAATCTCCTGTGCGCATGCGCGTTACGCTTTCAGTTGTATCAAACACTGCTACTGCTGCAGTTAGTTCGATGGCATCATATTATTCCATGCATATAATTATTGTTCAAAATTTTCTTCTCATATCTTTATCTCGAGAAATATGTTAAAGAAATGGAATGGTCGTAATAGAGAGGAAGTGAGAGGAGGAAGAAAACATTTGCACAAAGAGGGAGTTCAGTTTTCGTCTGTACCAAATATGTATTTCTGCAGTGATTTGAAGTCGAGGTTGGTGATGTAGACAAGAATGGAAAGAAAATTAGAGCAAGAGAGGAGTGTGTGCGCTGTTATTGCTGTGGACACATCAGCGGAGGAGTCTGATTGTGAGACGTGTACTTCCATGTGGTTTTTACCATCAATCGCGTTAGCCTTAAAAACGATCGAAACAAGTAATAGGCAAGCACTCTTTCAAATTTTGACTAGAACACCAGCTTTCCTGATTTTGCTCTTCGTTATTTTCCTCAGTCCTCAGGACAAATTATTTTGTAAAACTTGACCTTTACCTTCTACTCCTTTGCAATTCATCATTTATCAGTTATTATATCCTCTTAGACATTCAGTGTGAAATACCAACAGCGTACTGAAGTATGTATTTGTACCTACTTTGCAGCGTCTTTGAGTCCTTATGGAACATTGGAGACCTTTTGTGTTACTGCTATTTCTTTAGGCGTTATTGTTTATTGTTGGCGCATCAGCTCCTAGTGGGCTAGGGCCTCCTCATTCACGAGGTATCTAGATCACACTCACACGACGCACCACAGTCGGTAGGACTCCTCTGGACGAGTGATCAGCTCGTCGCAGAGACCTCTGCCTGACAACACACAACACACAAAACAGACAGATATCCATTCCCCCAGTGGGATTCGAACCCACAGTCTCATCAGGCGAGCGGTCGCAGACCTACGCCTTAGATCGCGCGGCCACTGGGACTGGCTTAGGCGTTCTTACTGTCCTTGTTCACCTGTTTCATTATCCTACATATTTTGGTGATTTTCACATTGTCTTTGTCAAATGTTGGTATTCCTGAATATTCACTTATTCCGGATATTGCTAAACCACGTACCAGCTTATCAGGATGAATTCTTCAACAGGATTGCTAAGAGAACCTCGAAAGCTCTTTTGTATTTCTGCTGTTCGCATGAAATTTAATCCTGTAGTGTAAGTGGTAATTTGTAATACTGTACATCGCTTGAATTAACGCACCAGGGTCCGAATTTTCACCGTAGATAGGAGTCATTGCAGGTGTCATCACCGCATTTCACAGCTCTTTTCTTATATGGCATTGATGGATTGGCGTTTTTATTAGTACGGGCTAGTAAGTGTTTGGTCCGTTGCAGGAATTCAGTTTTCCAATGTGCGAGTAGGTTACATGACATGTATGCTTCACGCCGGACTGCTGACAAAATGGCATTGTGTGTCCAGAAGGTACTGTCACTGACCCACTGCTTGAGGGGTTTCTGTAGCTCTCTATGCCCAATTTGGTACCCACACCACGCCGAACTGCATATTGTCGTGAAATCCTCCAAAGAATAATATATATATATATATATATATCGCACTGCAAACCAAAATTCCACTTTAACGTAACACTTATAACGTTAGTATTACAGTTCCCCTCAACTAGAGTAACCGCTAACGTTCTTCCCTTTCTGCATCCTTAAAATTGTTTACGTAACATTCACTTACTTGCTTCTGTTTCAAATGTTCTACGTACGTTTACCAGCAGGAATAAAGAGCTGTGCCTGTGAAATTTGTAAAGATGTCAAATTTTGTTTTCCTCGAGTAAATCGTTAACCTACTTTCAGCCGTATCTTTATTTCTTTTTCTTTCTTTGTTTCTTGCCTTCTGCTGCCTAATGCTTCGAATGGATAATATATGAATTTAACCGAATCATTACTCATTCCTTGCCTGACAGTACCTCTACTGGCTGTCACACCTTAGCTGTGTGCTGTTTGTATGAACTTGTGTTTGCCCACTGTATGTGTCCTATAATCGCAAACTACCTCAGAAGGATATGTCACGTCCATGGTAGGTCAGCCACTTGTTGCAGTACTTCGTGTTACCGCGCACCTGGGAAATGGATGGTCGGATACTAGGCGTTCTACTCTCCAACAGGAAACTTGTAATGGACGGGAAATCAAATTGATCAGGCGAGAGTCCAAAACCGCACATTCTAACTGTGCTAAAGGAACTTCAAACAGCGCCGATATATCTCCAGTATAAAACTGTTTCATGTGGCGATGCATTATACTGTACAGACCCTCTGTGACCTAACGCTTTCACTGTGAATAAAATATTTTATTTGAGATCAAAGTACAGCGTGCTGCGGCTTGTCATTAAGAGGCGCTAGCAAGTGATAGTCTGCTGGAACATTGTATCAGCCAGTACCTGTGCTCAAAACTATGACACAGGCAGCTCATCATTTGTATTTCAAAACTTCTTTTTTAAACTGTCTAACTTTTATATCCAGTAATTTGTGAACACATTCTTTGCAGTTTTGTATATCTTATTGGCCTTGATATCAAGTTATTTTGGATACAGTTGTAATATTAAGTGTATAAATCTCTTACGAGACTAAGTATGATCACGTTGCTCAAGAATACCTTACGATACACCTAGAAGAAACATTAACGTGATTAGTGATGGAGCCCATTTTAGGTTTTGGCTCTGACCGTAATTACCCTTACTCCATAGATAAAAATTATTTTTTTTTGAGGTTTTGAATACATAACGGGCTCTAATGTTTATGTGTTAGTGATATAAATTAATTATTTCAGAAATACGTCTACTTTCATTCAAACGGTAACCGTCTACTGCCATTCAGACGGTAACCTCCACATTGAAACAGATTAACTAGAGGAGAGTGTAAGTAAATTCCCGAGAAACTTTGACTGTGGGTAGCGACAGAATTTTAACAGTGATCGAGGCTATTTTTCTCCGTGGCAAAGTAATAATTTCATCCCTGTTATTCTGGAAGTACTAGATAATTGAATTTCCTCCACATGAGTTACTGGTTCATTACGAAATGTAATAATTAAATACTCTTTAAACTAGATGCATTTAATTTCGAGTTCTGTACAGCGGTTCGTCGAAAATAAAGTGAAAGGTCTTACATCGTACGCAGTCATACTACTGTTCTTCTGGAGCTAAATAATCACATTTCCTGCACACTAGTTGAAATTATCACCGGTACTTGAGAGATAGAATGTCGTCCATGATATATCTACACCGGTAAGACAGGCGCCTTATTCTCAGACTTCACACGGCGTGGAACTGAATTTCTAGGAATTATATTAAAGAAAGGCATATTCTGTTACTTTTGACTTGGTCGTGTTAAAATCATAGCTGCATGTTTCTACTTGCGCCGGCTGGGATTTAAAGACGGTAGTGTCAGCTGTTTCAAAGTCGTGGCAGAAATAGAGGGGGGGGGGGGGGGGGGGGGGCGGGGGGGGGAAGAGGGGGTTTGAGTGGGCGGGGGATGGT
>Ga0123357_10012000_pt1 | contig 11150 bp, 8 predicted proteins | sample TergutEmb28metaG_FD_89873 | JGI IMG/M metagenome (GOLD analysis project Ga0123357, IMG submission 89873) | Embiratermes neotenicus P4 segment gut microbial communities from Petit-Saut dam, French Guiana - Emb289 P4 | ecosystem: Host-associated > Arthropoda: Insects > Digestive system > Gut ... | reverse complement strand
ACTACTACTACTACTACTACTACTACTACTACTACGACTGCTGCTACTTCTACTACCACTACTACTACTTCTACTACTACTCCTACCACTACTACCCTACTATCACTACTACTACTACTACTACTACTACTACTGCTAATACTACTGCTACTACTACTACTACTACTACTACTACTACTACTATTACTGCTACTACTATAATTGTGGTCATGCTTTATTAAGTTCTAGTAATATTTTTTGTACTTTTTTTGTGCATTTCATTATATATATATATATATATATATATATAAAAACCGAAAGTCGCCTACTCAGAGGAAAGCACTCACATGACAATGCAGCAGAGAGGCAGTAACAGAAGCGGTGGGCAAAATTACATAACGAAAGCACTCATTTTTGACACACCCTATCAAAATTATTAGGACGATCAAACCAAGGCTGACGAGGTGGGTGGGTAAAAATTTACGAATGAAAAAAAAAGTACTTAATGGAATTCTGTGCGATTCGTACGATAAGGTAAATACACCCCCCTCACCCTCAAACATTAAGCCCAAAAAGTAATTAAGTTAATGTTCGTGGAAGTAGAAATCACTAAATAATGGATGTTCCAGCTTGACGCAGAAGTTCGAACGTACAAAAACAGCTCGGTAGATAAGGAAACAATGAATGAAACGACTATGACAGGTTTGATAAGTTGTCTGCAGGACGTTTATAATTTACTCCATCTAATTTGAATTCAGTGTGTTTGCCCTCGGCTTGAGAAATGCAGAATCTTCTGCGCATAATTTACATTTCCTGAGTATATCAACACATAATGGCGTCACTTGTTCACTCACATTAGAGGCAACATATGTGAGAGTTCTGTTCTCCTTTACTCTAATTTACGGCAATGCACATCCATTCCACGTTCCCAACTACAATAAACGCGTTGAAATTCAATGGACCGTCTCCACTGTCGCCAAGTTACGGGGCTTCAGTTAAAGTTTATCTTTGCAAAGTCTCTTAGGAATAATTACGCGTTAAAACTTACATAACAACAGAATACGATTATCAGCAAAACTATAGGAAAGACACCCGTCAGCCACAACAATTTTTATGTTGTTGTTTTGGCTAAAGCATAGAGCCATTATCAGGAAAAAGGCAAAAAGTTGCTAAAAAGAGAGTTGCCATGTAAAGCACCTTACCTATGTTAAGGAATTTTACATAGTAACTCTGTTAGAAACTTTTTGCCTCATGACAGCTCTGTGCTTTGGCCGAAAAATGTAGCAAAATAAGACCAATATAGAAAAAAGTGCTGTGACTGACGGGTGATTTTCCTTTACTTGTGTGTCTCTGTCACAAAGAGATGTCGCACTTAAAATATATATATATATATATATATATATATATATATTAACCACATGCGGTTCAATGATATTTTAACCTTTTAAAGCCTATTGGTTATGTGAAGTACCAACAGGTTTAACATTCAAGAACCGTACGCTCTGCCCACACTCTATTGATGTGTTTTGTATTTATCCGAGGACAAACAACGATTTGTGCCACTTACAGCATAAACTGGCTGGTTTTTATAACCGAGATGAAAAGTGTTTACAGCGCGGTACGAACTGTGCTTTTAAATAAAGCAGTCTGCCCTTCATCTTTAAAGGGTTAAATAACCACAAAAACAACAAGTATAAAACAAAGCAAAAACAAAATTGTAAAAACTGTGACCTCAATTTAGCAAAGCAGTTGCGTACACTTTTTTGTGTTTATTGGCGTGTTTATTAAGTTTTTAGCCTTATGTAACCCTCTAGGGGTCGAAACATGTTGCAATAGTATTAAAAATAAGGTTGTGGTAATGATTTATATTCCATTAATTATAGGAAACACAAAGGGATGTCTAATTTTAAAATTAAAGCTGCATTATTATGAGGTTACAGAAAAAATAGTTGTTCATCATTAACTGACGCTGTACTGTATCAGAAAGTGGGCTGAAGTATAGGCGCATCCGTCAGCCTGCTTGACAGCACTTACATCTTTACCAGCCCGGTTTAAGGTAAACTGCGTTCGAAATGTGATGGCACACGCGCAGAAACCAGATTTCGTCTTTCGGCGAAACGGACGAGTCCATTTGAATCGGTGGGGGCGTCAGTTCAGTCGACTACTGGCAGCCGAGGTGTGCGCATCAGCGGTAGTGATGCTGGATACACCATGTTCCGAGGTAGTGTAAAGAGTACTGGCTACCCACTCCAATCGCCACGTTCCCCATCAATTCCTCTCCCGTGCGTCACCGTGTGTCATCACATTTCAACTGGAGTCTACTTCCAGCGACGTTGAGGAAGACTGGGATGCTACGCCGTGTCGCCTGATAAACAGGCACGAACATTCTGAACGGACACAGTGCCTTCTGCTTCAGGGTCTACTTCCACGCACACACAATTTGCACTCAGGCCAAAACTTTTTTCTTTTTTGCAAATATGAACTCACGATAGTAACAGTAACCGCAATGTTAGACCAGAAATCTAAGTGCAAGGAAAGTAGGCTTTGTGGCGTCCACTCCCAACAGCTTGTTGCAGTACACCTCCAACTACGCACAGACAACAATGGCGGGTGTCTTTTTAAATATCCGTAGGCCGTTCTTTTGTTTGTTAGTTGCCCCGTTCAACCCTTTCCCTGTAACTTGACACTCCTAGTTACAACGCGTATCGCCAACAAGACAGTTGCTCCACATACCACGACATGCCACAACATTTCCTTGCTTCTTCTTCACGGCCTCTTTGATCTGTCCAATCGTTGTTATTATTACAGCGAACCAAGTATTAACTTCATCCATCATTTTTTATGGATTCCTAGGAATTAGCATAGACTGTACGCGTTAACAGTAATTACTGTGGATCAATGCAGATTTATTATCGACTGTTATCAATTACTATCGATAACTAGTGACCCGAGTGTTTTACTATCGGTTATTATCGATTACTAACAATTAGTGTCACTGTTAGATAATACCTCGCAAAGTGATAGCTATTATCTATTATCTATTATTATGCACTTGATGTAACTCGGTCACTCATACAGGATTAATATATAACGTAGATGAATCGGTTTGATATAAAAAGTATAGGCCTAATTATATCGTTCAATGCAACTGATAAATCTTGTTTTGCAGCTAGTGGTGGTCCACTTGCACCGATATTTGACTATCCCCTGATCGACATGTAACGGTAGCTGGTGAGCCCTTTGACAGGAATCGACTTCCAGTCCCACGACAGGAATTGGCCAGCAGTCCCATAAAACTATTCGTCGAGGGCCCCCTACAGCATGAATGGAACTGACCCCCATTCTCATTTAAAAAGTTGATTTAGTTAAATTTTGTAAAATGTTGGCAAATTATGCAAATCAGTCTTGGTTTAAGAACAATATATAAAGTTTTTTAAACTAACGCATGTAATCCGCGTCCATACGTCTACCTTTCTTCTTTACCGCTTCCAAGAAACAAATATTACTTAATTTTTGATAATGGTACAAGTACGTTTTCCTAGTTTCTCTCTCAAAGTGGAAAATCCGTTTTTACGACTATTTATGACCATTTTATTATAAGAAAAACAGGGCGTTACGGACAGAAGGATGTCTGACCATTATGCGTGCGGATGCATTTGTAATATGGAATAGTCCAGTATAGAAACATGGACTGGTTGACACAGGTCTTAAACGAAAGTTAGAGAAGTCACTGTCTGTGTGGGTCCTCTTTAATGTTTCCACTTTCAGCATGTCACGGACTGCGAACCACAGCAACCACTGTAACACTCTGCACTGCAAATGGAGCTGTGTCGTTGTGAAGCGTGCAGACTCGAATGTCAGTGACATCCAAGCGCATTTGTGATAGATTATTACATTTCAGGGTATAATTGGTCGAAAATGCATAAAAAACTGCCACGTCAGAAAAGTATTCTGTTAAAGCAGGCTACTACTACTACTACTACTACTACACTACCATCACTACTACTATCACCAACCACCAATAGTACTACTACTACTACTACTACTACTACTACTACTACTACTACCGCCACTACTACTATCACCACCAATAGTAGTACTACTACTACTACTATTACCACCACTACTATACTACTACTACTACTACTACTACTACCACTACTACTACTATCACCACCAATAGTATTACTACTACCACCACTACTATACTACTACCACCAATAGTACTACTACTACTACTACTACTACTACTACTACTACTACTACTACTACTATTATTATTTATTTCACAATTGATAAAACTCCGCTTTTTTGCAAGCATCTATAAATTTAAGACAACTTGAATTAGTGGAACCAATTATGAAGGAAATTGAACAGAACAACTTACATGGTACGGCCACGTCCAAACAATGGCAGAAGGAAGATTACTCAAAATAACATTGAAGTGGATGCCGAAACAAAAGAGAGCACGAGGAAGACCGAAGAAAAACTGGATGGAAGGTGTAAGGAAGGCCATGAACGAAAGAAACCTAAATGATAGGCCAGTGGGAAGATAGGAAACAGTGGAGTCTAGGTGTCGGACAACGTAGAACAACGTTTTGAAACCGACATACCTACCTACCTACCTACCTACCTACCTACCTACCTACCTACCTACCTACATACATACTAAAAATTTCAAATCACATTCAACAAAATAATTTTACGGGTTTTGTTTTGTTTTTGAAACAGATGACAGGTGGCTGTGATACCTTGTGTGTCAGGCAAATAACATAATTTTACGGGGCTATGCCATCACGCCTTCTGCGGGCAACCGAAAACATTAGAATTCTTGTGGGATAAGTTACCTTGGGGATTTAATCAAACCAAATTAAGTCAGCGGTAAAACAGTCAAGCTAACAGTCACTTTTCATCCACTGGTACTACGTATTTAAACGTAAATTGGGTTTTACTGAATGGTTACGTTGTTACTATACTGTGTTTGAGATATACGTGGAGCCTGGGGGCTCTGCTTTGACCTGGGATCCTACCAGTTTCAAATTACGCCACTGACTACAACTGTCTGTACATTTGCACGACTGTTTTTTAAATATAGTTGCATCGTGGTGAGGAAGGGCCACCACTGGAAACTTATAACTGCTTTCAGACTCCATCCTTTACGTTGGAATCTGCTAGGAGTGATAGATTTTTGATCAGTGACGGTATAAAAGTGGATGAAAATAATAAATCGATTTATTTTCTTACTATTTACTCCTCCCTGTTCTTCGTCATTATGTTCTCCCTCTTTACATCTTTCTTTTCTTCTTCCTCCACGTTCCTTTCCTTCCTCTTCATCTTGTCTTTTCATATTTACCTTCGGCCGTCTTCCACTTCTACCCCTCCTACGTTGTCTCCTTTCTTCATCAATTCCCTGACCCTTACATCGGAGCCTTGTGAGGCTATAAGGGATATTGGTGGCAGAGTGTGGGCGATGGGAAGATTGCTTGCAGAGGCCGAAGAAACCCGCTCCATGCAGCTCACCGATACAAATCCCATATGGATGACTGGCTCTTGACTTGGATTCAGTTGGTAAGAGGCTTCAACCTCAACCACAAAATTGACGATAAGGTCTGATGTCTAAAGATAAGGCTCTAACGTGTATTTCTTATACATCATAGGGCTAGAATGGAGTACTTCGAAAAAAAAAACAAAGATTTTTTGTTGTTTTTAAAGAATATTTTTGACTTCTAAGTACAATTAGGGCGACACAAGCAAAAACATTTCCTGGATACCGGGAAGTAGGTCTAAAGAAGCAGGTTTGAAACACTAAATCAGTTACATATCCGTCCAAGTGAACTTTCAATTATATAAAAATATAAATCTATTTATATGTAAATAGTTATTGGTTAGAAAATGTAAGTTTAACTTTAAAAGCGGGAACATTCGGTACCCTGTCATCGACGGAATATACCTGACTCCGTGTTATGCAGAACATTCGGTATTCTGTCATCGACGGAATATAGCTGGCTCCGTGTTATGCAGAACATTCGGTACCCTGTCATCGATGGAATATAGCTGGCTCCGTGTTATGCAGAACATTCGGTACCCTGTCATCTACGGAATATAGCTGGATCCGTGTTATGCAGAACATTCGGTACCCTGTCATCGACGGAATATAGCTGGCTCCGTGTTATACAGAACATTCGGTACCCTGTCATCTACGGAATATAGCTGGCTCCGTGTTATGCAGAACATTCGGTACCCTGTCATCGACGGAATATAGCTGACTCCGTGTTATGCAGAACATTCAGTGCCCTGTCATCGACGGAATATAGCTGGATCCGTGTTATGAAGAGCATTCGGTACCCTGTCATCGACGGAATATACCCGGCTCCGTGTTATGCAGAACATTCGGTACCCTGTCATCGACGGAATATACCTGACTCCGTGTTATGCAGAACATTCGGTACCCTGTCATCTACGGAATATAGCTGGCTCCGTGTTATGCAGAACCAAGGCCATATTTGCAGTTGAGTTTCAAATGAAAGGTACGGACCAGTAATTAACTGAGATTTAGCATTCGACTTACAGCGCTTCATGCTGTCCCGTTCCAGTCTGTGTCAGTGGATCGCTGATTCTAATTAGGAAAATTTTTGCAAAACCGCCTAAAAATGGGGAGTACAAAAAGTTTGAAAAACCTAAATAAACGGAACACATTTTCTTTTTCCGTTTTTCTTTCAATATTTGTTGAGGCACGCTATGATGTCACAAATTCGTATAGGCCGATAAGGAACGGAATCATTAAAGCGCGGAAGTGAAAAGGCCTTGTGCAGTACAAACTCATTAAAAATGACGTTAGCTTTAATAAACACAAGTACAACTATCTAACGAAAAGACACTTCTAATCTTTCTGAAAAAAAAATAGCATAATTACAAAGATGAGGATAATGATTAGTATATTATACATTTTATCTGTTGAATAACATGATGGCTGAAGGTGCAGTGGTGTTTGCTAGAGTTTGCGGTTTCTAGAGAAGAAAATCCCTCCAGAGGTTGTGACAACCACGAAATTAATTAGTCAGTCACTCTGTGGAAGGTTAAGAGGCTCAACATACGGAGGTGAGTTCGGATGGATGTTGGAAGAGAGAGTCAGAATTAACTGCTGATCGTATCCGATGGACTGATGGTTGCAGCAGAAGGTTCAAAGTGCCACACTCGGTGCTCGTAAGTTCCGGATTAAAAACTGTGATTCTACGCAACGGACTACAAATCTTAGAATTACAGTATGCGTCATGTATTGTGATTTAGATTTATGATACATCTAAAATATCATTACTACCAGCCACTGTGGCACGTTGCTTATTCAAACATTCAATTACAGAAACATGTTACAGTTTCTGAGAACAAGTGACGAATTCCAAACTCAAAATTTGCAATTCTTTGAGAAACGAAATCGAACCCAAAATACTACATCACATTCCTGATTCGAAAACGCTATGAGTCCGAAATCACAGGACAGAAATTACGGTCATAAAATATTGTGAAATAGTGTGACTAAGAAAACTGGGATAATTTATAGGCTACTGATTAGGAACTGCGGGCCGGTAGAGCTCAGTCGGTATAGCGACTCGCTGCGGGCTGGACGGTCCGGGGATCGGATCCCGGTTGGGGCGAGATTTTCCGTGCTCGTTCAGACGGGCCCTGGGGGGCCACCCAGCTTCCTGTACAATGGGTACCGAGTATCTTTCTCGGGGGTAAAGCCCCTGAGGCGTGGCTTTGACCACCCACCCATCTAGCACCGAAGTTAAAGAAAGAGCAGAGTTATAATTCTACTCCCCCTCTGGGCCTTCGTGGCCTGTTATAGGGTGAACTTTACTTTTATTAGGAGTTGCAGTTTCTTCAAAGACATCATTCTTGAGATAATGTAACAAGACACAGATTCAAAATTGCACTTCTGGAAAATCTTATGGCTGTTAAGGTACATATTAAAATTAATTTAATTCACTGTAAAATACTATAACGTTTACTATGACTGGAAAATAGCGTAACTGAGGAATATAATTCTGTAAATAGTGCAGCGCCTCTGATATCAGAGGTCACATTATTGATTCAGAATGCACTAAAACTTCTCACTTTATGCGTTTATGGTGTAGAACTGTAATTCTTCAAATGAATTTCTATAGTAAAACCAACTAGATGCACCAATGTATCAAATTTATTTCATTTTGCAATGACACTCTACAGGTTTTGGAAGGTCTTTCTGTCTATCATCAGGAGTTCAAGACTGTACATACAGTAACAGGCATTTGTCAAACAGATACTGCTGTCTGCTTGTTAGCAGGCAGACAGCAGTATCTGTTTGGTTGCTGCATGTACAGTCTTGAATTCCTGATGATGGACGGTAAGACCGCCCGAAACATGTAGAATGTCATTCCAAAATCAAATAAATTTGATACATTGGTGCATCTAGTTGGTTTTACTACAGAAATAATATTACGATGCACGGCCCTATGAACGTCAAATTCTTCACACGAGAACGTTTGTCACAGTTAACGTCACAAGACTTTGTCAAATTAAAATACTTTTTCCGCGAAACAAAATCGTGAATGTAGACAAGAATATACGGCCGTATTCAGCGCAAAGATTATTATAACCTGGCGATTTTCACACATCAGTAATTAAAATATTTGTTTCCCCCTAAAATATTTGCTGCCTGTCCGGTCACTGTAATTACGTATAAAATAGGGGAAAAATGTATCCTCTATCTCAGTACGTAAGCAGTAAAGTTCCTCAAGTGCTGAAGTCAATCGTGATCTGCTTCCTGTTTCAACCCCTTAACCCTCCCGGTATCAAATGGAGGGAATAACTGTCTGGGATCCAGAACAAAACCTATTTTTTCGTGCATCCTAAACACAGTACTTCTTCCCTTCTACTTCTCTACTTCAAAGTTTCTTCTTCTACTCTTCCCATGCCTATGGTCAATCGTTTCTTATAATGTAGTCATATTCCTTTACTTCGTACCTTCCCTCCTTCTTTTACTTTCAACCTCTCTACCCCACATTCCTTTCTCAGCTTTTAAGGCGCTTTCGCAAAATTGAGAATAGCGACTATTAGTTTCTTCATGTCTGTCCATCCGTACGCATGGAACTACTCGGCTTCCACTGGATGGATTTTTATGAATGTGATATTTGAGTATTTTCCCCCCCAAACTGTCGAGAAATAAGTCAAATTTGATCAAAATCTGACATGGAAGACGGGTACTTTACACATACCAATACAGATGTTTTTATCATGTTTCATTCACTTCTTCCTAGAATGAGAAACGTTTCAGACTAATGTTTTACAGGTTATAAAAAACACATTTTATGTTCGGTAACTTTTTTCTTTTTCAAAAATCATGTCGTTTACGAGATAAGGTGGAAAAAGTTTGAACAGCGGGGCAGTCCGCACATGACAATAAGGCGTATGCGCGTTGCATGCTGGCTAACTATGCCCCCCCCCCCAACACACACACTCAGAATATATAATACTTACTGTTTTCCACTGCAGCGGTGGTTGCACCAACGCGCATCAACGCTACAATTAGTACAATTGTGCACGTAATTATGTGAACGAGAAATTAATTTTAATTGTCTCTAGATTTTGATCTGTAACAAATTAGCATAAAGGCCACTGAATTATTTATTACTAAAAATAAACACTTCTGGCAAATATTTGTATCCCAAAACTGGCGTATACATTGCCATTGTTACTGTACATATATTCTATACGTAAATTCTGTGTGGACATAACTAAAAATTTCATTGCATTTTGGTGCCCAAGTTACGTGCAACGTCACCTTTAGACCTAATAAATGTACCAAAGAAAGTATAAATAAATTTAGTTGGTCTGGCTACAGAAACATCTTACATAAAGTTTTTATATTTTGTTGACTGCGTATCCTAATATTATATTCTTTTTTTTACGAACTTGATGCACAAATTCTTTATTTTAATACATTTACTATATTCCTCTACATGTTTCGAGCACTATTATGCTCATCTTCAGGAGGTCAAATTGTATTAGTACAGCATCTGTTTTCGTCACTCTGGAAACAAGTGAGTGGTCAGTTGTTTCCAGAGTGATACCAGATGCTGTACTAACACAATTTGACCTCCTGAAGATGAGCATAATAATGCTCGAAACATGTAGGTTAATATACTGAATGTATTAAAATAAATAATTTGTGCATCAAGTTGGTAAAAAAGAAGACTATCATTATGTTACACAAAGGCCGAAAATTTTTAGAGATGCGTAAAATGACCGAAGGAAGTTAACTGCTGTTGTACCGCAGTGTATAGTTAGGAAAAGCAAAACTTTGGTCGAAGTCACATAGTCAAATTCCCCCTTCAGAAGTTCGGAACTGCTGCTGTGTTCACTGTGTTCGCCTCTGTCAGAAACACAGCGATGATATTAAGGCTGGACACGTTTCGATCCAGTATTGGAAAAGTGTCCAGCTGTTGTAATTTCTTGCGGCTAATATATTTGTTTCTCGCTTAAGAACGCGAACCGAGCTTCTGACGTTAGCTGCAACAGAAGGCTAATTCCCAGTTTCTTGTTCGGTCTCGCCGCAGGTCATTTTTGTAACTAAATACAGCTTGACGTCACCATGACAGCTAGTCCGAAACCTTAACGACTTTTAAATAGGTTCAGCTGATATATGTCGATAAATTATCGAGATATTACATCAAAAATTGTTTGGGCAAAAACTTGTTGGGCGTCACTATGGATTTACTGCATCGATACGTCAACACAGATTCCCTGCCTATAAAATTTCTCTTATTTGTTCGAAATAACTTTTGGTGGAAACAAGTAAACTATTCATTAGAGAAAGTAGTTTATGTGTAAGACAGAAATGTGTGAATAATGTGCCGGTTGTGTAATTGAAAAAATACAATGTACAATATCACTTCAATTTATCAACCAACGAATGCACATATAATTTCACATAAAACACTTTTAAAACACTAGGTGTGCGTCGTACGACGCACACCTAGCCACTGCTCCACAACACATTCCCACACAACATGATATGCTGCCACAACACCTCGTTTGCAAATACGAATTGAATTGTGAATAACATAATATAACTTTAGCAAGGAACAAAGCTCCCTGATGATGATCTGACAAGATCGAAACATGTCGGAGTGTTT
>Ga0123357_10011999_pt1 | contig 11150 bp, 11 predicted proteins | sample TergutEmb28metaG_FD_89873 | JGI IMG/M metagenome (GOLD analysis project Ga0123357, IMG submission 89873) | Embiratermes neotenicus P4 segment gut microbial communities from Petit-Saut dam, French Guiana - Emb289 P4 | ecosystem: Host-associated > Arthropoda: Insects > Digestive system > Gut ... | reverse complement strand
CGCTTTTTTGCCGTTGCTTAAAGGTCTCAAGGCGTTCAAATTTATTCCCGCACTCCAACGGGTTGTTGACTTTTTGTATCAAGCTGGCTAATTAATTCTTTTAACTCATAAGGTTAATATTATAGCTTGGTTCAAGGCATATATTATATAATTCTATTTTGTCTCTATATTCTTCAGACAGCAAACTGATATTTTTTTCGCATAAATTATATACGTTTTCATCTGATTCAAATCCATAAATTTTATTAAAATATTTCTTATTATATACAACATGGTAAATATTATCTCCGAGTCCGGTGCCGCAATTTAAAATAGATTCATTATTATTCCATTTAAATACGCTTTCGTCAATATACTTTTTACTTGATAAATCATTTTCTCCCCTGTAAAAATCATCTTGAATTATACACCGTATATATTCAAGATATATTCGTTTTGAAATATCATCATTAAATTTATCAAGTAAATCTAAGAATTTGGTTTTATTCTTCTGGATAAAATATCTCCAATTAGCATAAAAGAAATAATTGCTTTGAAATGGAAATATTTCAAAATTATAACGTTCTAATTTCCTAATGTTTATCTTTATTCTAAAAGAATCAAATTGATTATCATCAACTAAAATTGCAACATTTTTATTTTGTCTGTATTTCATCAAAGAATTTATATCGATTGTTTTAATTCCGAAAAAATCAATGTCGAAATTTTGTGATTCATTAAGAATAAACATTGGTTTTATAGAATAGTTATCCAACCACAGTATCTTTTGATAGTTACTGCCTTCCTTCCCATACAGCACAATTTCATAATTATTATTCTTTGCTAAATAAGGAATTATAAATGAGCTTGTGATTTCTCTATTACAATAATATGAATTGCAGTTTAGGATTTCAGCTAATTTATTTTTCATAAAATCAAATCCCTTTTATTCTATCAATTATTGCGGATGTAGATATGTTATTTCGTCTTTTATAGAAAACCAAATCTGCACTGCATTGTTCTATTGTGTTAATTTCAGATAATTTTTTAGTTCTGTATTCTTCCTCTTTTACAATAACATCGGGTCTAATAATATTTATCAGTTTGCCTGGATTATCTTCATCAAAAAGTATGACGTAATCAACATATATAATAGAAGCTAATATTTCAACCCTATCGTTTTGCGCAATTATTGGTCTTGAAGAACCTTTAAGATTATTTATAGAATAATCAGAATTTACAGCGACAATCAAAATATCGCCCTGATATTTCGCAAATTTTAACAGACTTAGATGCCCTGCATGAAATAAATCAAAACAACCGTTTACCATGATAATTTTTATACTTGCGCGTTCAAAGCCACTCATCAAATCTGATAATTCATCATTGTTTTTTATTATTTTTCCCATATATTTATTTACCTTAATTATTTATTTGTTTTGGTGTTAATACACCGCAGTTTTACTGCGAAATAATTGAACCTCTATAATGTAAACCGCACATAATATTTTATTATAGGGTGCGGCGGGATTTTACACATTGCAGAATAAATCCAAGTTGTTTAATCGTCATACATATTGCTCAGATTTAATTAAGTTATTATTTTTCAAAGTTTCCACCAATTTTTCATAAGTAGGGTAGCCGGTTGATTCTAAATCCTTAATAGTGATTGAGGCTATGATATTTCCTAGCAATGCAGATTTTTTCGCGTCGTAATTTGAATATAATCCGATAACAATCCCAACTGTAGCTGAATCTCCGGCACCGCATGTATTTACTTCCTGTTCGACCTTTATAGCGGGAATATCACTCACAGTTCCGTCGTAATCAATTAATTTCATTCCATTTTCGCCGCAAGTGACGAACAACGCCTTAAATTCTTTTAAATTCCGGCTTAATTCAGATATATGGGTTTCATCAAGGTCAACGTTGCTTAAAGTTTCAATAAATTCATTCTTATTACACTTTAAATATATATTTCTATATTTATTAATATATTTTCTTGAATCAACAATAAATATTTTTTCTCTATATATCTCTGCTAATCTAATTATTTCTTCTCTGACATTGTCTGTAAAAATTCCTTTATTATTATCATCGAATTGCTCAACTAATACAAATACATCTACTTCATTGATAATATTTTTAAGTATATTTTTAATTTGAGATTCTGTTTCTTTACTTGTGGCTTCAAATTTAAATGTTAAAATTTCATTCAATGCAATATTTTTATTATTTATAATTCTAATCGGACGAACGCAGGTATGTGTTTCTTTTTCCTGGATTCTTATCATATTATCAACGTTCACATTGATATTTTCTAAGCATTTTATTAATTGATAGCCGGGTCCGTCATCTCCGATAAGTCCGACGCATTTTACATTAGCCCCCAGTTTAACGAAATTATTGGCAACATTCCCTGCGCCGCCGGGACAGTAGACAATATCAGTCAACGCGAAAACTATATCATTTGTATAATCTAATTTTTTGTCGAATTTTGAATCCATATACCAATACTGATCCAGGCAATAATCTCCGATGACTGCAATTTTCAAATTTTCTATATTTTTTCGTAAATCTTTAATATCAAACATAAATTATAATCCTTTGCTGCTTTTCTACAAATTTTATTTTTGGAGAATTTTTCACAAAGGGAACCTATATATAAATCATATTATATCCTTCCGCACTATCCTGATATGTTATGATTTCATCTTTGAAAGACAGTTCATTACTAAAAAACTTTTCGACAAAATCAAATACGGTATTATAATTAATAGCGGACATATCTTTGTCTTTAGCTATAATACTATAATTTTTTCTTAGCGCTCTGTATCCCATATACATTGGACGATCGCCGTAATAATCACTATAATTCAATACTAAAGGCGAACCTGCTCCCCACAGAGTAATCGAGGGTATATCATAAAAAGATGCTATATGCCCTCCGGAACTATCCACTCCAACTAATAAATCCATTTTGGATATAAGCAGCGCATAACCGGTTATCGATAATTTTTTAGTGCAGAATTCCTGTAGAGATGAGTCGTATGACTCAGAATTTAAAACAATGATATTCATATCGTTTTCTTTGCATTTTATGATAAATTGTTTTACATTTTCCGCATCCCACTTCTTATCTCCAAAAAAATGCCATTCACAGGTTTCTGCGTTAAACCACCCTGTAAAATATTGAAGCCCAATATTGTTTTTGTTTTTTATAAGACTGTCAATATAATCTTTTTCTTCGTCACTGACGTTTTCCAATATTTTTTCTTTTAATATATCATTATGCTGATAGAAATCAATTTCTTTTTCTCCGAATAAACACTGTTTGAACAAAACAGCCATATGGTCGGTTTTATCCGGAGGCAAGGCAAACATATCATTTATTTTATTCGGCAGGGTGAGTTTTTCATTCCTGAAATACTCTAAAAAATAGCTGTTGCAAGCATCGTTATTTAATATGATCACTTTATCTCCATAGCATAAATTTATCATATATTTGCAGGTTTCGCTTATACGAGCATTTATAAGGTAAACACATTTGCAGGATTTGAGACCTGCTAAATATTCATTTATTATAGAAAAAGTCAAAAAAAAGTCACCAATACCGTTAAGCACTGACAAGAATATATTTTCACTGCTTGATTCTTTATTTTCAAAACCTGACCCAATAAATTTAAACAAAATAATCTTATCAAAAATAATCTCTTTGTCAAAAACGCAATATTTGGATATATTATCTATCATTATTCTGCCTATTTGAAGTATATAATGCTTTATATAATCCGGTTCAATTATATCTTTCATATTTGGAATCATATAAAAATATATATAATTTGTATATTTTTCGTATGCACTAACTTTCATCTTATCAGCATAATCAATATTAATTGAATTACGGTCTAAAAACAATATATTTAAGTCAATATCATTGCAGTCAAAGCAAAATGTTTGTTCATTATCAAAAAGATCAATATAATTTGTTTTTACTATTATAAAACTACTATTGTATTTTAAAAGGTTTTTTATTATCAAAGTCTCATCTGCCTCATTATATCCGATAAAATAATGTCTTCCATATTTTAAGCAGAGTCTTAAACAGTTAATTTTTGTTCTAACCTCTTTATTGTTAATTCTCATTTTTTCCATGAAATAAAATCCTTCATTTTTTGCATAAAATGCGATAAAATGTATATTTAATGTATAAACTAAATGGATACGGCGGCGTTAATGAACACTCGAAAAAATATTGACTGGGCTCATCCGCAAATTGACGTATGCCGAATCAAGGAAAGCAATGGTAAAATGGTCTATAAGTCTATAAAAATGACATCTCAATAAAACGCAATGATTGAACAATAGATTATTCCAAATTTTTCATGGGTTTCGATGATTTTATTCAATTTTTTCTACGTCAATTTGCGGAAGAGTCCAGTCACTCCGACATAAGCAACTGTAAAAGGCGCATATTTATCATTGCATGCAAATACAAGAGGAAATATTGTCTTTTTCAAAAGATGGTATTATAGGATAATTATTTTCAATATTTTCATTATCGTTATCTCTGTGAATTTGCAAATCCGAAGTTTTCATTATAAGATTGTTCCTCCTTTCTTTCTTAGGAGCTCTGCGGTAGGCATCAACGAATTATGAAACTATGATGCACTTCGCGTAAAAATTTAAATGATTCGGTAATGCGAACGAAAATAAAATAGTTCAGAAGCACAATATCTAACTTTTCATACTGATATAAATACTGAGATATTTCTTGTAGTGATATGTTTTAAATTAGTATAATAATCTATCTGTCTTTGCTTTTTTAACTTCATTTTCTAGAATGTTAATTGTATCTTGTATTAGATTTATTTCTATATTTTTTAATTTATATATTTGACTTTCATTATCTTCGTCATAAATTTTATTTTTCAATCGGCTTTTTAAGATGTTATTCCTTAAAATAATAAATTGTTTATACAAATAATCATATTCTAATTGTAAAGGAACTAGTTCAGAGAAATCATTTTTAATTAGAAATTCATTTAACATTTTTAAAACAATCTTATGAGCACAAAATACTGGAAGTAATCTATTATCATACGGTCGAAGAGATTCATAGTTTTGTATCTCTTTTAATAATCTATCATAAGATACATTCAAACCAAAAACAGAATTTTCATCAATATTTTGATTGTATCCTATGGAGGTTTCATGTCCATATAGATATTTTTTTAGTGAATCTATAATTGATGAAACTGTATATTTGGGTATATACTCTATTCGTTGAAGTAAATGAATTCCGTTCATCCAATAACTTCTGTCATCACAATTTTTATAAGCAAATTCTAATTCTAAAAAAGAAGTATTTTTAAAAGAAAAAATGCCATTATTAAAAAAGTCAGCGACAGAGAAAGTTTCATTATTTTTATCATAACCATATATAAATATAGGATGAGCATCTCTATTTGAAGACGAATACAATTCAATAAAAGAAGTGTCAATAATAGCTATGATGTAATAATTGTCATCAATACAATGCGTAAAAAAGTCACAAATATTTTTATGTTTTATATATTTAGGCAAAAACTGTCTTGATAAGTAGGTTGTATTGAAAAAAGGGCATGAATAATGAGAAGTATAAAAATGGTAAAAATCCATGCCATCATCACGGACTCTCATTTGAATATAATTTAAAAAAAACCATGGCAAATATTTTTCATTATCTGATAGAATTGATAAAATTGGAGCATGATTCATATATGCTGTTAGCGGAGGTTTATTCACAGGCAAAATTTTTTTCATAAATATCACCATTTCTTTTTTGATTATTTTTTGTTAAGCATTTTAAGTCTGTTGCGTAGAAAGTTTCACTTCATCAATATATAAATTCATATCTGTAAAAAGTAATCTTAATAGGTTTATTTCATCCGTAGATAATCTGCAATCCAAAAAATCATAACAGCGAATTTTATCTATGAGTTTACACAGAGCTTCCTTATTAATTTCAATTCGATTATCTCTGTATGCCTTGCGCATAATCCATAAAAAATTAGTAAATATAAACTTCCTGCTTGTTTTCTCTAAATTAGGATATTTGTTTGAAATGTAATCATGCCTTTCTATATAAGCCTCAACAATATCAATTTGGCTGATATTAAACGGACTTAACGTAATGCCGGTTTCGCGGCGCAAATAATAATACTTACAATCAGAAATCAAAACGATTTTATTTGCATTGTCCACCAATTTATACATAACAAAAATATCTTCGAATGCTTTTCCTTTCGGAAACCTAATATTATCGAATAAATAACGTTTATATAACCTATTCCATACAACGTTATTCGATAAACGTATATTATGTGCTATCTTTATGTTCCCCTCTAATATTTTTATGCCCTCATTTTCATTGCTGTAAGGAGTATTCTCGCCAGCTGAATTTACATAATAGAAATTACACATGGAAATATCAGCGTCATATGCGATAGCATTGCTGTATAGAGTATAAAACATATCTTCTTTAATCCAGTCGTCACTATCGACAAATCCTATATAATCTCCGCTGGCGATGTTGAGAGCATTGTTTCTTGCCATTGACAGACCTTGATTTTCTTGTTGCATGAGGATTATCCTATCGTCTTTATTCGCGTAATATTCGCATATATCGCCGCTTTTATCTGTTGAACCGTCATTAATTATTATTATTTCCAGATTATTATAAGTTTGGTTTATGATACTCTCTATGCACTTTGTAACATAATTTTCAACATTATATACGGGGACTATAACACTTATTTTTGGTAACATTAAATTCATAACATATAGCAAGATATTTTTCCTTCTTGAGTACGAAGAAGTTTATCTTGTTCTCCTTTTTCTTATCATCGTCTGTAACGATATAATTATACATTTGTTTTTTGTTTAATATAATTTATCAATTCTTCAAAAGTAAGCCCTGTAAAAACTTCATAAACTAAATAATCATCATTAATTTCAAGCTCAAACTCCATTTCAAGGTCAATTATTAGGTTTATAAAAGTAAATGAATCAAGCTGCTCATTAATATTTAAAGAGCCGTTATCTATTGAAATATTATACTTTTCCAGTATGCTTATAAGTTTATCCCGCATTGTATCATTTGTCCCATTATTTGTTTGAGTAATTAATTTTGGCAAATCATAATTTGATAACGCCAGGCGGTCAATTTTACCGTTCAATGAAAGCGGGAGTTGAGTTAAGGCTATATACTGGGTTGGTATCATATAGCCTGGTAGATGTTTAGATAAATTATCAGTTAATTCTTCTTTATCAAAATTATCAAGCGTTACTATAAATGCTGTTAGTAAATCAGAAGTATTACGGACAACTACGGCTGCATCTTTTATGTAAGGATTCTTTGAAATCTGATACTCAATCTCTTCAAGTTCTATCCTATTTCCATGATATTTTGTTTGATTATCTTGTCTTCCATAAAACAACAAATTTCCTTCGGAATTAATACTCACTTGGTCACCGGTTTTATAAAACTTTACATCGGATATTTGAACGAATGATTTCATGTTTAATTCAGGCAGCCCGATATATCCGTCACCAACGCCGATTCCGCCGATATATAATTCACCGTTGGTATCCTCGTAACCCTGCTCATTTAAAACAAGTAAATTAACATTGGGGATCGGTTTGCCTATCGGTATTTGCGTTAAATCATCCAAGTCATTTACTTTAAATATATAATAAGTTGCAATATCCGTGCATTCCGTAGGACCATATGTATTGGCAAACAGACTGTTGCATTCGCCGGAATTAGCCCATTTTTGAAGAGCTGATATTTTAATAGGTTCTCCGCCCAAGATAGTATATCGTAAAGAGCGTAATTTTAAATAGTTATTTTTTTGATTTAATTCGATAAACGGCATGAATGCACTGGGAGTACAATTTATTATCGTTACATTATGTTCTTGAACTAGCTCAGAAAGCTGATAATAATTATAATTTTCTGACGAATACAGACATATTTTCCCTCCGACTATTAATGTACAGAAAATATTTTTTTGAGTCAGGTCAAACCCTATTTTAGTAAACAATAAGACGGTATCTTGCGAAGTTATATCAAATTCTGTTACATACCAATCCAGTAAATTAATGAATGCATTTTGATAAATCTTTGTGCCTTTTGGCATTCCTGTCGAACCGGAAGTATAAATAACATAAAAATAAGAATTTACGTTATATTGTAAATTCAAATTGGTATCCGCTAAAGAAGCATCTGATAATATATTATTTATTTCGATATAGTTAATAGGATTGTGTTTATTAACAGATTCGGATAAACTAACTTTTATATCTGCGTTTTTTAAAACAAAATCAATTCGCTCTGCAGGATAATTGGGGTTAATTGGCAGATAAGCTGCTCCAGCTTTTAATATACCTAGGACCCCCGCAATAAAAAATGAATTTTTTCTTGAAATAATAGCTACAATATCATTCGTGCTAATCTTATTATTGCATAAAAAGTGAGCTATCTTATTCGCCATACAATTTAGCTCATTGTACGTAATTCTTTTCGAGTTTTCATCAATAAGAGCTATCTCTTCAGGTGTTTTCTCAACTTGACTTTCAAATAATTGGCATATTGCCATATCTTTCATCATAATTTATATATGTCTCCGTTATTCTATAATATTTATAATTTTTTCCAAAAGTTCGAGTGACCTTGTTTCGGCTTCTATTATGTCATTCATTTTCTCCTGTATTTTTGCTGGAATTACTTTATTTATAATTATTTGTTTTAGGAGGATACTTTTCATCTTTTCATAACAGTTACCTGCTTTTACGAACGCCTCTGCAGCTGGGTTGAATAAATCCTCTTCATGTAATTTTTGACCAATATAATTTATGGCGTCAGAATTATTGTATCTGCGCATATATAAGTGCTGAAATGCAATAAGAATAGGCATCGCATAATAATCATTATGATACAAACACATTTCATCTGCAAAGGAATCTTTTTTCATTAGGATATCACAGTATTTTTTAAGCTCATTTATCATGCTGCTTTTTTTCACGTGTTCAATAGCACTATTTATGAGGTTTAAATAATCTTCCTTTTTAGGCATCACTTTTTCCGTTCTAAAAGTTATACAATTTCCTTCCCATGACTTTTGTTTTATATCCCATTTTAAAACGCCTTCCGACGTGAAATATGAATCAATACAATATAATGTTTCGTCCTGCATTCCTAATATGAGGATATAATGAAACATACTATACTTCTCATAGGTTAGGCACCATGGACAATCAATCGCGTCAACACTAATCATAACTGGTCCATTAGGTAAGCTTTGCTCAAGAAGTTGTAGCAATTCATGTTTATTTGTAAATTCGCATCGCTCAAAAAAAATACCATGAATTTTTTCAAGGATTTCATATAAATTTATTCCGTTTTGATAAGGAACATAAGAATTTTCTGCGCAAGCGAACCCCCAGCCTGTAAGTAATACAGCTTCATAGTCAATTTTAAATCCCTCCGCATACGAAACAATCGGACCTAAAAAACAATTGTATTTACCTGGAGTAGGCTTAATCTCCCACATATGATTTGTTCACCGCTCCTTCTTTCTCTGTTCCATATGACAGATGTAAGATAATCTTAAATATGGATTTTGCGTTAAAATCTGGCTTTCCAATTACTACACTAAGTTCTTAATTTAAATATTTAGTTGTGGACTCTTTTTCCAGTCATATCAGCTAACGGATTTGCGTTAACCGCCGACTGAAGTTGCTGATCGTCAATATGTGTGTAAATCTCAGTAGTCGAAATACTTTCATGTCCCAGAATTTCTTTAAGTGCACGAATATCTACGCGACCATGTTTATACATCAAAGTTGCGGCGGTATGGCGCAGTTTGTGAGTTGTTATTTTTTTTGGCAATTCAGCATTTTTAACGGCTTTTTCTATCATAATTTGTACAGCACGGGTTGACATTCGGGTTCCACGCTTACTGATAAACAAAGCGTTGTCTTTCGGTTTATAATAGTCGCGTACTGAAAGCCAATTATATACAGCCTTTTTTGCGGCTGGGTTTAGAAAAATTTTCCTTTGTTTATCGCCTTTCCCTATAACACTTACTATTTCAGAGAATATTTGTTCAATATTTAAATTGACTAATTCCGATAATCTCAACGCACAATTAAGAAAAAGAGTTATAATACAGTAATTACGGGTGAATTTTCAATTTGTATTAATAAGCGAAACGAATCTTCAAGACTTAAATACTTTGGTATTCGTTTCGGCTGCTTTGGCACTTCAAGTTCTTCCATTATATTGTTGTCAATCAGGTGAGCTTTATTTTTAAGATATTTCCAAAACTGCCGTATTGTAATTATCTTACGCCCGCATGTTTGGATTGTGCAGTTGCGCTCTTTTTGGCAATATGCAATAAAACCGCATATATCATCCAACGATATTGACTTGATAAATCTAATATCAGCAAACGAACAGTCTTCCGACGAAATGACACCATTATTACGTTGTTCATAAATAAATCTAAACAGAAGTCGCAAATCAACGCGAAATTCGATAATCGTGTGTTGTGACCGCGCTTTTATAACGGTCAAATAATTAAAATAATCGTTTAATATTTTATTATTTATTTTCATAGAATTTCCTGATAGTGGGTATAGGAGCTACTTTTCATATTTTGATAAGCAAAAATTTTAAAATTATACTTGTCTTCAAAAAAATCCACCCATTATCTACCTGCCTCCTAAAAGCAGTATATCCAAATTTCGGAAAGTTAATCATGTTATGGCGAGACAACGCATTAATACCGGATATTTTAACAATTATTTTATCCCATTAAATTTTTCTCATGTTTTATAAATCTTTCCTCAGTTCAATAATGGCATGATGTTTTGTAAAAATACCGCAGTATCTGTCATGCGAATTGCTGGTGGTTTTTGATTTGTTGAACAGATATAACAGATAGTCTCATCATTTTTAAAAGCTTCGTGGTAAATAACCTGTTTCCTATTATTCAACTCAAAGACACTAAAGGATGTTAAAGGCTTATGTAATCCTTTGCCTTCCCATTTTATTTGACTTTCTTTTTTAGTCCAAATTTCGTAAAAACGAAGTAATGAATCATCAGTCATTATGTATGCCGTTT
>Ga0123357_10011998_pt1 | contig 11151 bp, 7 predicted proteins | sample TergutEmb28metaG_FD_89873 | JGI IMG/M metagenome (GOLD analysis project Ga0123357, IMG submission 89873) | Embiratermes neotenicus P4 segment gut microbial communities from Petit-Saut dam, French Guiana - Emb289 P4 | ecosystem: Host-associated > Arthropoda: Insects > Digestive system > Gut ... | reverse complement strand
TGTTTTCTGAACCTGGAGCCGCTACTTTTTTATTTAAGTAGCTCCTCAGTTTGACCTCACGAGGCTGAGTGGACCCCGTTCCAGACCCACTACTACTCAGAAAATCTGGTAGCGCCGGGGATCAAACCCGGGACCTCTGTATCTGTAGCCAGAAATTCTGACCACAGATTATAGTGTGTTAAATTCTAATATAATTATGAATAATGAATAGTAAAGGATATAGTCATAGCATAATCAAAGTACTATCCTAGCATTTGCATAGGACTGACGAAAACCACAATCACCCAAGAATGATACTCAAACCAAGCATCTCCTGAATGCAAGTCTAGAATTTTAATAAGTCACACCACCAAATATACACTGTACCTAGGAAAATTCCATAACAGTCTATATACAGATGTAAAGAGCTTATGCCTGTCTGGCACATACCATCTTGTAGTACTACATATTACCCTGTATTTTTAAATCAAAGTTTAAAATCTGTTTAACGTTATTAAAATCTGCAATATAAACAAACACTAATATGTAACACTGCAGGCAGGTTTAGAATATTACAACATCAATATATTCACTGGGAATTTAGAATATGGGGAAGACAGGAAGAAAAGGACACATTCTTTTCCAGACCTTCCTCTTACACATATCCTTGCTATTTATTGCAGGAATAAGACCAAGCTAGCAAGTCAGTGGATTTATAACACTGAACAAAAACCCACCAGTATAAATGTACAGGCCACAAATACACAAACACACTCTAAACTTCTGTTACTCTAAGGCAGTAACTGTTGGAACTGGAGGGCCTTGCTTTACAGTAGACACCTGTAAAACGCAGTTGCCACCATACAACTGAACACATCACATCATCTCAGTGCACTGAAGATTATTATGGCTTATATCTTAACTCTGTTCACTGATGTAAGGATGTCAATCAAATGTAACAATTTATCTCACATCAATTTATCTCACATGTTAGAAGATAAGTTAAGTCAACAGCTGTACTAAAGTAACAAGATACTGAACGAGTTCCTTCAGGTCTAGAAATTTTAATATATATCTGGTTCCATGAATCAGTACCCCACTTAAAAATCTGAGTCATGTGATGAGGTTAGTTATCCAAACAGGATGTCAAGGTTCACTGCTATATTCACAATTCACAACAGCTCTCTAATAGACTCCACCCTGTGCCAATTGAATCCACTCCACACCCTCAAACCCTCTACCTTGGTCAATTTTAGTGTAATGGTTTCATTAAAGCCTATGTCTCTCAAGTCTCTCTTCCCCTAAGGGTTTTTCTCACAAAAATTTTGTATACATTTCTCATCTGCCCAACATGTGCTACAAACACCACCCAGTTCATCATTCTAATATTTGGTGAAGAGTACTAATTGTGAATTATCCTGTGCGCAAGATCAATGTGTTGTATGTACATGTTCTTTCCTCACAAATTTTTATCTGTGCCTGATTACAGTTTATAATTTAAGCCAAAACATGTTATACTTTATACAACAAACACTGTCCACAAACAGTTGAAATTTACATATTCTTACAATAAAAGCCAACCAGATACACTATCTCTCAACTTTACTGGTAAAGAACTCTACATGTTTCGGACAGATTTACTGTCCTTCATCAGGAGTCTTAATACTGTATATACAGCAATTGGTATTTGTCATACAGTTATGGTGACTGTCTGCTAGCGAGGTCAGGATGGAACAGTGTTCCATCCTGACCTCACTAGCAGTCAACATAACTAGCATGACAAATACCAATTGCTGTGAATACAGTATTAAGAATCCTGATGATGGACAGTAAATCTGTCCGAAACATGTAGAGTTCTTTACCAGTAAAGTTGAGAGATAGTGTATCTGGTTGGCTTTTATTATAAGAACATATCACGATGCACGGTCCTCTGAATGTCTTATTATTCATTTATCTAGGCACTACAAATCCTCTGAAATATTCAGAAATTTCTACTGAAACTGCTTGACCCCAAAGACAAAGGCACTACTATGATCCTTTCAGATGTCAGTAACTGTAACTCCAACATGTTACATCACAGAAGAACAGAATCTTCACAATTCTGGTTTCTAACAACATACAATAGTGTATCTGCTAATGTCCTTATGTTATCTTCCCTTACTTCAGGCCCTGGGTTTAGGGTCACCTCAAATCAGATATGTCTAAAGATCAAATTAACAAGACCAATTAGTATGATGAGGAAAATAATTTAACCATATTCTGGAGTGAAAGGAACAACACACAGTGTAACGCAACTCCTGGAACAGAGGTGTAGAAATGAAAGTTCAATGCAAGTTCCTGAACTACAATTTTTATATTGAAGTGTCAATTTTGAACTGTAGTCAAGACTGTCACAGATTGGAATTAATACAAGTGAAACAAGTAGTCTATTATTATAAGATCATCTTCATAAATGGTATGAAATGTGACGAAACTGGACTCCTTCTTGAAGGTAATGTGGCGGCCCTACGAAAGAACAAATGGGAAAATGGTACACAAGAAGCCACAGGCCTCGGGAGGGGGTAAAGGGACAAAACAGAGATTAGAAATCATTGACTCACATAGATCAGGTGAACAGTGTACAGTAATCATTTTGACAACATGGAAAGCACTAGATTCGGCAAGGGACAGGGACAGTACTGAAGACATTCAGTTTTGAAACATAGATTTTATTTCCTTTTTTACTGGAGTTTTTTAAGTTCAGAACCAAAACTGTACATAATTATGGCAATTTTTAATTACATTAATAAAGGTTATATACCAAAATGTTGGGAATTACTGCAATTCGCTTTGTCAGCGAACTCAACTGTATGTAATTTTGTAACATTGCCAATACTCTTTCATTTTAATATACTTGGTTAACAGGTCTTCACAAGCATTCTATTTCAGAACAGCATTATAAAAATTCTTCAGAATCCAATTCTTACAAATCACATCCTTTGTAGAGCTGGAAAAATAAAAGAACAAAGACGAACTGAATTCTGTCACATGATGAATAATCTGTTCTCTACTGTGATCTGACATATTACACCAAACAGTCAGAACCTCCATTCACCAACACCATCTGGGAAAAGGGATTTGTAAACCTTCTCATACTATGGAAACAATTTTAACACAGGGATAACAACATCAGTACTAAAAAATACAACACCTGGCCAGCTGCGCCACTTAAATGCAGTCAGAATAGGGACCCCACATGGTCAATTAAAGGCTCAAAGTGTTGCAAGAAATTACTTCCCCAATCCAGAATAAGGCATACTCAATAGCAGTGAAATATAAGGTACCTGCCCCTGTGCACTGCAGTTTACAAAATTAAAACTTTGCAAATGATTACCTCTACATAAGTTATGAAATGCACTGTTGTAGTGGATAAGTGTCACATTTGTATGTGGCCTGTAATAGGTTCTGGTTGCTTCTGGATGTACATCAACAAATGAATTGAATTACATGTGTGGGAATTTCAATACGCTCTACACAGCTCTGTTGTGAAACTGACAATTACTGAATGTGGTATATGAGCTGGGGACCACAACAGCAGCACACATTTCCTGCACTGTGACTGCCACTGGATGTTATATACTGGAAACACAAACTAAATGGTGCTGTAAATGAGCACACTGCAACTATTTGTTACAAAAACCTGACCTGTTACCAAATATATAACAAAATGACAGAATATTTACAACAACAAAGGTTCTGTGTATAAACTATATCTTTTATGCACATAATACCAGTAAGCACATGGCCAACAACATTATTATCAACGAATGGTATAAGCTATGGAAGTGAACACAATAACTCTCTTTATGCTTAAATTCACAGCAGTTCTTAAATTCAAACCACTGCAACACCAACTAATCTTCTTCTTGGTCACCCACAGGCTTCTTTTTCTTCTTCTTTTTTTCAAAGCTAGTTTCTGCTTTGACAAAGGAGGCACTGAAAGAATCACTGACCTCAAATCCAGATTCACTGGCTTCTCTCGACTTTTTCTTCTTCTTCTTTCTCTTTTTCTTGCCAGAGTCTGCAAGTAGTACAAGCCTCAAGAAACACCAATATAACACATTAAAGCAATGACTCATTACTCATCTTTACATATGTCACAGTTGCAAATCCAATCAAACTTAGTCCAGAATGGGGAGATAATGTGAACATGAACCAGAGTCTACGTACAGGTGTTACATGAACAGACAATGTTGATGTATACAAGTTGAAGTTAAGAGTACATAACAGACATAAATGCAGGTGAAAGGATGGGACTGCAAGGTGACTTGTATGCTATTTTCACAAAAGCGGTCAGTTACAACAGCATCTGCCAGTGACAAGAACTAACAGTACATCCAATACATGTGAATACACACACTGTTTAACCCTTTTCCTGCAAACGTGGAAAATATGGTGAGCTCCTAATAATTCCAGCAGATGGCAGATGGGATTTAACTTGGCGTTTAAAGGGTTAACCATATTCCCAGAAGTGGCAAGAATTTTTGTAATAACTACATCCAGATTGGCTGTGGATCCCACTCTTTATCTTATCCTACACATACAGGGAGTGAAGAAGCCAAAGCAATTAGCTAATCACTCACCTGTCTTAGTGTCAAGATTAACAGGACATGGACAAACACCTCCAATGCCCCATAACATTCAGGGTGTGGTGTTTCAATTTTACCCCCTTTTTTCATATATTTTAATCACAACCACAGCTGGTTATCAGTTGTAAACTATACAGTGAACAGGTGCTTTATCTTGAACTCCTACAATGGTAAAAATTCCTTCCATATATTACAGTGAATTACTTTAACATGACTGGTGGCTACAGAGCCAAACACTAATGAATACTGGGAATTTTAGAGTTACAGCCAAGGTACTATGTCAGAACTGGCAAGGGACAATGGAGGTTGAGACCCTGTAATGTTGGTACTAGTTGCAATTGTTTAATGGTGCTAGTTTAAACTGCTAGATATAAAATTGTATGGCAAAATAATCATGACTAGCATCTATAGGTGACATTGTATGTTAACTATGAAATTCACCTGTAAGAGGAATTACAGCAAATGTCAGCCTGGACAGCATTATTAACTGGCCAAGATTCAAACCAGGTACTTCAAAATACAAATTTAATGTAACTAGTAAGTCAACCTGCTCCATATGTTGTTGAAGCAATGTGGCATTTTTATACACCTGTATATTAAATTATCACAATAGGTGTTGAGGTCACTGAGGACTTTTGTGACAATGAAGCCATTGTAACAGCATGAATGCTGTTCTGAATAGCTGGAATTTGCAGCCAGATGTTAATGAAAGGTTCCACCACATGTGGATACATCTGAAGACCTTGGGGATGAAAGAGCAGCAAACACACATGCATGCCAAGTAACATTATACCTTCTTAATAATGAAGTGCTAATAATTATGGGGCCTTTATAGATCAAGAATACCCAAAGCAGATCAAAATCAGTGAAAGGTTAAGGGGAAGTTCTATCTTGTGTGTAAATAATTCAACACCATGCCATGAAGAGACAAGAGGGAATGGAGGTTCCGAATAGCTTAGACTTTGGGACTAGCTTGAGGTGAGTGGTCAACTTCATGTTATGGTCACTACCCCAGTGGAGCCCATGGTACTCACTGCAGAACAGAACAACATATAAACCCCAGAGCAAGAATAAACACCGTAAAAGAAAGCCTGTCCGTACTGAGAATCAAACACTGCTGCTCCAATCGTCCACAATGTAGTCCAGTCAGTATACTGAGCTACCCTCATTCCCTGTAACTGAAAGCAAAAGGCCAAAAGGACAATACAGTGATCTCCTAAGGTGACAGAAGCATAAAATAAATGGAAATTTATGCATCATTATGCATGACGGTGTACTGGCCTTGTGGACTTGGTGGCTCACAGACTAGCATGACAGAAGGTTAATAAATACTGAAGCTGTACCTCCATCCCCTCCATGCATCTTCACAGCACGGTGTTCAGTCAAGCCCAAGGACAGCTATGCCTTTTCACTTATAATTCTAGATCTATACAAGGTATTCTTCTAAGCAATGCTTCACTGGTGCTACAGAATGTTATGACAGTAATGAGCTTGCACAATATTTTACAGTAATCACCTTACATTCAAAGTGGGAATATCCATGCAGAGGCAGAAAGTGCAAAACGTGAGAGACAAATGAAGACATGCCAAACTGTATCAAATGTAGCAGAGAAAGGGAGACAAAGAAGGAATAATAAAAAAGGTTGTAAATGAGGAAATAAGTGAAAAAGGAAGGAAAAACCAGAATCACCATCATCATCTTTATGAACTGGCTGAATATTTAGGTTCACATTCTATCAACTTTTGTCCTAAAATTAGTGTCTCCACATTCTACTTCCTCTGTAATTGGGATTTTAATACACTACCCTACTAATCCATTATTCTGCAACAAATATATATTAGTGGTAAATTTGTAACTACAAAAAAATTTCATTAATCTGACTCACATGGAACCATACAGGTGCAAAATTACAGAATATTCTGGATTTCCATATTATCACACAGTACCTAAACTGACTTAAGTTTTTACACATAATTTGTATTACTGCTCCCACACTTGGGCTATACAACTAATAAATCAGAGGAGTATTCCATTTGGAAAGGTCCCTCGGCTGCCTGTTTAGGGCCATCTGGCTCATCTTCTGTGTTTTCCGGAGGCTTCATAGCTGAATAAGTTGGACTAAGAGACAAGATGTCAGGAGATACCACAACAGTTGATATACAGGCACTCTTGGAGAACTCTTAAGAATATGTGCCTGAGATCAGCCTGTTTCAATCATGAAGTAAAACTTCTGATCTTGGGAATACTCTCCTCAAGTGATGGATTATCAGGATTTCCTAATTATCAGATGTTGGATTAAAGGGATTTTTCCAAATTTCTTCATTCTGACAGATCGAAAAAATGTATTTTCCATCCCAAGAAACACATTTCAATTTTTATCTTTACTTATTCATCCCTCTTGTTCCATGCTTTCCTGCCATCTGATAAGGTTAAAGCAGGATGACCTGAGAAGCCTGGAACATGTCACTTATTGCCACATAAGACATGTAAGGAGCTTCCTGTTGCCTTCAAAAATCCTCAAACTTTATCAATCAGGAACAGGGGATTTTTATATCCTGCCTCTACAGGCCTTGTGGCAATTTTAACTTGGGGTATATCAGTAAAACTAGTGATACAATGCAACACTCAGCCAGCTTGAATAGACGCATGTGCCATCACAGTAATCCAAGAGTCAGCCCATTGGACTGTGCACATGCACCATCACAGTGACACAACAATCAACCAGCTGGATGGTGCACGTGTCATTACAATAAAGCATCAGCCAGCTGGGCTACGCACATCTATGATCACAGCACTCAGTCAGCTGGAATGTGCACATCTATGATCACAGCACTCAGCCAGCTGGACTGTGAACATCTATGATCACAGCTCCACAGCACTCAGCCAGCTGGAATGTGCATATCTATGATCACAGAACCACAGCACTTAGCCAGCTGGACTGTGCACATCTATGATCACAGCTCCACAGCACTCAGCCAACTGGACTGTGCACATCTATGATCACAGAACCACAGCACTCAGCCAGCTGGACTGTGCACATCTATGATCACAGAACCACAGCACTCAGCCAACTGGACTCTGCATGTGTGCCATTACAGAAGAAACAGAACATTTCAACAGAGCTTGCACATCTGTACTTACCTGCCACCCATGACTCTGCTTGTTCCTCTTCTTCAGCTATTTCTACACTTTCACCTAAAAAAAAAAAAAAAACAAATACAGCAATGGTTAGATAATGAGAGCTGAACTGTGCCATCACAGTAACACAGTGCTCAGCCAGGCAGACTGTACCTTCACATCAACAGTATTCAGTGCGCAAGTGTGCACGCATGTGTCATCATGGTAACAAGGGTCAGCCAGCTGGCCTGTGCCATCAAAGTGATACACACATGGTCAGCCAGCTCCTTGCCATCAAAGTAATGCAAATATCAGGCAGCTGGACTGTGCATGTGTACCATCACAGTAATACATTGTACATTTGTATTTACCTGCTGCCCACGTCCCACTTTGTTCCTCTTCTTCCTTTACCAGTACACCATCACCTGAATGAACATACAAAATATTTAGATTCTAACCAACCAGACATATGGTCATAAAGTGCAAGACAAAGGTTCTGCATGCTGCTAGCCACACTGCCACATGTCTCACTGAACACTAACTGAGAAAGGTCACATCCTCAATAAATGTTGGATACTCAACTGTGTAATGTAGGTTCACAAACTTTCTAAAATTTTATTTACATTTATGGATAGATTATAAAGTTATCACAATGTAAGCATGGCTTTATCACGCAATTATTACACACAAGATAAGGCTGATGGGTGACTTCAGCCATGACACAAAAATGCAGGGGATAACACAGTCTCTGCTCCACTCAATCCAACCACTGCACTAGACATGCTGAGCAGCCAGATTCAGGCTCCACACACACTAAATCCCTTGCCAAAGAACCCCCGACATCAAATGGACAAGAGGCCACCACACAGCAGGTATGAAGACAGCAGCGTCAAGATAAAAAAATATCCCAACCAAGAAATCAAACACAAAGTATCCAGTACATTATCAGTCACTTTATGTAGGCTATTGCATGTTCCATTGCACAAAATCCATGAAATGAATGCTCAATTGGGAGATCACATCAAATGTTCACCCTGAAGATATAAACAAAATTTAGTTTCATAGATCTACAATAAGGGATGTCAAACAAATTTAATATTTGTCCTTACCAACCAAACATAATCTCCATTTCAGGGGAAATACAAAGTACACTTCATCCACTTTCTCAACACAGCTCACAGTAAAATAATGTATTGCTGATTATAACGTAACTGATTTAAGACTATAAGGAAGGCTTACTTTCATGGGTACTCTAACATAGATTCTGTTACAATTAACGACATGTTCATACGAAGATTGTGCACATCATCCAGTGTTTTGCCTCCAATGTTTGTGAGGCCCACGTTGTGTCATACATATGGTATCACAATTCAGTGCCATCATATTTCAAATAGTGTGCTGTGTGACAGCAACCTCAATGTGGGTCTCACTGTAAATGGCATGTCCCGTAACATACAAACAGCATCTGAGTATGCAGGGTAAAATTACAATTACAGTCTAAGAAAAAACTCTCGATGGATCCTACTGCTCTGGTCGGTGTCAACTAACCAATTCTACCACATCAATAGAATATGTCAAAACGTGGCTGATACATGAACAGACTGACAAAGGAAACAAACCGCAGAAGCAACAGACCTGGAGAAAATATGAAATGGGAATCAGGAAGTGTGTCTGAAGCAGCTGGAAAACAAATCACAGAATACATAAAAATGCAAGAAAAGATTGCACATAGATCATTTCACAATTCTATATCAACTGCAGCTATCATTTCATGTCAAATTATGGCATGATAACCGAGTTCGGCAACCTTGAAATAACTGCAGCAGGTGCAGTCATTCATCCGGAGATGATGAGGAAAATAACAGAAGTCCTCAGTCAGGATGAGCACAGCCTTGGCTGAGGTTTGAACTGGGTCCTTCCTGAATGCAAGTCAGAAATGCTACCACTCAAACAACCTTGCTTTAAAGAAGAGGTGTGCAAGTGGCATAGTACAAGCAAGGATTAAAAAAAAAGGTAGAATGGAAGCAACAGATAGCATCAGCTGTATAAGAACTTGTACATGAACATAACTATGATATATACCCCAAGGCCCAGACCATCTCTCATGAATGAAAAACATAGGCCAAACAGTGAACATCTCTGAATTTGTTCATTAACATTAACTCCCACACTTTTTTTTATTTCTACACATGTCAAGCAATAAATGATATCATGTATACACTTCATCTTATGTAATGAGAAACAGGCATATTTTAAGTTCTGAATATTACAGTAGTAAGCAGGCTTGTATGAAGCAACATCTATGAGGGCACACAGAGTGTCTCTTGTAAGAAATAAACAGCTAACAGGATTTTTGTGTGATGAACCAAACCAACATCTATACACTGTCTGTCCCATGCCTGCAACACACTTCCTCTCAAATGCAGTCTATACCACTATCTCAACATATAATGGCAACTAATGAAACGGAAAATCTGTAAACTACTTACAATAAGCCACGCTTTCATTCTCTACATGTTCATTTTTGGCTTTCTTCTTCTTTTTCTTCTTGTGTTCTTCCTCATGCTCTGTAGTTTCTACATCATTTATGGGGTCTTCTGTCTTTATCTTTTTCTTTTTCTTCACATGCAGTTCACCTGTAAAAACATAAGTTATAAGAAAACAAACATTAATGAACATATGTCCCCATGTTAGGCAGATCCTTAATCACAGTGGCATTACGACACTTGGGTTGTGGATAAAGACAACATGAAAGATAGCTGCAAATATAACAGAATATGAAGCCGTGGACAGAAGACAAAACAAGTGTCTTCCAGCACATGCAATGGGTGGGGAAATAGCTCCTCACCATAGACAAACAGCATATTACAAAACCTGACACACAGACCCTGAATTGGACACATAATGTGAAACAACCGAAGCATTGGAAAAATGGACAGGAAGTTGACTGGAAGTAACAGCAGACTTTGTAGGTCAGGCTAACTAAAAGCAGCAGCAACACAACTGTTGACAGAACTCTGTTGCATGGAAGCACAAGTTCATTCTAACAAACCTAAGCCACAAAGTTGGTTGACGCAAGCTATGTGGCAACCCAATGATGTTCTCCCGCAGCATGGCAGATGCAACAGGTGCTTTACCGCACACAGTCTGCATCTGCTAGGAATTTAAAAGGCATATTTCTTCCCCTGTAGATGAGCCTGATGTTCTAGCACTGATACAAATTAGCAATTTTTGGCAGATTGGCCTTGAATAAGCCAGCTTGTCTTCACCAATGCATGGGAAAGCAACCAGTGCAATGCTCTGTACTTCACCGCCCCAGTGATGATATCAAACACTTAAATTTTTGTGTGAGAATTTGCACAGTACGCATAACTACTACCATCTTACAGCAAACAGGCAGTTGTAAAACATCCACAAAGTGCAACT
>Ga0123357_10011997_pt1 | contig 11151 bp, 4 predicted proteins | sample TergutEmb28metaG_FD_89873 | JGI IMG/M metagenome (GOLD analysis project Ga0123357, IMG submission 89873) | Embiratermes neotenicus P4 segment gut microbial communities from Petit-Saut dam, French Guiana - Emb289 P4 | ecosystem: Host-associated > Arthropoda: Insects > Digestive system > Gut ... | reverse complement strand
CACAATATATATATATATATATATATATATATATATATATATATATATATAATGCTACGAACCCTGTCAAATATGTACGCTAACATTCTTCAAGCATTTTACAAGCACTGTGGTAGAACTTAGTGGATGTGATGCACATTCACAGTTTATTTTATTTATACAAATAAATTTTAATCTGTCAATTCCAACTTGAACTTATCATTTTTTAAAGCATTGGTAACAGGCTTTGTGATACTGACAAGGAATCCAGTCATAAAGCGGCGACACAGCACCACTAGCAGAATCTTGTTAATCCTCTCCAGCACAGTCTAATCAAGTTGACTTGGCTATCACTGCTTGCTAAACGAAAGCACCCGAATCGCTGCAGGTGTACGGATTACCCTGAAGTAGGGGAGGGCAGACGATGAGTATAGTTTTCATGATGGAGACGTGTGTGTGCGGTGGACAGTACGACTGAGGTTATTAAATTACTTTATATCGGTGTTGTTATGTGTTGTGAAGTGTTGTAAGACGGTTACATGTTGTGTGTGTTGCCTGAATTTGTTTCTTCTAAAAGGTTTGCATTCCTACATCACAGACTCCCCATAAATTTGTACCGATCAAGATGGTTGCCTGCGGAACAGGTTACGAATGTAGTAGATAATAATTCACACTGATTTTGGTAGATTAGCTTTAGAATGCAATAGTTTGAGCTATGTCAGTGTATTGTCTACCGGATGGAAAATAGTATGTTAGACCAATTTTAATCGTTTTAGTGTAGATTCAATTGGACTGGAATAAAATTACATAAATGACCTCGCCAGTACTCCGCCATTAACTATGCATGAGGATGCGGTATTGTACACCAGGTTCTCCGAAAACTTTACGCTCGTGTTCCCGCGGTGGGGGGTGAAGCAGGTGGAGTTTTTCTGTTACTTTACTTCGCATCGCAGTCGAATTAACAGTGCCATATTATACAGATATATACGAGATGAGCTACATTTTTGAGTTATTTAAATAACTGAAATAGAACTTATATGAAGTCCAAATTCCATATTATATTCGTGTTAACACCAAACCTGAAATTGCTGACGTACAAATAACAGTTACAGTGTGTACGTAGGCCTATGTCCATATCTCCGTACAGCATCTCATTGCATAGCCCGGTGGCTTATAAATTATATCAATAAAAACTAAATCTTAAAAAGTCGGACCAACACTATAGTATTCTAAAGAGTTTTCATATTTTCCAGCTTTATATTTGTGACATTTAATGGTTTCAGTTGTAAAGTAAGTGGCTGTTGAATCACCCCTTCACGAGAAATTTATGCATCTTCTGTGTTATTACTGATGGCAGGAAATGAAGAATTACGGCATTGAGGCTGGTTTTGTGTCCAGTACTTCGTGGTTTTAAATGGAGAAACACGCAAACGCACGCACACACACACACACGACACAACCGCTATGGCGATCTCATGCCAACTTTTTTCTTTTAAGGAGATAACGTGAACTAAGAGAAAGTAAATCAAGCAGATCATGCCAATAATTAGGCGTTAGCCGCACTGTAATATCCGGACTCTGGTCACATTCCTTGGGGTCTGCTTTTTTGTCATATTGATGTAGTCGTTGTGATCTGAAAATCCAGTCTGAAGCGTCTGTGATGTAGGATTCCTATGAAAACATTAGTGGTGTGTGTTTTCCTGTTTGGCGGATCCTGTCATCAAAAGAGTAAGTATTACACACTGATGTTGCTACTTTGTGTCGGTAGTGTGTTTCATATATATATATATATATATATATATTTTTAACTGTAGGAACGTAATCGCTTCAAATATATGGCTGGATTTCTACAAAATTTGGTATTCTGAGTCTGCACTTAGACTTGTTGGCAGAATTCAATTACGGTTCCTTTCGAACAGAACCCTACTTTACATAGAGATCAAATAGGACTAAAGTTTCTCTATGAAATTATATCTTCATTGTATGAAAGTTTTTTCGAAACACTTATTTATCCTTAGCTATTACAAAAATTTCATGCTATCTCTGCAAATTACCAAAATTATGAATGTTGGCGTGGCTGTATTTCATTTGAAGATGAAATACATTATTAACTCTTGTACATGTACCTAATCCATGTTTCATGGGAGGGAGTGCCTTATGTGAACATTATGATAATTAATTAGAGTTTATAAGGCTGGAGACAACGTTTGAACAAAAGACACTGAACTGCTTGACAAGGATGGAAAGTGTGTGTCGACATTGCTCGCTCATAGCACTACACAAATCATAACCACCTTCTATGTATGATGGATTGAGTCTTGGAGAACGCAAATGTTTCTTAGGTCACCAAGAAACTCCTTGATTTTGTGTGAAACATGAAAATCCGCTACCATGTTCGAAAATATTTTCTTCTTCCTCGATACTCTACGAAGGCAGCGTCTGGCTTAAGAACAAAGAAAGTGACGAACCTAGTGATTAACACTGATCTTCTGCAGTCACTACGTTTCAACGTCGAATCCTGAACTGCAGATCTCCTTTCCTGAGTTAGGTATCTAGAGGCTTTTATGTCATCCTCGTGAGCAGTAGCTGTAATAGTAGCATACCTGAAATAACACCATGACGATATTTTTTTCTCATGGTTCTCAGTTTATTATTGATTGAGTATTCAAGACTAACAATTTGTTCTGAACTGAGTGGTCAAGAGTATATTTCGAACAATGATAATAAAGTAGTTCCTCTGTAGCTGAATATGTTTCCTTAGAGTTTCTGAACAATATTGGTCAGAAGAAACCAAGAAAATGGACATTTTCTGTTCATTGTGATAATACGCGGTGTCTTTTTTTATCGCGTCCCTGAACACTGTTGCTGTCACGGGATATGCCGGCGGGTGCAAACTTTGAAATCCTTAAAGCTGCATTGCCCAGCGGCAAGGTACGTTGGCCATTTTGTACCGGTGTCCGACTTCGTGGAATGGGACTGAAGGCAACAAACGTTGGGTGTTTTGAGCTAAATATGGCCGCCTTTTGCGATATGCTTCCTTGTAGACTGAACTTTAAATGTCGCATACATTAAGCAGTTTACAGTATTTGAACAATGATAATAAATGCCACAACATGTGTGTAGTTTGGTTACACTCCACACTTGCACATCTCTTATGATTCCCATGGACAATTTTTTTTTTATTATCTTGATTAGCAACCAGAAAAACATCGTTACACTGTTTCTTATGAGCTAATGCGCTGTCCCAGTTTGGCGGTGGTCTAGGTGTCCAGCGACGCTTCCTTAGTGTATCTCGTAAAATGTCCATCTTCTTTTTAAGCGTCTGTTGTTTGGCGGTTGCACTAGTGGTTCCATGAGGGGGTTAGGATGCGAGACCAGAGCCGCGCGATGAGTAGCTGTCCTTTCCCGGAAAACCGTGTGGACGTACGGGACTTGTAGGTCTGAATGAAGGGTGTGATTTGAGATATACGGACCGTGGGCCATTGGTTATAGTTCTGAGGAGTTTGAATTGATATCGCTGAATGAGAGCTATGTTGGACTTGGAAGCACATCTCCATAGTTCTATCCATACTTCCATACTGGTTTTATCACTGTTTTGTAGACGAGAAGCTTGTTTTCCAACGATAGGGGGAATGGTTTCCAATGAGCCAGCACATCTCGCGAGTTTTAAGGTCGAGTTGCTTGCGTTTCGTTTTCACGTGGTCCTTCCAGATTAGACGTTTATCAAAGTGGAGTCCGAGGTATTTGACCGTCTCTGCTTGGGGTAAGGCTGTCCGGTTGATATACACAGGGGGGCAATGTCCTCGCCGGAGAGTGAATGTTATGTGTGAGGACTTAGTCTAATTTATATTCCGTCGTCACTTCCGAGTCCAATTTTCAATAGTGTGCAGGTGATCTTGGAGATTGGGAGAGGCTAGTGTAGGATCTGGGTGAGTTGTAGAGATGACCGTGTCGTCCGCGAAGGTGCGGATGATTGTTTTATCGGATTGTGGGATATCGGCAATGTATATCGTATATAGTAATGGACACAAGATGCTTCCTTGGGGGACACCCGAACACATTTGAAGTGGGGGGGGGGGGGGTTTCTTTGTTGTATGTTGTCACGAAGTGTCTGTTTTGTAAGTATGATTGTAGGTACACTGGGGGGAGGGTTTGTTTGATTTTTAGTAGGAGGCCCTGATGCCATACTTTGTCAAACGCTTGGCTGACATCCAAGAAGACGGTTCAGCAGTACAGTTGATCATCGAATGCTTTGCTTATTATATCTGTAAGACGGTGACATTTTTGTGTAGTTGAATGCGCTTTTCGGAAGCCGAACTGATGCAGAGGTATCCACGCCTGGTTATGTGTGTCTTTGTATATCCTTTTGAGTAGGAGTTTCTCCAAAATTTTGGATACGACGGGCAAGAGACTGATTGGTCTATATGAAGTGGGATTTTTGCCCGGCTTTGGTATCATTACGATCTTCGCATGTTTTAGGGGGACTGGCCAGTATTCGAATCTGGTTATAGCGTTGGATACGTATGGGAGAGTCTATAGTCCTTCCGGCGGCATTTCCTGTAGCATTTGTGCAGTGATGAGGTCGGAGCCGGGCGCCTTAAGTGGATGGAGACGTTTAATTACTTGTTTAAGTTCGCAGAGCGTGAAAGCTTGTAGGTTTTCCGAGTGTTGGTTTTGTGATGAAGGTTCTCTTTCGACTTCCGGATCCAGGGTATTGTCATAGGGGGTGAACACTTCGGCTAGGTGGTTAGCGAAAAACTCGATTTTTTCGGAGTCGCTCTTGGCTCAAGGTCCCGGGAGTGTTGAATTTTTACGAATTGGGGGGAATGTTGTTCGGGAGTTTTTCCTTCATTTGAGCGGTTTCCAGATGGAATTGTCTAGTCTGAGAGAGGAGACGTAGGCAGTAAAGGATGCATTCCGCAGTTTGTGGAGGAAGACCTTTAGTTTGTTGCTTGCGTTATTGTATAGACGTCGGTCATCTGGAGCATGGGTTGTTTGCCACTTTGACCTGGCTCTGCGCTTTATTGCCAACAAGCTTTTGATTTCAGACGGTAAGTTGTTAGCTGGACGGAAGGGATGTCTTGTAGGAGTGGCTGCTAGAGCGGCTTGCCGTAAGATGCCGATGAAATTGATGGTAGCTATCTCAATATCTTCGCATGTTTTAAGTTTCATCGCTGATGTCACTTTGTCTCGTACCGCGGTTTTGTATAGTGCCCAGTTCGTGTGCGAGGTGTGTAGTCGAAGTGCTGGTTTTCGGACCACGATAGTCGTGCTGATGGTTGCTATGATGGGGGTGTGATCGGAGGTGAGGTCGTAGCTGGCTTGAATGTCAACATATGTGGTAGAGATGCCGTTAGTAATAAGAAGTCCAGGAGATCCGGTATTTCCATGGATAAAAGCGATTATTTACGTAAACATATTTAACCAGTGAATCTTATGTTTATTGGACCGTGCATCATTGTGATAGTTGAAGAATAAAAGGCCAACTTGATGTCACTTGCTATTTTATTTCACTTCTTATGTGTTCAACACGTTTCGGACATTAATATGTCCATCATCAGGAGCTTGCGACTATTCTCTTGAATTGCCACATTGGTCGTATTGTTCTTGGTTCGATGTGTGTTGGGGATTCGGTGTGGTTGTGTTGGAGTGGTATCCGTGTTGCAGGCTTCAGCCTGCAACACGGATACCACTCCAACACAACATGATGGACATATTAATGTCCGAAACGTGTTGAGCACATAAGAAGTGAAATAAAATAGCAAGTTACATGAAGTTGGACTTTTATTCTTCAAATATTTAAACAGGTTTTCTCTACCATGGAGGCGCAGGAGATGGGAACTAAATTTTAAAAGATTATTTACACGTTTCTCAGGCTTTATGGGGCTAATATATGATGATATAATCCAAATTGCCCCTGTTTACAAAAGTGGGATTTGCGGCCCCTTTTTGATCCTGGAAGTTTCTTTCCCGAGGCTGTTGGAATGTGGTCGATAATCGAAATTAAGAACTACTTAATTACATTCAAGTACAAACCTAAAACTACAGAACAGAAGCTTTTTAATATATATCGTGAAAGTTCAGTAATAGTTACTTCAAAGATCTAAGAAACTATAACCCCGTTGTTGCACATTCAGGACCTTTATCATTCCTTTCAGTCACGCTGGGAGCCTCAGGCCACTCTAATTCGCAATAATTTGGGAATCTTTGTATAAATCTCCATTAAGTTAATGGATTAGGTGTCTTGACTACAGAAATAAGTGTATATCTGTTCGGTTAAGACGCTTTGTACGGGCCTAAATAGGAAAGATTTTACTTCCGTACAGATGCTTTTCACTGTCTTAATGTATTTCAGCGCCGCTATTTTCAGGAACAATTTGCTCTGTAATATTCTCTATTATTATGATATCCCTCTATCTACGCTACACTGAGCGTCCGTAACAAGAAAAAGAATTCACTCTGTTTTGCAAATGGGGGAAGCTGGCAGTATTAAAAATTGTGTCCTAGTTTCGGGATGTCATATAAAAATAATTTTTCACAGTTAGTAAAATACTTCTCGCACAAGAATACATGGCAGACTCCGTATATAAGTTATGATGTTTCGGTTAGTATGGAACTTAAAAGGAGACCAGACTGGAATGGACCACTCTCTTCATGGCAGGCTTGTTTTTTATTCAATATCCTAAGGTACAATTTTTCGGTGATCTCTCCAGGTGTTTGAGACATCAGTGGATGGGCATGTAATGTGTCTTGAAAGATAAAGACAAAACACTTGGCGTACGCGAAGCATAATGACTGCATTTATATCGCCACTCCCAGCTGCTTACCATGTTTTGTTGATGATATACTCACCACCTTCTGCTGTGGATGATTTTCAGGGGTGCTATAATTGTAGCTATTGGCCGTTCGTTTTGACCACGCAGAAAATTGAGAATAATGTAACACGTAGAAAATATCTGAAATGCAATATATGTAAGTTTCAAAAAAATTGATTGGAAAGACAGCAAGAATTCACTGGTACGGACCAGTGGTGAGTCCCTGTAAATTCGTTAACGAATCTTCTTCTTTTATAACGTGTGACGGAGGTTTTTGGTAAATGAAGGAATGTTTGCTTTTGGAAGAGGATTCTGCTCTATTGAAACAGAGGGTAAGGGAGCAATGAAGGGTATTAAGTATGAATATTAAGGGATGACCCAAATATACTTAATAAGACGTTTGGCATTGTGCCCGTCACAACCTTCACAACAGGGAAACGGTAGTGAAAATATCGATGAAGATTTGTTGTCCCATCTATAAAGGTTGTGATGAAAATAATTTTGTTCTATAGCCGTAACCTGAAATAATATGAAACTTGAGGCCTCAGAAGATTTTTTTTTTATCTGCTCTGAATCCCATTTAAACCATCCGCTTTCGGTACATCATGTTCAGAGTTTATGATCCGTAAGGTCACATATTGGGTTGCGACTTTTTATTTGAGAATTCGTCCTCAAGGGAGTCTGTTCTGAACAGAACATTTTGCAGTAACACATACTTAAAATTATTCTTTGACCTTACGTAGGTTATGGTTAATTTAATGGCGCTGTAACAAAGTAAATCCTCCGCTAATTGGGAACAGTTCTTTAGCCGTCAACTTGTCTCGATATTTCTTGTTGTGACGATCTTAACAATGATGTAACTGCGTTAGAAGTTTCCTCGACAGTATCATTTGTGTTCAAAATTTACGATTCGAAAGACGGAATACCTGTGTGTGTGTCCGGTCTTCCAACGATTCGATGTGTAACGTCTTCTATAGTTATCCGAATAACATAATACCTTGAATGTTCTGACATTCATTTCTCATGTACGCGACATATTTCAGCCGACAATTTCGGCCACAATCAGGCGATATTACAACAACATAAAAGGTCTAGTCAAATTCAACGTTTCTTTCCCTATGCTTGTTTGACTTCATAAATATTTATGTATGTCCCGACAGTTTAATCGCTACATGACGGAACTGCTCAGAAATAGATGTACATTGTTACATTGATTAATATCATAACATTGTTATATTGTTTATTCAGATTGTAATAAATTTCCTCATTTCGACACAGTCCTATCTGATGATTCGGTTTTCATTAGAAACTTGTCGACGTGAAGATACATGTTGAGTGCAAAATCTCACGGAACCCTTTTTAAAATACTCATATGCTTTACGTGGTTACGTGCTGGATAATCGAGGAAACGTTGTTCGGTCCCCGGCAGGGACAAGAAATTGGTTTCTTCTCCGAAGGGATTAGAAGGACTGTGTGTTGTACCCAGCCTGCTACTCAGTGAGGACTGGTTAGACCCCGTAGGCAAAGTGGCAGGATCGTGAAGCTGCACACTTCTTTCCGTCTTGTGCCCAGATTAAGTATGAGAGGAGCTAAAACATATGCAATGCAGTATATATGGACCAGTTCCTCTAATGGATAACGCAGGTTTTGAAAGACGCACATTATATGAACTTGTAAATCTCACAGTCTTGCATGTGTGTAAAACTATATTTTTTGGGCATTCGCAAAGAAATTTGCAAAATATATTTTATTTGCGCTGTCTGCTTGCCTCTTTGTCTGTCGTGCTCATGTAAGAATTCAAGAACGGCTGGACGGATTCTCGTTACATTCTATATTGGACAGTCCAAAAAACATTGTAATTTTTTGGTAAATTCGGAAAATAATAATGGAAACATGACATGAAAAGTCACACGTGTTTTTGCTTTGATCTAGAGGTATGTTTATGTGCCATGCCATGATTTCGGGCTTTGGTGGCCGATCTCTAACTGTGGGTTTCCGGGTTTGATCCCGAAACAGCCCATGTGGAACTTGTGTTGGATATAATTATGATGTATAGGCTTTTCTCTGATTAATTATTTTTTCACACTCAGGATCAATAAACTTCGTTCATCTACCACCGACGTTACATAATCTGAGTAATTAATACCGTAGATAATTAAAGGAATTCTTTGTATGTTTTGAGGCTATCGCAGAGTTGTTGATGAAAATTCGTCTTCTGAAATATGATGTAACATTGATTAGTAATTTGTTACCTACGTTTAGGAGTTGGTTCTTGCCTCCGTCTTCAGGGTAGTAGAAGAAGAAATTGCTACTTGCATTATGTAAGAAAAGAGCGGGCTTGGCGTTAGTCCAAGCGAACCAACGCACATCTCTTTCCTTATGGGCTAGCAATGTCTAACCCCGGCAACTGTCTGTTCCTCAGTTACCTTGAAGACGAAGACAGCAAGATCTTGCGAAACGTCTGTAACAAATTATCAGTCATTACGGTGTCACTCCCTAGAAGACCGTGTTCTTCAACGTACTTCTTTGTTGCTGTCTCGATGAATATTTTTTTGGAGGAAAAAATTTTTCGGGCGCAGGCTACTTACTCGGAACTAAACATGTATTTTATGACCACAGTACTTTTCGGTTTGTCTTAGGGTTTTCGAGATAAATTACAAACTGAGCAAATGCACCTCATTGTTTTAAGTTTATGAACATTTCATAGCTTGAAGGTTTTCTTCTCAACGGCACAACGATGTAATTAGAGTTGTTATCCTTCGTTTCTTTGCTAGGTTCATGTTAATACGGTTTAGTTCGAAACCAATGTATGACTCAGCACTTTTAATCACATTTCAACGGCACTTCTGTGCTATTTATGTTCCGGTCTTTGTTAGGTAAACAATTTATTACCTATCTGTCGATTTCTATTATAATTTGCTGTGCATTTTTGTCTATGATCTGTGCTATCTATTAATTTTCTCAATATGGACACTTGTGGTTACAAGACATGAAAGTTCGCCGTCTTTCATCTACCACTTACGAGCTTCCATATAGTTCTCATGTTCTAATGATCTGTTAAAATGCTTGCTGTGATTAAATTACCAACATGAGGATACTTGAAATCGTACAATCAACTATAGTCCACGTCATATAGATCACATATTTCTTTTCCTTTCTCTCATCTGATTACAAATGTAATTCAGTACAGCATCTAATTTACAGATACAGACGACCGTGTTGCTATGCACCTCAGACTGTCCAAGAGTTTTTGTGCAAAGTAGATTTTAAACTCAGATCATGAAGAGAGAATGCTTTCATTTTAGTGAGACAGGTCCATCCATCTTTGCCAGGGGTGAACAGTTAGGTTTATTCTAGCAATCACCGAACATCACAGTGCAATGGCTAATGCTCTTTCGTATTTCAGGAGGCCCCATGTTAATATGTGTCCTGAGTCTTACCTTGAGTGAGGGAATTTGCTTTTTCTCTCAAAACTTACACGTAAATTGGGGGATTCAAATCACATGGGTTGCAACTAATACCTCTCAGGTCCTCAGCTAATTGTTTGCCGATCATCCAACCACTATGAAATGTGTAATTTGAGCTACTGGAATTGGCGTTGAATACATAATAAACAATAACTAATAAAATATGAAATAATTTGGAGTGATTTGAAATCTGGTTGACCTGAAAAGTTTTTGAAAAAAGACAGAAAAAAGAAAAGCCGAAGAAGACTTAAGCACCTACTGGGTTGCCATAAGGAAAAGAGAAGATACTGGAATTTTAAAGAGGAAGCACTATATCAGACTCTCTGGAGACCTCGCTTCGTAAGAGTTATGAATCTGTCGCAAGAGTGGATACGCAATGAAATGGTGTCCTGAGGATGTTGAAATAAGCCTTGAATCGTATCTGCATTGGCTTTCATTCAACTTTTTGACGTCAGATTTTAGTTAAGGAAAATGAAAAATAATCACTCTGATCTAAACTCCCATTTTCATAAACATCTCGATTTCATTATATACTGCCATACTTTCTGTGTACTTGCTACTTACGCGTAAGGAAAAATGAGCACTGAAATAAGCACTACTTGCATTTCCAAGCTGCATTAAGACGTATCTATGCCTAGACTAAAAGCAATCCCATTCGCGATTAATTGTATATTTGGGATCATTGAGTGACTCACGTCCCGAAAACTCCTAATAATTAAAGTTAATTTTTGTAAATTTTAGATAATAGTAGTAGTACATTACTATAGAAATATACCGAAAATAGTGTCTGTGTTTGAATAAATATCAAAAATAAACCAGCAAAGAAACTTTTAAAGAATCCGGCCAAATAATTTTTTTTTTTTTTCAGATTAGTTTTCAGGGATAATAAT
>Ga0123357_10011995_pt1 | contig 11152 bp, 9 predicted proteins | sample TergutEmb28metaG_FD_89873 | JGI IMG/M metagenome (GOLD analysis project Ga0123357, IMG submission 89873) | Embiratermes neotenicus P4 segment gut microbial communities from Petit-Saut dam, French Guiana - Emb289 P4 | ecosystem: Host-associated > Arthropoda: Insects > Digestive system > Gut ... | reverse complement strand
TTTTATTTTGTGCCTAAATTGACCTCATCTCTCCGGGTGTTTAATATTTTTTAATGAATACCCTATTATAAGTACAAAAATGTAAAAAAATGAAAAAATTTTGGCCCCCCCCCCCCCCCCCCCCCCCCTCTAGTAGACTGTACTGCACCTGAAACTGAACCCATGCATCTCCAATGAGAAGCCAGTGACTAGCCATCTGAATTGTGGCACGATTTGAACTGCTTAATTACATAACCTAACAATGCATTGCAAAATTCTACATGCCTTGAAACATGCTGGTACGGACACATTATTTAGACCAGTGACAAAAGTAATGTGGCCTATACCAACATTAAAAATTGAATGAAGTGCATTTTCACTTACATCTCCTTTCTTTCGGTAATTATCTGACTTGTACATGCTCTTGGCCAAACCAAAGTCACAGATCTTCACAACGTTGTCATCTGCCAGGAGAACATTTCTTGCTGCTAGGTCCCCATGCATAACCTGTTATTGAGACACACAATATGATCATTCATGTGGTGATAATCTGACAGAATTGTAATCATTTGAGACCAGTAATATAAACTGAACTGGTAACCACAATACAGAATGACCAAATTCTAGGAGCCAAAAATCCAGAGTCCTTTACATGAATACTGAAAGTAGTACTTATTTAGTAAGAACTGAGGTTGTCAAGGAGATGGATATCAAAATTATGGTCTTCTGGGTTGTGATACAATGAAGTTTGATGGAGAGGTCTAGTGCTTATGTTTTGGATGAACCTGAAGATGGAGGCAGGAGGTTACTTTCCAACAAATGGCATCCCATCCCACAACCGGTTAAATTACAACAGCATTTCTATCATTTCGGTTATGTATTACTAAATCACCTGAAGAGAGGAATTCATCCACACGTATAAGTCACAGTGTCCATCTGTCTGCCTATCCATCCATCAATCCATGCAGCAACATCCTGTATCTTTGAAACTAACAATTAGAGTACAAACGTGTAAATATGAAAGTTGTATGTTTTACAAAGGGAAACTGAAAAAAAATTTTAACACTGCTCTTACGTGCATAGAAAAACCATCTTCAGGAAAAGCCACTCAGGGAATACCAAAACTAGCACCACTGTTAGAATATGGGTAGAGAAAATTGGAAAAAATCTGAACCAGCACCACTACTAGGGTATGGGGAACCTTTTGAAGGAAAGCCTAAACTACAGCCATAACCAGTATACAAATAAAATGTTATCGCAGCAATACCAGACTTCACCACTTCTATGTTACAGGAAAAACCCATCACGTGGACAAAACTGAAACTTGGATTGATAGGAGGATATAGGGAAAGCTCACACAGATAATTCCTATCATGCTTTGAGAAAACTTGACATTCAGTTACAGCATCATTGCTAGGATGCTGGCAAAATGAAGTACGAACTGCAGACTTTGATGAAAACGCATGCAAGTTCATCGGATGTTTCTGGGATTGATCTGAAGACACCATCTTTGCCATGTATTATAGCACACAGTATGCAGTTTCAAAACACTGCTGAATTTCATATTCAGTATGAAACAGGAAATCTGTATTCCAGATTAAGAAACCAAGAACACTTCTCCACCACTCAATTTTAAGCCTCTGTGAGGCAGGTGCCATGTCATATCAGTCATTCTTACCTTTCTGGAGGCCAGGTAGTCCATGCCTCTGGCTACTTGAAATGCCCAACACAAAAGATCATGTGTACACACTGGATTTGTGGTGCCTTTATAGTCACCTCTGTAATTTGATCTCCATTCTGGCTGAATACTGTTGTTGCTTAGCATGCATTCATCCTGCTCACCTGTAGCAAAAGCAATAATTTAAAAAAAAAAAATTCTACATTTATCCACCCTACTGTGAGCTAAAAAAAATGATAAAACCTGTTGCAGTAAGGTCATTTACATCTAAGAACTCATTATTTTGGCTAATTAATTGCAAGAACAGATATCAACACAAAATGAAAATGAAGTATCTTTGTTCATACCTGCAGATCTTATTTCCAGAGGTCAGAATAGATATGTATATTTATATGGGGCTACAGAAATAAGTAATCTGGGATCATGGTCCTTATTACATAATTTCGGCTGCCACTTACAGGAAGATAAGAAGTTTTGGGGATGTGGTATGGTCTGATGTTCCAGGTAAGAGGTGGACTTTCATCAGAAAGCACTTGGGTGCGATTCCAGCCAAAATCAATGTGTCTTCACCTTTTACACAACCAAAATTTTGTGATAAAACTCCACATTAAGAGGACTTATGAAAGTCATCCAGTTAGGCAACATTATCATTATTGTAGTCCACTGCCGCCGCTGCCGCCGCCGTCGTCGTCGTCGTCTTCTTCTTCTCCTCCTCCTCCTCCTCCTTCTCCCTCTCCTCCTCCTTCTTCTTCTTCTTCTTCTTCTTCTTCTTCTTCTTCTTCTTCTTCTTCTTCTTCTTCTCCTCCTTCTTCTTCTTCTTCTTCTAATTATCCTGCAGTTTCTGTGCCTGCCTCCTCAGTGAACCCACTACAGACATGGATTCATTTGCCACTTCTGAGGTGGACAGAGGCACAGAACGTCAAAATATACCATGACTGGCTGCACTGCTCACAAGAGATATCGGATATCATGGTCATATTCAGAGAGCAGCAAGAAAAGCAGCGCTGTTTATTCTTTCCTCCCAACTGCTTCGGTATTGTCAAGTCAAATGAGAAAGTCTATTACAAGACAGGACTGAGAAAATGAATGAAAAATGAGAATATAGATGACAACAGAAAGTACTAAGAAAATTTACACTGGGTCTTCTATTTCCTCTTTGATGTCTTGCACATTAACTGTGCACAATATAACCTAGCAATCTGTGTGTCTTTCATATATAAGAGTTATGTGACAGTGGAAATGGAATACCATAATTTAACATCTCGTATAATGTAACATATTTATCAAAATTTCTCAATAAACTGGTAAACAGATCATACTTATTTGGCACCTTAACTTATGATGTCTGATTTTGAACTCTGCATGGACTCCTTAAAATAATTTATACAAGTTATCATAGTAATAAATCAAAGTTAATATAATTACTTCATTCTTACAAACATTTCTTGATGTTATGTTAAACAGTAATGTTCATGCAGCTCCCAACCGCACTTATATTTTCGTGTTCTTCCTGTAAAAGATAAAGCGGGCCCTGTGCATGACATGAAGACATATGGGTGGGGGAGGCTAACTGCATGCATTCTTAATCTTGGCATAAGGACCCACGAGAGGTGCTAAGATGTCACCAGAATATTGAGAAATAGGGTGCTAGCAAACTCAGGTTTCCACACACAAAAGAATTTCTGCAAAAATTATTAGCAATCTGCACATGCACCCTCAAAAAAAGGTTGGGCAATCCTGTTCTAGGCTGTAAAAGTTCAAAGAATGTCGGTTTGAAGGAGTTCCAATTATCAGACTACCTGGGGCTACTACATGTCTCAGGACAGCCCTGCTCAGCACACATGGTGGTGAGTAATCATTTCATGCACTAGCACACCGGGAAACAGCCCCTACTGCCCATTGAAAAGGAAGCTGGGCAGACCCTAGAGTCACCCTTGATGTTTTGGAGAACAGCCAAATCACTTGTCCCTGCCAATAGTTAAAGACCCTCCAAATGAAGCCTATGTTTATATGTCATATCTGACTGGATTTATCTAAGGAACAAGGACAAAACTTCTCCACAAACCAGGTTATAGATGCATCAATCGCAGCATATAATATGAACTTGAAGGAACTTCAAGACTTATTAAGTGTGGAAATGTCCCAGGAAATACAGCAGGAATGGAAGTTCTTGTCTATGATATTGAGTTTATAAAAGGAACCTTAAAGCCTACAAGTTCAAAAATCAAACTGCCTCCTACTTTCTTTGATACTGGGTCTTTTCACAATTTCTTTCCGTTCTTCTGGATCTAAGAGTACATCTTATAATTGCAAAACTGTTACTTCTGTGACAAGGACAATGAAATTATAATTTTATCACAAACCTGTAGGAGTCATAGAGATCAGATTCATTTCAATATCAGCTCCTGCAGGACCTGGAGATCGGTCACCAGGACGGATGCAAGGAGCTCGATAATCCACAGCCATGTCACCAGAGTTGCTGCCCTCTCCAGTGCTGCTGGAGAAGGATAATGCTGCATATTTCAGCCTACCAACATATTTGTTAGTGTGTCAGGAACATGCATATTGCAGTGAGTTAGTACAGCTAGAAAAGAAGAACCACGCACCAAACTTGCACACAAGGGAGAAGAGGCACTTCATCTCAACTAGCAGACAGGAAGTACAGTGTAGCAGCACCTGCTACTTTATTATCTGCATATGTATGTGAATGTTTACAAGGATGTTTTCCTGACCCAACTTTACACCATGTGAGTTCACGCAACTACATCAAGTGGTCTACCGCAAACATTTCACTGGCCCCAAAGTTCATTCCTAAATACATTCTGTTTAAAAATAGCCCAACATCACAATTAAGTGGGTAGCACTTTTTTTTTAAAGTTATGATAAAGAATACTTACATGAAGTATAAAGAAAGACTTAATGTACTACTGCTGTATAATGCTCAGGCTTTGTATGCTTGGAGATTGAATCTGAGTCTGTATCAGTTAACACAATAGCACCATTAAATTTTAATTAAATATACTGAATTCATTCCCACTTATAATTGAAAGATGGAGCTCATCTAAATGTTGAAGGCTATAAGCAAAATTCATTATAATCCACTATTGACACCAAATATCATATCATATCACATCATATCGTACCATATCGTATCGTATCATATCGTATCGTATCATATCATATCATATCGTATCGTATCGTATCATATCGTATCATATCATATCATATCATATCAAATAATACCCTTATTACTGTATCTCCTTGTTTATAACAATTTTACCTGCAATATGTTATTCAGAGTGTTTAATACACAGCACAAAAAATGTACCTTTCTGTCAGCTTCCATTTGTTGTATGCTTTCTGCCACAGATCTAATATGCAAGGTAATATGAAATTTATTCGGACAGTTGCCAATAAGAGCAGAAGTCTCAACTCATACAGGCCATTATAATGATATTGAAGTATTCTGGTAGTTTTTAGATGTGACTTGAACCCTCATTCAAATCTCTTCTTTTAATTACGTGAGTAAACTTTAATTTATTGACTCAGTATTATTTCTTTAATGTTTTAGCTACAGTGATACCGACATTGAACAAAAAAAATTGGTGCTTCTACCTGTTCACACACGTAACTCTCGTGTTGTGCTGTTCTGACATTGTGTACACTGTGCATCAAGGAGGCCAAGACCCACCCAGGACTGTAGAGCTGATGATGATGATGATGATGACACACTGTGCATCATGTTTCATGCCACTTTTTATTTACCAACAGTTAATGTATCATCTGTTGGTAAATAAAAAGTGATGTGTCATGTTATACTGGTTCATGTATCACGCCATTATGCTACAAATATAATACTATACATGCACTGGTCAGTAATACAGACACCATGTGCAATATTCCATCTGTATCAAACTCTATATACACAGCTATTTACAGCTACAAGGAAGAGTGCCCTTACTTGGATTTACTTTTAACCGAATCGTGTCTTGAAAGAAGTTCCACCCCTATTGTTGTATCTATCTGCCCAGTTGTGGGATCAATTTGATTGACAAAGTCCTCACGATGACGTAGTAAATAATTATGCAAGTTACCGAAACGGCAGTATTCAACTATAACTAACAGTTCCACTGAAACAAATAATACATACACAAAAATCAATATCTTGCAAGAAATGTCATACACTTGATACTGCATACATCTGTGCTCTTGTGAATATGGTAAAGACCCTTGCGTTTACATACAGTAAGAGAAACATTGTGAGTGGCAGAGTGACCTGAAGCTATTCAGGACATACTCTGCCCCAAGCAATTAGCTTTATAAACACATAAACTGACATGCAGACAGACTGACTAATTGAGTGTTGTTAAAGGAAAGAACGATGGAAAATTGAGAATGGAATGAAAAATGTTAAAATAAGATGAGTCTTGTACTCATTTGTTTGATGTCAATTTTACTAAATTCCTTTACTGCAACACATTTAAATTTAGGCTATGGGAAAACATTCACCTTCATGGAAACTGAACACTAGAGAGTGAGCCAAAAGTCACAGAAAAATATCTTGCCAATGCTTGGAATCAAATTCCTATTCCTCATCCATCTAGCCTAATCACTACACTGACTGTGCTACCACAGGTCCTCATAATTAAGGTAACAATTAATAATGAAATTCTGAATAACCTACAATAATATTTGTTCAATGTTATTCATGAAGGACAGTTTATATGTCCATAACTGGTACAAGCATGTAAGACTTGGCAGACTTCACTAGCAAACCTACGAGTGAAAGACTGCGTATGACTGATTGCCTGTCAAGTCAGCACAAAAGAAACAAATGAAGGAAAATACATTACAGTGCTAATATTACCTAATTACCACTGAATATGAAAGCACTGTAATACAACTCTGTGAATGCTAAAATAAAAGTGAAAGCTTATTAAGTAGCCAAATTTTGTTTGCCATACATTAATGCACAAACTGAATACTTCAACAAATTCACCAGGCATTCTTATACATACATTAGCTACTTATTAGTGGAAGAGAAATATGAGAGTATTGTGGAAGTAGGCTACTATGAAAATGTGGCACAAAAATAATGTTACATTTACTCACTCTTAGCCAGACTTTTGGTGCAAGCTCCCAGTAAGTTTACCACATTGAGATGTTTACCAAGATGGACCATGATCTTGAGTTCTGATGCAAGTGCTTTAATGTACATACGATCTGCATTCCTTTTGACCATCTTCACGGCAACTGTGCTCTTCATTTCTCCCTCCACTATACCCCAAGCTTCAGCTTTCAACACAACACCAAATGCACCAGCACCTAGCTGCTTGCCTGAAGCATAGTACATACATATATAAAATCAGGCAAAATCTTTACATTCAAGGGATTTTCTTTTTTGTCAGATCATGATCTGTGCTGGCTGAATTCATCTCTAGGTCTACAAAAATGGATTTAGTTCACTGGTTCAATCATCGCTTGCATGGTTTGTTGCTTGATTATTCATATATATCTTCCAAGAGTGCATAAGAGACATAACCACTCACCAGCATCAATGGCTTTGCCATCACTATACTTGTTGGAAGTCCACACAACAACTGAAATGCACAACTACCATGCACGTACACTTACAAGGTGATGTGCCTACTGGGAAAGTTTCACAAAACTTACTCAGTCTTGGTGAAGGAAAATTCGAAGTTAACCCACCGAGTGGTCCCATTAAAACTTCAACACACATTTTGACTGGTTTTGTGAGTGAGCCATTCTTGCACCCAGAAATTCGTATGTGAATAACATCAGTCTTAAGAGCCACAAATTACTACCAGGAGTGAAATATATAAATTATACAGAGGCCTCTGGATCTTCACAGACTGGTCTAGGGTGAACTTCACCCTTCACATTTAAACAGTATACAAAGCAGTGCAATATCAGGTAAAACGGTATATCAGCCAGGAAATTATAAATCTCTCATGATAAATTGTTCTTGAGCATTTTGCTGTGGCAGCAACAATGGTGGGTTCTACAAACCTTCAAGACATATAACTGGTTAGACAAGGGCTAATTTTTTTGGTGATACAAATAGCGGATGAGTGTGTTAATGGTTTACTAAACCCAATAAAATCAATCATGAAAGATTACAGTTTTATATCTGTATATAGACCAGCATGTTGTAAAATATATATAAAAAAAAATATAAATATACTTGACATGTGCAAGAAGGTGATTAGGTATTGCGTTTATTCTGCATAAACAGAAAAAAATATATTCCAGAATTGAAACTGAATTATATTTGCGCCTTACATATAGGTTACTCCTTTCTCTTCTATATTATTTATAAAAATAGAAAATCACCCACTTCAAAATCACTGTCTAAAAGCTGCAAAACTACTATCCACTGGGAAATTAAAAGTTAATTAACAGTTTTGTTAACTTAAATAGTATGTCAATATTACCACATACAGCAGATTACTGTGCAGTCCAATCTGTAAACACTTAAAAGTGTTTAAATTGTCAGCATGTGGATGTGTTAATTTTTGTCAGAATTTGTTTAAAGCACATTTTATATCAACTGACACCGAAATACTCATGTTTACTCAAAGAAGTACATGCATTTACAACTTAACACTTCCATAGTCTAGAGTTCTTTGTGCCTCCTGAACAATGCTGCATGGTAAACACACTCCAGTGTATTCAAGCACAGTCACTTGGTTTGTTGCTAGTTAGTTCTTACCACTGATAATAACTCACCTAACTTAAGTTTTTCTCTGGGAAATTCCCACTTCTTGTCATAGGGCAGTAATTCCGCCTGCTCGTCCACAGGCAATTCAGGGTTGATACTGTCCAAGGCACCCTTTTCAAAGTTGGCTAGTCCCGCAATGTTCAACTCCCTACGTAATTTCTGTAATTAAGAATGAAAACTACATTAAATGAACAACCGTTGCTAGGAAGCACTGTTATTGTAATGAACAGTGATATTACAGTTGAAAGAACTGAAGAAAGGGGGGGCAGGTTTACACAATTCTGGGCCCAATGAAACAATAAATTGAAGGGTCTTACCTACATGCAACCCTGTACTGACAATGCAGATACATTGGAGGAAAAATTTACGTAATGATTTGTTTGACACATACTCTGAAATACAGCCAGCTTTTCTGAGGCCCCATGCAGCTGCATGAATTGCAATAGCCTTAAATAGCTAAGAAGGCAAGTATCAGCTGTTAGCCATCATGTCACCCACTCCCAAATTCATTCATACATTTCTATTCTTTATAAGACACAATGAAATATACTACACTTGGAACCAGCTTTACAGATTGGTGAGCTTGCTCAGCTGAAAGGGGGCACAAAATCAACCTTAAGTTTCATAGACAATTCCATTTTGAAGTGAAGCAAAATGTGAATATGTAGTTCAATGTTGTGCACTTTGACTTTTTGGTCTTCTTTCACACGTAAATTCCAGACATTTGACACAAGCTGTACTTTAATACTCAGGCGCTAAACAACAGGAATTGCAAGATAAGGTTTTTAATATATTATAAACATTACTCTTGACTGCACAACAGTGAAAGCAACAACAGTTTGTACTGAAACTGGCTGCCAGGCTTTCATCTGCTCCACGTGATGATACAGTGTACCTGCAGCACTGCTGAAAGTGTGCAAGGAAACAAGTTTGAGTAAGGCAGCATAAAGGCGAGTGGTCAGCCTCATGTCCCGGCTACTTAGCAACTGGTACCTACTAAAAAGGAGGCAGGTTGGCCCCTACAGCCGGTCTAAATGTTAATCTCTTGCTTGAGCATGAGCTTTGTTTGTGCAGAAAGTTTTTCCAAATGCCAACTTTGACATCAGTATATAGCCCTACTTTAAAATGTTAGCTCACTGATTTCTTGTTCCTCCAGGCCAGGATTGTGTAGTGTGTATCGTGACTTGGCTACTGGCTGGATGGTCTGAGGTTTGATTCCTGGCAGGGACATGAAATTCTTCTGTACTGCAAAACATACAGACTGGTGCTGTGGCCAACCCAGTCTCCTAAGCAACAGAAAAAGGAGTTTTCTTCCCCAGTGGCAAAGCAGCCAAAGCATGAATCTAATCACCCACCTCCATCTGATACCCAGATTAAGAATTGATGGAGCTATACCTCATCTCCCCCTACATGGCTTTATGGTGTGTACAGAGACAATGTCACCTTTACCTTTACCAGGTATGATCTGTGTGGACAGTTCTGGCCTCTATCCACATAGGTAAAGATGTAACATCCATCTGTAAGGCAGGTACACCAACAGGAAAGATCCTGTTAACCTCAACAAAAATGACAATAGGAGGAATGGACCTACAACTTCATGTGGGCTCCAAAACAATGGTGAATGGAGGGGGTTATAACCTTCACATTCTCACAATGGCACCTTTAGTGCAGATGTATGTTTTAATCTAGGAACAAATACACACACACATCTCAGTGGGCATCACAGTCCTGTGTCCTATCTTCTGACTCACAGTCCAGTGTCCTATCCTGTTATGACACGTGTCCTATCCTGTTAGAGTCCAGTTTCATATCTTATGATTGAGAGGCCAGTGTCCTATCCTGTGATTGACAGTCCAGTGTCCTATCATCTGACTGTCAGTCATGTCCTATCCTGTGCAAGTCCAGTGTCCTATGTTGTAACCAACAGCCCTTTGTCTGTCCTGTGCTGTGACTGAAAGCCCAGTGTCCTATCCTGTGACTGACAGCACAGTGTCCTATCCTGTGGCAGTCCATTGTCATACGTTGTGATCGATGGTCCAGTGTCCTATCCTGTGACTTACAGTCCAGCATCTTATCTTGTAACTAACAGTCCAGTGTCAAATTTTGTGCCTGACAGCCAAGTGTCCTCTCCTGTGACTAACAGTCCAATGTCCCATATTGTGCCTGACAGCTCAGTGTCCTATCCTGTGACTGACAGCCCAGTGTCCTATCTCAAGAACATAAGATCCCCATATATATATATATATATTTTTTTTAACACTTGTATTGTATAAGAGCATCACAGTCAGTTCTAAGCATTCTTCTCCTTAGGTCTAAGGCCATACTATCGATACAAGTCTACAGTGAAAACTTATTAAGCAAATTCTGAGATTTGGCAGCTGTGTAGCTGAAGTTGCTGTTCTTCTGGAATACAATGATGCATCTAATCAGATACCAATATCCTTATGTTGAAAAGTTGAAATTTGCAGATATGGGACAATGTGTCTCTTGTAAAAAAGTATAGTGGATTGCTCAAACTGTTGTGATCACACTACTCAGCAATGCAATGTCATATCCCAGCACTGAATTTTTGAAACCCGTTAATTTGCACATTATTAAACTGTGACTGTAATGGTTAAGTACAAAAGAATAAAATAAATCTTCAACCAATGCAACAAATAAATACATGAAGTAATGAGTTCTCCCCCCCCCCCCCCCCCCCCCCCCCCGCCTCGACCTGGACGTCCAACAACGCTATACAAAATGAACGCCCG
>Ga0123357_10011994_pt1 | contig 11153 bp, 9 predicted proteins | sample TergutEmb28metaG_FD_89873 | JGI IMG/M metagenome (GOLD analysis project Ga0123357, IMG submission 89873) | Embiratermes neotenicus P4 segment gut microbial communities from Petit-Saut dam, French Guiana - Emb289 P4 | ecosystem: Host-associated > Arthropoda: Insects > Digestive system > Gut ... | reverse complement strand
GCTACAATAACACATTTCGGTAATATTCCGTTGTATTCTCAACAGAAATGCTAAATATTAAAGTCTCTTCAGATATCAATTCATGCTGACCGCTATATAATTATCAATTTTCGCTGCAGTTTACAGCCTCCACCTTCAAAGTTCAGGCAGTCCAACGCTTTAAATTGCAAGCAATTCACACCAAATACCGAAAGACACTAAACTTCACCAACAGCGCTGTACCAATCTGCACTGCATCCAGCCCACTCTTTACCGTACATCTCAGTTCCAGACACTTTCAAAGATTTCAGCCCCTCTTGCTCATATAACTGCAACGTAATACCGACGGGACCCTTGTATTTTGCGTTATAAATTCGGAACTGGGTACAGGTGATTTGTTAGGTTCACGATCCGGCCACTTTATCCCAGCGGAAGAAAGCCATTACATATTAACCTGAGGCTGTGAGGGAAACAGAGCCAGTCCGAGAATTCGAACCTGGAATCTTCCAGGTCACAGCCTTGTCCGCAGATCTACTGCACAGGTTTCCTTCAACCAATCAAAATTTCTGTAAATTGGTAACTGACTGACACACGCTTGTTGATTTCATTCGTTCAGTTTTATGTACCTTTCTCTGCCAGTTTCTGGCGTTATATAATTTATTTCGTCACGCGTGGTTGTCAGTAACAAGTGAATTATATAATGAATGTCAGTGATGAGTCAATAATAGGCAATGATGATAAGGCGTTTATAATTGAATTATGGTCTGGTGAAAGTAAGATTATTTTAAATATTCGTGTTGCTACTAATGAAAACACTAGATGGTGATGATAATTATGATAATATTGAGAGTGCATCATCATCCGTCCTGAGGGTGTCCATATAAAAACAGCGCGGAGCTTCCTCACGTTGGGAAGATGAAATGGTCACCAGTGATGGAGTGTAGCTGGTAACATAGAGTAAACAGCAGCGGACATCCGACAAAGGATGCCCTCCAGTTTGGTGGCTGGGTGTGTTGATAACAACTCAACACCTTAACAGCTTAATGCGTTACTGAATATTTCGCAAATATTTTGACTGATTGTCTGGAACAATATAAGGAATGAGAACTGGGCATGAGATTTGTCAAATGGAAGGTTTTTAGAGGAAAACGGTCTTGGCCATGTATAATATTAAAGTGGATATCGAAGGAATATGATGGCGAAACCACGCTCTGAATCAGAACAGTGACAATTAGCGGGAATTCAAAATATTGTATTGAAATTTAGGTGCTACACAACGTGGAAAATTTCTTGTGTAGCTGGGAAAATGTTAGCTTTTCAAGGAGGTTTCTGCTTCAAGGAATTCTTTGGTTAGTTAGTTAGTGATTGACAAGTCCTTAAGACGCAGCAGAAAGACAACTCCCAGAAACACACACAGAACTGTAGAAATGAAATTCCTCTTCCAGCAGTTACATATTTATCGTGGTTTGAATAAAATTAGAGATAATATTGGTAACTGGAGAGTACAGATACGGCGGGTGGAGAAAGACATACTGAAGATTTCCGTCCGTTACAGCGTGCAGGAAGACTAGACAGAGAGAGGCAATTTGAGAGTTCTGAGAGAGCAGAATAGGTTCAAAGGGATGGTGACGTGAAAGGGATAATATTAATAATAATAATAATAATAATACTTTTAGGCTTCAGAATTAAGGAGCGACAAAATCCATGGCATTGTGATCCACACGGACCAATCAAATAAAAGTTCCCGATAATCAGACCAACTGCAAAGTGCAGTGCGAATGAAGTACAGACAGCAGCAAGATGCGATACACAACACAGATTAGCTAGCTGCTGCTGCAATGTACGTAATTACGGAGCTTGATGCAGAAGAGTGGTACAGCGGACTGCTTAAAGAATGTTTCTGATTTGGCGAAGCGCTATCCAAAATTACCTAAAGTCGCACACGGCTAAGGCACAATTCGTGGAACACTTTTAATTTCAAATGGATACAAGCACGAAAGTAATTAAACCGGAATAAAACTGACTTCTTAACAAACAGAAACTTAAATTCGTTAAATTAAAGCAGCGTTGACATTTGTGGCTCTGCTACCATTCACTGTGATGCCTATCGGCTCTGGGTGTGACGCCGTACAAAATTGCATACTTTTAACGACACTGGCGAGGAAAATTTCTACGCTCAATGTATGCGTAGAGGAATGAATATGAAAACAGAATTTTTTCCGAATGTTCTACCAAAATGCACGGTTTCACTTTCCAATAGACAAATATTTCACGTTAATAATCAAAGCAGTATTGTGTTTCGAAATCAGACGATTATGTGCCTTGAAATGCCAATGCACTTCTCTTTGCAGATAACTGCAGCCGACATGACTCTTAGCACGCTGCAGCTACTGCTGCTGCTGACTGCGGTCAATCAAGCTGCCGTAGCGTTGACACCCAACACGCTGACCACAGACCAACTGCAAACAGTCCTGTGTGTGTGGACCGTCGCACACAGACATTTCGCACCAGCAAGACCTCTCGTCGTCTCGATGCCACGCACAACGCCGTACGTCGCCCGCAGCACTCTCAGTGATCCTCTGCCACAGAGAGACGAACTGCAGACGGTGAGCTTATTACTGTTAAAGTTACACGAGGAAACAAGATGGCCGATTGAACAGTTCCGACCAAGCGGAGATGACACTGCACACACAACAGTTTTACAGCTCAGTTACATTATGTTTGTGTGGAACGAAGGGGCGGACATCTTAAACGAGACGCTTGAAAATCAGGTTGAGATTCTGAAAGAGAGCACATCCTGGAATCCTAGAGGAAGGTTTCTTGTGGTGGTAAATGAGAGGAACAATGTAGCAGCACATTTATTGTCCGCCCATATATGTTCTATAATGTGGCAGTTGGCCAGAATTGTCAAAGAGGTTGTCTTGATCCGAAACCAATTTCCTTATCTTCCACTGAATGCTAGGAGCACCACAAAGAAAACAGCATCTGACAGGCTGAACTTGTACACTTGGTTCCCTTCTAAATTTGTTAGGTATGGAAAGGTACAAGACGTCATTCTGCTAGATGAATGGATCTTTGAAAATAATGGCAAATTTTCATTAAAAGTACATCTGTATCCTGCAAATTTCCAAAGGATTTCATGGGTTTACCCATTAAATTGGGTTTGTTAACAAATAATCTCGATGTGAATATTACAGAAATTTCCACGGAGAATGATTACAGGATTGCTCTTAAAGCGAAACACCTAGCGGTTGAGATAGTTCAATTGGTTTGTGAGAAAATGAACCTGACAACAATTTTCCGTCCACCATCTACAGATTTCAGTTTCAACTCCTATTTGAAGGAATTTGGTGATTTGAATGAGGGGTTTTCTGACGTTTTAACCGGACTCATTCCTACGATTCCCTTCGTTGTAATGCCTTCATTCGATATCACAATTCCCTATGATCAAATCACATTCAAAATATTTGTTCCTTGTCCCAAAGCAATTCATGGACCGCAAAAGGTACTGACAAACTTCTCGCTGTCTGTGTGGTTGACAATTGGCCTTGTGCTGCTGCTAACAACAGCTGGGTACTGGTGTGCCACTAACTGTCACTACCGGTCTGTGTGTAATTATACACACACATATCAATTACTGTCCATCTGTTTCCACAACGCTTGGGCTATTCTTGTGGCAGTCTCTGTTCCACAGTAGCCCACAACAGCTAGCCTCAGAGTTTTCTTCCTTCTGTATGTTTGTTTTTGTTTTGCTATTAGCACGGTATTCCAAGCATTCTTTGTTTCTTTTCTGGTGGAGCCGAAATATGAAAAGAAGTTAGAAACATTTGATGATATCTTGGATTCGGACGTAGTTTATGTCTACCAACCAATTGCACATTTTGCCAAGGAAGTTATACAGTACCCAGAATACAAAAGTGCATCGAAAACAAGAAACTTCAGGAAGAATGCAGCGATTGATATAAATGTATTCTACGAATGATAGCAAAAAGAGACATCTCTTTAATTCAAACTGAAACTTATGTTAATTATGTCGCTAGGGAATTGGAAACAGAAGGTGTCGGTAAAATAATCTGCTGCTTTGATGAAGCCGTATATTCTGCAGGTGTGTCAGTTGTTTTTAAGAAGGGAAATCCGCTTCTGGAGAGGTTCAACATTCTAATGAGACGGTATTTGGAAGCCGGTTTCCCGGAAAGGATCTGCAGTGAAGAGAAGAATCGAACGTCTCTGAGGGGTGGATGGAGATTTGTTCCAGCAACTGGTGATGAGTATTTCGCATTCTCTATTTCTCACTTAATTCCGGCATTTATGATATTGATTGTAGGAGCTGTCTTCAGTTCAGTGGTGTTTATTGCTGAGTTAATTGTGAACTGTCTGTACAAAAGTAGGACAAAAATAGAATTCTTGCTTTAGGAGAGTGATAATTGTAACCTATCTGTGTAAAAGTACGGGGAAAATATTTCCTGCCTTGGTACATTGAGAATATTGTGTTAGTATGATTTCTCACCTTACAGAACGGTGTGTTAGTATGATCGCTCACATTACAGAACGTTGTGTTAATATGATCGCTCACACTACAGAAAGATGTGTTAGAATGATCGCTCAAATTACAGAAACTTGTTTTAGTGTCATCGCTCACATTACAGATCATTGTTAGTGTCATCGCTCACAATACGGAACTTCGTGTTACTATGATCGTTCACATTACAGAACGTTGTGTTAGTGTCATCGCTCACATTACATAAAATTGTGTTACTATGATCGCTCAAATGACAGAAATTTTTGTTAGTGTCATCGCTCTCATTACAGAAAATTTTGTAAGTTTCATCGCTCACATTTCAGAACGTTGTGTTAGTGTCATCGCTCACATCACACACCGGATGTTCAGTGCCGGATATTCTCAAGGCAATGCTTTGTTCTGTTTTCTAATAGAGAAATACACAGCTCTGTGTCTAAACGAGTCAGCCAAGTCTTTATGATAACCGCTAACAAGAGTCGCTTGCCTAGTGTTTCTGTTCCAACAGGTCGCCCTAAACTACTTCCTTATCTGCGATAGAAACCCCCACACTGTACTCTGGCAAAATGCAAGTCTTTCTCTCTTTAGCGCTAAGGGAATGTTTCTGCTACCTCGTAGCGGAAGCAGCGGCTACAAAGTGTCTGAAGTGTAACATTCCTTACGTTTCTCGTCAGTGGTTACTTGTTTCCAGCAACATAGGTTTTTGCTTTTAAACAGTATATTTAACCCCACTAAGCACACTGTAAAATGGCTAGCTAATTCTTCGCTTGCAGTCGCAAGCTGTGCCCGAAGGCAAGGCTAATAACTCTCCCGTCCTTAACCTTTTGATGTCATAGACTACTATAGTGGTCGTACCGCACTGCTAACCTCTAAACGTTGCATTTTTATATATTTATTCATCAAATACAGGTACTGAATATTTTAATCACATTATAAACTCGAAGTTTTTTCATAATTCCAATGTATTTGTTTCCTGTATTATTCATATTTTATATACAGATAGTGCCAAAATTTAAAAAAATAATTCCGGCGCCAAAAGTTTAATGTACTAAGCATCAGCGTGTCTGGATTTGTCTAAACACGTCTCACTTTCATAACATTCTCTTGTAATTTTTCTCATTTCTCTTTTGCGGTCCGTAACCACCAAATATTCATTTTATTTCTTATTTTGTATACAAATGCATTTCACATAAGCCCCACAAACCGAACTGAATTAGTAAATATATACACAGAGCATTTTCATTCGAGCGTTAATATTTTAACTCGTGTTACAATGTAATATTTTGCGTTCTAAATATAAATATCTGTATATAAATTAGGTAATTTTTATTCTCTCCCCTAAACAAGAAAGCTTTGCGTTGTTAAGTCTTGCAAAACTATTAGGAGTAAATTAATATACAGAGTGAAATTTCAAAGCATTTCGTTAACCGGTAAATTGGGTTAAAATAAGGGTTTTCATAAGGGCGTAATTATTTCAGCACTTTTTTCAATACAATTGTGTGTCTAAATTTATTTCTAATTATCAGTAGTAAATAATCATACATGGTGTTATTATATAGAATTTTCATACGCGCGTAACTAGTTTAGCGCGTGTTTCAATTATGGACGTTTCCTGAACCCAGGGTGAGATACTCGATCGCACAGTGTAATACCTGTCATATCTTTTGGCATTCTTTACACAGGAAGAAGTGCGACTTACGTGCAGTCAGACCTGTGTGTGTCCAGCACCGCCATGAACACAATAGTGACGGTACAGGTGTTGCTGTCCACGTCAGACGGCGTACATTGGCAGTGGACCTATCTTTCTCTTATTCTTCACAACGGCACTCTATGGGGTGTGCAGCACACTGGGTAAGTATTGGATAATGGCTGGAAGGTTCCCAGGGTGGATCTTGCCATTTCTGGAGATTTGGAACGAAATGCAGCCCTTATTTCACATCCCTGTCACTCCGGACTCTCTGATATTTGTGCAAAGATTTCTTCAATTTACAGACGATGGTGCTGAGCTATGCGCGTCGTAAAATTCCCCTTTATATCCATATTTATTTCACATGTTAGAAATGATGTAATATAAATTTGAATTATAAAATCAGGATTCACGATCGTGGACCGTGTCCATATGACGTATATATTGGAATGGCGACCTTGAAGAGGAAGCTTTGAGCAATTAATTTAACTTTCAAGAACCAAAATCAGCGGGACTTCCTTATTGGTCAGTAAGTTTGCTAGATTTAAGAGGAACCGAGTACAGTGAATCTGCTTGCTGGCTTATATAATTCTGCGCAATGCAATTCCCTCTCCTAACTCTACCAACCTTCCGTCCTAACAAGTATATCTCATCTCTGCGTGCGTTTTTGCTGACAGTCGAAGTGAACCATTTCCACATCATGTCAGCTGTGACACTCTGATATTTCAACAGTAAACACAAAGTACTCACAAGCTGACGGTTACTGAGCCCATAACGCAATCTGCCTTCTGTCACACAACGCCACTCATCTTGACCCCCGTCCAGTCCCTGCCTCCGAACAAAAATATGTGCGCTGTCGTCTGTACTGCGCGCTGTATGTCCGACTCATCATATTATTACTACAATTTCAGTCATTAATGTGCATTATTGCTTGAGCGGTTAAAGACACAGAGAGCAATGGAAAGACCAAGTAGTGGTTGGGAATATAAATTTAGCCTAAAAGTAGTCTGGATTAATTAAACTGAATAAGGATTTGGAAAAGTCGTGCGTTATTCGGAGAGCGGTGATGGAATTTTGTTTTGCAAGACGGGTTGAAAGTTTTGATAAGACAAGTGGGCTCAACAAGGGACTGTGCGAAATTTAAAAATTGAAGACATATCAGAGCATCGGTGACGGCTGTGACATTAAGCAGCAAAGTCTTCGTCATTTGAAATAACCACAAATTTCGTTACATAACCACAAGATGTCAGTTGACAGCAGGCAGATTGCGTCACGTGTTGCGTTAAATTATTCATTTTTAAATCACGTTTCAACTGTTCAACCAATACCACGCAGCTAACCGCCCTCACCTTGTTACCCAAAATACCGGCACCTCAAACATTTGTTGCACTGTTTGGTCTGAACCGGCCGACCGTCCCCACAGTGACGACAAACTGCAATTGTTACAGTTCGGCGAACAGTAATAGCTTTAAATATTTCAAGCATACGAAGGAACACAAACAGGGTTAAAATTGTTTTGGAAACCCCCAACGAAGAACAGCGTTTTGGAATACACATATCTTCGAAATTTGCAAAATATATTTTATTTTAATAATAATATTTCTTATATATAAAGACGGAGATTAACCTTCTAGAGCCCAGTGGTCACTATATGTACCATCAGTTAACATTTAACAATTCTAAATTATTCCCGCACAGTGTATTTATGGGTTTTGTGTGGATCAGAGAACAAACAGCGACTATTTCCATACACAATATCAACTGCTGGATTCTATAAGGGATATCTAAACCTTTACAGCTCTGAGTTCACTATATGTACCACCAGTTTGCATTTAACAATACTACGTTCTGCCCACACAGATTATTTGTGTTTTTCGTGGATCTGAGAAAAAATGGAATATTTCCCTATACTATATGAAATGACTTGTTTTTTTAATAGAGATTTAACCCTTTACAGCCCTGTGGGCACTACTTGTACCGCCAGTTTTGCATTCAACATTTCTACGTTCTGCCTCCACAGAGTATTTATGTTTTTAGCGTGGATCCGAGAAAAACAGGGAATATTTCCTTATTCAACATTAACTGACTGCTTTTTATAACAGAGATTTAACCCTTTACAGACCAGTGATCACTATATATACCACCATCTTGATATTTAAAAATTCTACCTTTTGCCCTCACAGTGAATTTATGTGTTTTGTGTGGATCTGGAAAAACAGCGATTATTTCCCTCTTCAGCATTAACTGACTGGTTTGTATAACAGGGATTTAATTCTTTACAGCCCAGTTTTAACTGTACGCACCGCCATTCTTGACGAAACCTTAGCTATCAACGTAGGAAAGAATTCACTTACCAAGCGCAACATTACCGCGTATATTTTAACATTTTTATTGTTTTCAAATCTTTAATACATATTTTGTAATTAACAACAACACATACGTGTAACATTCTTTATACTTACCGGCTAAAGTTTTTAAAATTACTTGCCCCTATTGTACAATAAGAACAAAAAAGCACATGCATTTGACACATAGTTTTATGAAGCATAAAATCGTTTGGGACCACACAGCGCCCTTTAAACTTTGCCAATAAAGATCTGTATTTTAGAAAGGCCTGAAGGTGCTTCTGTAAGAATCGAAATACATAGAATTAGTACAACAATAACTAAAAGTAAATCAGTTCCATTACAAGCCCGATTGACCCAGAGGGTTCGAGGAGATTAAGGTTCCCAGATTTCATGACAACTGCGCAGAAAGATGATACGGTTGTCAGCCATAGGCCCGGTCGCCTTTACCCCAAGGAAATAATACTGGTACTCTTTTCTGTTAAAAGCCGACTCGTCTCCAGTGTCGTAGTGCGTTCAGAAGTTTTATGTCAATTAAAACTTCCAATGACACCCTCTGGAATCGAACCAGCGGCCTTACGATTTGTAACCCAGCTCCTAAACCCCTGTGCTATCGCGGTCCCTTAGTACAATAATAAGCATAATAAATTACAATTTTGTTGTGTTCGAAGTACACATCATTGTATATTTTTATGTGTTAAACACTTCGAAATTGCAAACATTAAAAATTCTACGTTCTGCTCACACAGCTGTATTTATGTGTTTTGGTTGGAAATCAGAACAAACAACGATTATTTCTCTATTCAACATTAACTGAGTGCTTTTTATAACCTACACGGAGTGTGTTTACTGCGCGGTAAAGAGAGAATATTTGTATATAATTCAGAAAATTAATAGATTTTTAATGTTTATTAACATCAGACATCTTTGCAGGATGTAGAATTGAGTGTTTAATTTTAAATCCCCCCACTCAGGATAGCAGCCAACAGTGAAATTTTGCACACGGCAATTCATATCTTTTGTCCAAGAACTGCAGATCATTTATTAATCGGCTGACCAAACCTTATCCTTTCAAGGAAAGTTCCTCTGCACGCAGTCAGTTCTGTCTTCATTGCCCACCAAAATAATGCATAAAGATCAAAACACCCTAAAGCATTATTCGACGATGTGCAATATTACTCAATATTGATGAATGCAATAACCATCGATGTTTAATTCGTGGTACAGTCAGTAGGCGTTTAACTCCCATAATGCAAGTTGTTTAACTTTAGTTATCAGATTTCATTAAAGACTTATAAATTAAAAACCCTAAATAATTTCGTTGCTGTGTGAACAGCCAAATGCCTGCAAATGACGCAGTCCTTTTGTCGACCGGGAAATGAGCGTTTGCTGCGTGGTTTGAGCTTTGAAGCAATTGATCAATGGTAATTGAAGGGGAGAAGGAGATACCAGTGGGAGACAGAAACACACGCACACTCAATTCGTCCTCTAAATTCCTCACGTGAAGTGGGGGGAATCTGATCTCGTTGTTCAGGGTAAGTCTATCAGCTAAAACGTTGGCAGGAATAAACATTGGAATACCTATATTAACCACCAATTTATTTGAATGCTCAGTTCGTGCCGCGCTGAAAACACATTCCTTCTCGGCTACATTTTTAGTAAAAAGATCACTGTTTGTTCTGATATCAGTAAAACGCTCTTTGTGGGCAAGTCACGGATATTTTGCATGTCAGGCCTGGATGTACATGAAGTAAACGCTGGATTTTACAGGAATAAAAATATTGGGCTAAATTTTTTTTGCCTGTCTTGGTTCTGCGCAGCGAGTCGTTATGTGTGCTGGCACTGGTGTTGCTGCTAAACAGCGCTACAGTTATTAAAATTTGAAGCAATGCAACATGTAAAATTTTAAACATTTTCATTTGCCTCTTCACAAATTTATTTCATATTTTGCTGTAAAAAAATATTTTTAAACGCCTGAATAAAACCACACCTAATTATCCACACTTAAAATTTCACGTAGAAACTTTCAACAAACTGACCCAGATGCCACCCTGTGTTTTCATTTTATGGCAATGGATTTTTACCACATTTATTGCGCAGCTACATTCCTTTCGAATCCATAAAACATTCTGCCTGTACTGTAAATTCTGCAAGGAAACCTGTTCTCGCTCGTTTGAAATAATTTGTTGAATTGATTGCTGCTAGTCGCTACGTACCTCCATGTTGAAGAAATTTTATATTGTGCGTAATGTACTGAAATGTTGCAAAGCAGAGTCTGAGATGTGGTTATAATGCAGCTGTCTTCTGTTTATATTGTGCATACTGTATTGAACTGGTGCAAAGCGGAGACTGAGATGTGGTTATAATGCAACTGTCTTCTGTTTATATTGTGCATACTGTATTGAACTGGTGCAAAGCGGAGACTGAGATGGGGTTATAATGCAGCTGTCTTCTGTTTATATTGTGCATACTGTATTGAACTGGTGCAAAGCTGAGACTGAGATGCTTTTATAATGCAGCTGTCTTCTGTTTATATTGTGCATACTGTATTGAACTGGTGCAAAGCGGAGACTGAGATGCGGTTATACTGCAGCTGTCTTCTGTTTATATTATGCATACTGCATTG
>Ga0123357_10011993_pt1 | contig 11153 bp, 9 predicted proteins | sample TergutEmb28metaG_FD_89873 | JGI IMG/M metagenome (GOLD analysis project Ga0123357, IMG submission 89873) | Embiratermes neotenicus P4 segment gut microbial communities from Petit-Saut dam, French Guiana - Emb289 P4 | ecosystem: Host-associated > Arthropoda: Insects > Digestive system > Gut ... | reverse complement strand
TTTTTTAAACTTGTTTTTTATCTTCTCTTTTTTTTTTTTTTTTTTGTTGTTTTTAAAAATATAAAAAACTTAGGTGGTGGGGGGGGGGGGGGGGGTGCTAAGAGTTCTGATGCCTTATGGCTACATTCAGCATATAGAAGATTACCAGTGATCAGATATGGTAGAACAAGAAGTGGTTGGCTACTGGAGTTACCGAGTGTTGTTTTTCTGACTGGACAGATGTAGGATCCAAGAGTATTTGTAAATGGTGGACGTCACTGTCCTCTTAGCTGTGAAGGAATGGTTGATTTTATGAGCATGTAGCAGCCCCATCAGGCATTCCATTTTTGGCTGTTTAAATTGTTCGTCTACAGCATGGATGCTCTATGATCTCCAGATCCTTAAAATTTATTCATGGAACATTTCTTTGTCTGAGAAAATATGTTTAATAAATTTTTACTGTCCAGTAAGTGGAGCATGGAAGTTAGAAGATTCACTGAATTAGGCTTCAAGATTTCCTCTGATAGAGGGTGCAGATTATGTATGTGTATCTTGTTTATGTAATTTTATTCTACATTAAATGTGTAAAGATAGTAGGTGTACAAATGTGTATGTCGATACACACACACAGAAACATCCTAAATATTTGTAAATCCAGTATTGCTTCTGAAATATTTTCAGAGATGAGTGAATTGGTCAGTTGGGGGCTTGTTCATGATTGTAGCAGCTTTGTAACATGAGACCTAAATGTTATTAGATGTAAGTTCACAGATGCAGTATTCTTATGTGTATATTTTATTAATTTTATTAAGAAACTGAAACATTCTTCACAGATGTGTCATTTGAAGCCATCTGGCCCAAATGTTGGGTATCATAATTGCCAAAATTTTCTTCAGGTATGTGCCATCTGAGAAAGTTAGATCTGTAAAGTCATTATACTCAACTTGGTTTTGGCATGTTGCAGAGTATTCAGGTACTGTTTTAGTATCACCTGAGAAAATGAGAGTTTCCAAAAAGTGGACGATTAATGAAATACTATCTTGATAGTGTTTTATGTTGAGTTCATTAGACCATTACTTGCAGCTTTACATGTTAGTCTTAGTCCAGGGCTTCCAGTTTCTCTGGATATAGTTTGATTGTGACCTTATATGCATGCCATTTGATGGTTTATGTTTTAGATATGTGTTTAAATAACCTACCCATGTATAGTGTATGTATGGTGCTGATGAAGGACCAATTTACACTCCATCATGACACTTTTAGTAGAGTAAGCACAGAAGGCCTGCCTGTACCGTTGAAGGTTCTTATTGAATTGTGCTGAGTGTAATTGAACTGTTGCGAAGACGAGAATTCTGTTTCTGCATGTTTACAGTTTTGGTACTAGAAATGTTTACAGTCTTAGATTTCACTTCTGGCTATCAGCTATAAGCACTAAAATACATCAGTTTAATATTAATTCATCATAATAAATTTTTAAATTTGTATATTTATAATCACTGATGTTTAGGTCAATTAACTTTATGTGGATAATTGAATTGAAAATTTAATTTTTATTATAAGTAATGAGCATGTACCATATAGTGGTTCCCAAGTTGGGTTGATTTACGAGTGAACTTTTCATATGTGGTCTGCGTGAGAGGATGGTTGTAAGAGGTGGAAGACATCAGAGGAATCGATAGTGACAAGGAGGGAATACTCAGTTTTCATGTAAAGCCTTACTTTTCAATTTCTTATGCCTTTCTTGGGAGCAGAGTTTTCTATTAACCAGTACAGCCTTGAATAAGCAGCCTTGTCCCTATACTAGAAAGAATGAACTGTATATTGCAGTACTGTTCTTCATGATGCAACTTGTGCAGCTACTGAGAAAATTGTCAGTGACAAATTTTTCTTACTAGGGATATGTTTCATTTCAAATGTATATTTACCTTTTTCCCACCAAATTCTTTGTTTGTACCAGGTGTGACCATCATATGGGGTACTGCTAGCCGTTCAGCTTCAGGTACAATAGATGGCAGCTGATTAAGAATTAAAGAGATTGTAATTTTTGACTTTAAAAATAAAATTATCTTACATACAACTGGTAAGTTGCTCTAGGTGCAAGAATTCTGACAGTAGGTAATGGTATGTCCAAATCTTGCAGCATGTTGCCCACTTCCTCTTTCAGTTCTGGCATCTTGGTCTTCAGATATAGTTCTGCGATCGCTCACTTGCTGGCATTGCATGTGAATCCCACCAGGGGCATGGATGTCGATCTCTTGTGAGGGATGTGCGTTGTTAGGTAGAGGTCTCTGCGATGGGCAGATCCCTCCTCCAGAGGAGTCCTACTGACAGTGATATGTAAGGCTGTGTGTAATCTTGAAACCTCAACAATGAAATGACCTGTGCTCGAGTGGGGCTGTCGCCCCCCCCCCCAAGTCTTAATCTTCAGTGCATAGTGCTGATGCACATTCACCACAAAGTTTCCTCTTCTGTGTTTATATTGTAGACTTGTACTTCATTGTAATTCGAAAGATGTCCATGAATAGATCCGTTTTCTGTCAAAATATGCACATCACTTACAGTGTTCTGTAGGATTCCAAGGATATGAATTTGGGTGATTTTGGCAGTCAATGAATTGGACTGTGTCAGCTATTCCTTCTGGCAGGATTTTCAAATGCTAGACCAGTGTGTTGCCAGGCAGCAAACAGAGAATGGTAGGTTTGACTAGAGTTTTGGACATTATCCATCATCTTGGGTTAATTGTCATTTTGAAGACTGGGTTTGTTTTTGTGTTTGGTATTCCCCTTGGTCAAAGGCTACCTTTGAATGTCATGTAGTAGCAGAATAAAGAGCCTCATAAAAATGCTTTCCTGGAATACCACACAGTCACTTGAGTCTTTTGGCTGTGATTTACAGAAGTTGTAAGTACATATCAGTCATGTAGAATGGTGTGCTAGTTCAGAGGAAAGATCTTCAGATATTGTTAGTGCAAGCTAGAAAATTCCCATTTTTGACAGGAAGTGAGTATTGGTGTACATAATTTTATGTGCCATGCCTGCAGCTTTGTCTTTACTGTCACTGTCGACCCCACGAAGGCATATAGGTGGAGTACATGTATAGGTCCCCTCTTTATTAACCTTGGCACTGGAGTGCGGGGTGAGCGGTCAACTTCATGCCCTGGCTGTTTTATAGCCAGGTGTAACCACAGTACTCATCAAATAGGAAGTTGGGTGAGCTAATTTGCCAAAAAAAGATCTCGGTGTGGGTCATTTCGAACAGTCTCAAAATCACTAACATGGCCTTTGTAGCTATGCAACTTAGCACACACCAATCTAGAAATTGACACAATTCATCACATGCCTAGCCCTAGTCAGGTACATTTAACTTTAAACCCCTGAAGAAGTGTGCACACATGATTGGTATTTGTCCAGTGCAGACGAAAACAGACCACACATTTTATCAGAGAAACATTTATATACTGCAAGATCCATTAATTGATTACAGCAGTACTGAGTAAGAACAGCTGAGAACATGTCCATCAGGGCAGTAAAACCCTTATTTCTTCCATATGTTTTCGATGCATCATTTACTGTGAAGGAAATTACAGTTTGCATGACATATAACTGCTGACTTGATGACACAGCAGGATATCCCAAAAGAGTGGATTCCTTTAACACACCACTGTGAAATTTGCAAAACTTATGTCTGTATTCATGTTTGTGGAAGCAGCTTAACACTGAATCCAGAATAGTTCAGGCAGACATGTTGCTTGGTTGTGATGCATATGATTTAGTTGCTTACAGTGGTTGATTTTGTGATCATTATACGAATTTTTAAACCCAGCTCATTAGTGGACTGAAACAAACCCATATGTATAAAATGTATAAACGACCAACAAATGCGCTTTAATTTTATTATGTATTTTTATTTATAATATTTTCACCGTGTTTCGGCCAGTGATACAGCCATCTTCACGATGAAGTTTTTGGTACATGAATACAATTTAAATGTGTCACTATCACTCCACAATATTAAAAATATATAGTTTCATTGAAAATTTTTACTTTTGAATAATGTAACAAAATATAGGATAAGAATGGTTAATTATAAAATAGTGAAATTTAAAATAATTTAGTGTGTGTGGAGTGATTTAATAGCAGTTATATGGTGAGTTCTAGACCAGAGTATAGGTGATGTGTTGTCTGTGCGATGCACTCGATATGGATGATATCAGTTTGCTGTATTTATCTGAATGTAAGGTGACTCCTTTTCACAGTCTTCATTTTTAAGTAAAACACCTATACATAACGTGTTTTAACTTTGTGCATGATATGAAGATGACCCCGCATTTTTTGTGTGTGTGACCAAATTGGTTAGAGTTGTAATGACAAATGACACATTTGCTCTAAGACAGCTCTGTAAAAATAAGGGTGATGGTTCAAGGTGTTTTCCTTCCCTTCCTATGTGATGTAGGTGTAATCGAACTGAAAGAAGCTGGAAGTCTGATTACAGATGGCATGCACAAGTTGATGCAGTCAGTAACAAGCATCCTGTTTTGGAGGTGCAGCAAGTAGCTTGTTATATTGTTTTGTCACATAACATTGCAAAATATATATCTGCATAAGGTCTGTGACTTCTATCTAAAACATACCTCTGTTTGGTGTATATTTAATAAGGTGGGTAAACAAGTTTTTTAGGGCCTCAGGTAGAATCTGGCCCCAACTGTACAAAAACCATATTTCATACATTTTCACATATTTTTAGTAAGGATTTCATATAGCATTTGTACAGATCTGTCAAGTATTTTATGAATAGGAAGACATGGTGTTCATTGTGCAACCAGTATAGAATTTTAAGTCCTTTGTCTGCATTTTGATCCCACTGGCATGCTTCATAAGTTTGAGGCATTATTTTGGAATCTTTGAATGTATTTTATTCAGAAATTTTTGAATAGTCATCACTTAGTATGCCCATGGGTTTAAGGACTGATTGTGCATTTCACAAGAAATCTGTTGGCAAAAATTCCGTTTTCAGAAATATCTGAAAGACATCTTAAGGGTACCATGGACATCATGTATTGTTGGATTGACATCAGATTTTGTTATTGTACTTCTGTTTTACAACCCGCATCTCCCAATACTCTTTTATGCATATTTTTGAAAGTATAGTAATAAGCATGCATGTTGTGTGCATTACGGTATTTTTTTTTCCCCCCCCTTTACTTGTAAGTTAATTTTTGTGTTTGCTTGGGGGGTTAGTTGTAGGGGAGATACACAACACCACATACAGAGCTAATCTGTACAACTGAAAGTTTGATATCACATGTATCATATTAAGTTGCATGTTTTTTCTTGCCACATTGTGATACAGACAGGGAGTTGATTCTGAACAAAATGAACATAATATATTTTTACAAGTTTCAGACTGAAGTACTGTAGACCATAATGAATGTTTAAGTAACAAATAAATATTGATACCTTATTACAGCAAAAGAAATTGGATATGTATTGGAACATGCTTTTTAATCTGTAGTGGTTGTACTAATTTTAAAAGTGTAATGTGTATGAACATTTAATTTGCATGGTGTATCATTCTTCGTAATTCAATTTAAACTAATTGATAGCTGGCAAAAACTGGTCAGTCAGTGCAACTCCCTGCGTATAGAGAAGTATTGTTATTGTAAACATTTATGTTCAGTGGTTAGATGTAGCAAGTGATATATATCCATTGTGTACATCATGAGTATGCAGTCATTCCATTTATTACTGAGTCATGTACAGGGTAAACGTTCACAATTTTTAGACATTTTTGGGATCTTCTTTTATGCATTACACATACTGCTTTCACAGGGAGGAAGCCTGCTTTAAATTAACAGTTGCTTAGTTATTTTGACAAACACAATTGGCAATAGTAACTGATGCAGTTTCACAATTTTTACATTTGTAGATAAATTTAAAAGTATTAAGTTAATACAAATTTAAAGATTATTGTGTTTTAAATATGTAATTTAAAATGGATGAAACAAATCATGATGTCTGACACTGCTTAACCGTTTGCTCTTCCTAGCTCAGAAGAATGTGTTAAATTAATGGGGCACTGTTCCCTGTAATATAGTAAAGCAGCCACAGGAGAAGGTATCTCATTTCAGTGCTAGCAGCACTAGTTGTCCTGTGTCAGTGGTTGCTGGAGAAGCTAAAGCTTAGGCCGCACTGGCATGTCATGTTATGTGCCTTTGGGTGTTGGTTTCACAGAAACCATTGGTAAAATATTGGGATTACATGAGTATTTATGTGATCTTATTGCACAGGGATGTAGGGACGGATTCAAGAGCTTCTTCTATGCATATGTGTGTTGTGGAGGAAAATGTGGCAGTGTAGTAAAAGAAGAATTTGGTTATGAGAGTGATGACATCTTCAGTGATGATAAATAGATTTCGGCCGTAGAGTACAGCTATCTTCAAATGTTTTTACATCCTGTGGGACCTCTTGGTGACCTCCTGGACAATACTTACCACTCAATCATGATAATAAGTTGTCCAACCCGGACTAATGAGTATGTCCCGTGTTGCTACAAAGACATGACTGATTCATTGTAGCAGGACTCTGATGTTGGAAAATATGACGCACATATTTGTGGATTGATGTACGTGCATTTGTTGGGAAGTACCAGATATGTCACTACTTTTGAGAACCAGTGTTGTGTTGTAACATTCCTTGATATGAAAAACTTGCACCTCAATGTTGAAGAAAAATGAAGTAATACCATTATAAAGGAATGTGCATATTTACAATACCTTTATTTATAGTGTAAATACCTAGAAAGTGCATGTGCTGATGGCATCGCGCGCTAGTGTTTTGACAGGAAGTTGGCAAAGGGTTAAACATAAATCAGAAAGTCATAGGGTGTAATTTAGAAATATATTTCTGAATGATTCAGAAAGTGTTATTGTGAGACTGTAAGAAACAGACTGCCTTCTATTTTGAGAAATCTTTCCTAAAAGTAAAGTTTTTAGAATCGGTTATTGCTAAATACATTTCAATAAGATCCACATCAACCATTAATAGAAATATAAATTATTTTGTATTTTGCGTAGTTGGCTCATGTGTTTTTTCTTGTCTAATAAGTTCTATAATTTAGATAGCAGACATTGGTGTAGGAAAGTAACATCAAAACGTTTGCCAGTATGTAATAGGACTGAAGTCCATAAAGCTTCAGGGCTGATGGTGCCAGCATTCTTACAGTATGGTAAATGTCATTCTAGTAGTGCATCGCAATTTAAATATTGCTGCATTGATAACATGATGGCACTTCAGAATGATACTGAAATGGTCATAGAAGGCATTTTCTCGAATATTGCACAGTTGCATTGTTATAGCTCTTAACAGTGTCATTGTTTTCATACATATGGCTTTTCAGTGCTTGTGTCAGTTTTGGAAGTCAGGAAAAGATTCTTGGAAGTAGATCAGGAATTATATGATGCATGTGGAAGGGCACTGACATAATTTTTTTGCCAGAAAATCTTGGATGGAGTACATACATGCGGTCTCACATTGTTGTGCAGGAGGAGAATACCACCTGTCCAATACCCATAATTCAAAGATGACAGTGAAAATTTTCTAACATTAATATTGCAAAACTCAACAATTTGCCCATTGCGACACTGCATTTTTAACAGGCAAGAATGACAGTCAAAACAGTGGCTTCATTTTGAGCAGCTGAGACAGATGAGACTGTTCCTTCCCAGTGATAATTGTGGGAACAGTTTACCTTTATTTCATGCAATCAGCCCAATTTCAAAATGAGTCTCCTGTTTGTATTTTATCAGCTGCCGCTGCATCAGTGTCATTCAGTAAAAAATCATGAGTTATGAATTAATAAGTTATGTGTAGGTCCTTTGCCATTGCTTGAATTGGACAGTTTTAAGAATGGGATGATAAGGAGAAATCTTTCACAAAGGTTCAATTTCATGCATTTGTATTGGACATAACACTTTCAATTTTTTGTATGTAATGGAATGCCATTCTGATCCAATGCAAACCCCATCTTCTGCCAACTCTGCAGTAGTTGATGGAACAATCAGCAGGATTCCAGTAGAGTGTGAGGTGGAAGGATGTCCCAAACTGGCATCTTCCTCAAGTGTCATGCTCTGTGAAAGTAATTATTATGTATGATTGATTGTTTTGCATCACCATGTGATTAGTATGACAGTTGTAGTTGTGGTAACTCATCTTGAAGCATAACTTTGTGTTCTTGCTGTGTTCTTCCATCCATATGATGGAGTGATGCATAGATGTGTACACACATCAACACTCAACTGGAGAGAAACGAACCTGTCCCACCTTGCATGGAAGTTGAGAAAAGGTGTTTAGTTTGCTGCTAATGTATACAAGAAGTCACATATTTTAAGGAGGATCAGTCCTGGACCTTTATGGATGTAAATTATGCAGGAAAGGTACACACATGGATTGTACTTGTGTCTCAAATACAATATTTGGATAAGGCTTTTTTACAAATTTTTACAGAAACGTTCAGTCAAAACTTCTCAAAACGGTATGATGAGATTGATTTTTGTGAAAGGCTTTTTACTTAAAGCTTGGTCAGTGTTTTACAACAGTGTGTAACTGCACATTTGTCTACCGCATTCAATGGATTTTCATGATTTTTATGGAAATTCTCCAGTTGGACTAGCTGCATTGCTGTCAGCTGTCACAGCGATGCTGCTGCTCCACAGACTAAGTACAGAGCAAAGTGATGTCCTGCAATCATGAGTGGTTGTCTCCTACACAGTGTAGATACATGTTTTGTATTGTTGGTGTATATATGTTTGTTAGTGCATATCACATACGAGAGGTTCAAAATTTTGGTGTGGAAGTACTGAAAACTGTTATTTTTTGTGTAAGAAGAGAGATGAAAAGGATAATTTTGATTGATTATAGTGGCATGTGTGTGAATATGAGATCTGTTTGTAAGCTACGAGACAGTCATATGATAACTTGCAGAAAATGGCCCTTGTAAGGGACCCAGCTTAACATGGTATGTTTGATGATCTTCCCCGGAAGTTTTGACAGATGTTACCTGGTAAAATGTATATCCAGTTATAACATACTGTATTGCTTGTAGGACAAAATGAAAAGTAAATATAGAGGAAAGTAATTAAATAAAAGTCCATACTATTGACCAATAAAATTAGACCACACCTATTTGTTCAAGAGAAACTGGACTGTAGAAGCCCTGCTGGAACTGTAAACTGTATGGTTATAAATATGAGGATATGTTACCTACCATATGACCATCTTGTACAGTTGCAGGTTTCTAACCTCCATAACTACAACTCTGGGAATATGCAATTTTTACCACATGTTGACTATTGTAATAGTGATCTGTTAGTTTCTGCAGAAGATTGTAATTTGGCATTCATCTTTCAGTTTAAGCAAAACCACTTGATTTGTTCTCTTGTCCTTTCTTTTTTTGTGATGCCCACCCCCTGGTGTTTGTTTTTTTATGTGTATTTGATGAGTGTTTACATTTGAGATGAAACTTCTCTTGCTGTTTAGTATGGTTAAAAAGACAAACTAACAAGACTGACAAGACTGGTAGTTAGTTAATTTTGCCTTACCTTTTATTTGGAAAGACCACCATGTCACTTGCTTTATAATGTTGTTTCTACAGGTATTGTTTCTTTTGTAATATCATTCCTGTGTTACTCAAAACATTGAAGTTAAATTATTAAAATTATACTCACCAACTGGTAACTGAAAGTTAGCCCCTGTTTGGATTGAAAATTATATTGTTGCAGACAGAGCAAAGTGAAAAGTGGATTGTGCATCATACATTTCAGAAAGTTTATGTCATATCAAATGTGAATTTTGTAAAAAAAATTTCAGTGCACTTTATTTGGGGTGATACTTGAGTAGCTGAGTTACTACGCTTTGAAAACAGCTACAACATTCATTTGAAACTCCTTACAAGTTTCATACTCACAGTATGCCAGATATTGAAGCATGTCTTCAGAACCAACTACAGAAATACACAACTTTTCAGAAACCACTTTTTGGGCTTTGAGTCTGTAAGTACTTATGTGTACTTGACCATACAAATCTAGATTTATTTCTACGTGGTTTTAATACTCTCTTAATTACTACGTACACATTACGCAGCAGTGAGGTGGTCATAATAGCACGGACTTCTATACTATTGTAATATTTTGGCTGGTGTGCCATTTCTGTTGGAATCTTGTATTTTGTAAATGTCAGAATGCTGATAAAGTCCGCACTGAAATCATGCATAATAGAGATACATATTACATTAGTATTATGGTGTGGATCACATCCCATTAACTGGGTTTTATTATTTGTTTGCATAATTTTCAAGATGTGATGGGACAGTGCAACTATTTTATGTGTTACAAGTGAAAAGACACACTTTGTCACAGTTGGTGTACGTACAGTATTTATCTTGTGGAATTTGGAAGGTTAAGTTCTCATGAAACCAGGATTAAAATTTTGCTTCAAAACCAATATTATAGCAGGCCAGGTTTAGTGTGTAGGAACTTTTAATGCTGTTTGAGTGCCGTTTGTAGTCTCTGCAGTAAATCCCTTGTCAGTTTTTACATCCTTGCCACATAAGCATTTGGAAACTTTTTAAACCCTCGGAAATTGTAAGAAATGTAAGCAAAAGTTAAGAAGTAACAGCAAGATAATGTGTGTAATGAACAACTTCACATTTAAAATGTTATTTGTGTTTGCTTATTACGTAAGTTCACATTAAAAAAAAGAGGTAAAGGCTAAGTGATGCAAGAAGGTATTATGGGCTTAAGTCAGCCGTTATACTAAAATCATTGTAGGATTCACCCATGTAATATACAGCTGTAAGTATTGTAATACAGATTTGATTATAACAGGTCAAAAAGTAGTTGAGCTGTAACCATTAGTATGATTGAGGTAGTGTAAATTGATTAAATATTAAAAGCCAATAAATTTTTTTAAGCCAAACAGTTTGTGTTTGTTTCTTGCAGGATTTCTGAAATTTAATGGAAACCAATCTGTAATAAAAGATGCAATATCCCACACTGCAGTGTTAGTAGAACTCAAAGCCACTTGCCCTGTATAGTCTGGTGTTACAGATATGCATATTAAAATCAGTATTTTTTTTTTTTTTTTTTTTTTTTTATTTTTTTTTTTTTTTTTTTTATTTTT
>Ga0123357_10011992_pt1 | contig 11154 bp, 7 predicted proteins | sample TergutEmb28metaG_FD_89873 | JGI IMG/M metagenome (GOLD analysis project Ga0123357, IMG submission 89873) | Embiratermes neotenicus P4 segment gut microbial communities from Petit-Saut dam, French Guiana - Emb289 P4 | ecosystem: Host-associated > Arthropoda: Insects > Digestive system > Gut ... | reverse complement strand
TTTTGTTTATTTTTCTAAATAAAATGAATCCCTGGTGGTTTGTTTCATTACACTTTCTTTTCTCCAAATATTACCAAATTATTATATATTTTTTTTTTTTTTTTGTTTTTGGGGGGGGGGGGGGGGTGCAACAATTCCCTTCCTTCTCTTCCAGCAGAGTAATTAATTGAGTCAAAAGATTCTCATAATTTTCCACAGCAATTTCCCCTTCAAAAAACAATGTTTCCTTAATTCATTTTCAAGACTGCAGACCAAACACTGATCTTTGATGGATGCAGAGGATTTTCATGCAGTGCATGTGGGTTTTCAGCACTCTATATTCTACTTTGTTGCCTATTAATGTATACACCCAAATGCAGCCATGCTTCATACATCAAAAAATTTCCATCACATAAAACACCTTGTTACGAAGAAAACACATTGTTGATTAGGGAATTACCGTGTAGCCAGCAAATCTGAAACAAGACTTGTGCTGAATGACTCAATAAATTTTAGAAGGGAGGAGCTTCTTGTGTGCTTGTTTCAGTATTTATACGTGTCTGATCTTTAATCTTTGGTTTCTGTATTGGTGCCCTCTGTATTTATTTTGGTGTAAGTACAAGAGCCTGCTGATCATCACACTGCTGAGGGATGGGAATCTAATTTAGTGATATGATGGTTATAAATTTATTATAAATATTGTGAATGTACATGAATAAGTTGGTACATTATGTTACTGGGTACACACAGAACAAGATTTTATTTTACATGGACAGGAGAAAGTTTGCATTGTCTGATGATGTAAACAATGTATTTAATATAGGTGCTGTAAGAAAGAAATTAAATGTGCTTGGAGCAGATTTTACTATTTGAGCTCAAAATGAAATGCAATTTTGGCACAGAGAGGAGAAGAGTATTGAGAATTGGAATTGCTTTGAATTGCATGGATGGAAACATTCAGTTGGTAATATTTTTAACTTTGTGTATTGCCTTCACATATGCCTGTTAATTTCTTGTTCAGGTTTTTTTTTTTTTTTTTTTTTTTTTTTTTTTTTTTTTTTTTTTTTTTTTTTTTTTTTTATTTTTTTTTTTAGTTTTTTTTTTTTTTTTTTTTTTGTAATGTACATTTCTTTGATATTTTGATGTTTCCATAAATTCATACTTTTAAATACAGTTTGTATGTGTGAATTGTAAGGGTTTGAAACAACCTTTGAGATGTGTTTACAAGGGTGGTAAGCTAGAACAAATTCAAATTGTTTTCTTATTTTATGATAATGCAATTTAAACCCTCTCTTGAAATTATTTGCTTGGGTTGCCTATGGAAAGAACTGTTTACTGTTCATACTGTATTCAATCCAACAAATTGCACAATTACTTTATAATTATATTTGTCCAAGGAGCATGGAAAGAACGTTAAGGGATGGGAAATGCCATTTTTGTGTGTGCTTGTGTGTGTATGATGTTTGAGGTTTCAAGGCAGTGGAAATTTAAATCTTATGAATAGCCATATAATGTGTAATCTGTACTGTGTATTGTGTTCATCAATTACAAGTTTGAATGTAATGCTGTGTGATTTTTAGAATTCTGGAGCAATTCATAAGTTTGTGATTTCATTCATTTCAGCAATATGATTAGTGAAATGTTAATGCTAATGTTAATGTGTACTAAAAGTAACATGCATAGTCATGAACGGTATCTTATATGTATGGTTTACTTGACTCTGTAACAGTAGCACCTATCCCATTTTAAAGAAGTATGTGCATAGATGTCTGATCATATAACAATATTGTAGGCCAACTGGAGAGTTTACAGAATAACGTGGAAGAATAATTACAACACCACAGTTTAATTCATTTGATGGAATTAACATGTTAGTGAGCATTCCTTTTTATCTGGCATGCTGTGTTGACAGAATGCTCTATTACATTTATCAAATATCATTTTATAGCAGTAGGTCTGTTTCCAAGAATGAATTACACTTCCCATCCTATTCATGTGGCTTACTTAATTGATCACTTACTTACTTATTTACTCCATGGAGCAGAGGCCTTCTTGAGAAGTTAACTGGTTTTTAGCTAGTCAAAAAATTCCCCACGTTTCATGAACCTGAAGGTTCATCACTGCATGTACAAGTACCTTCCACCTGTCTGTCCCTACCCTGAGGCAGATCAATCCAGTCCATGCCCCCCCCAATCCCACTTCCTGAAGATCCATCTTAATATTATCCTCCCACCTACGCGCGGGTCTTCCAAGTGGTCTCTTTGCCTCACGTTTCACCACCAAAACCCTGTATACGCCTCTTCTCTCCCCCATACTTGCTACATGCCCTTCCCATCTCATTCTTCACGATGTGATCACCTGAACAATATTAGTGAGGATTGCAGATCATTAAGCTCTTCATGTGGCTGCATTTTAATTAACTACATTTATGTTTTCACATTTCTTATTGCCTACACTGTGTGCAGTATTTAATGTTAGATGCTTTAGTTTGCTTTTTGTTACTGGGTTCAGATAACACAAATGTACAGTTTGTTGATGGAAATTACTAATTTCTCATACAGTAACTTTCTTCCATTAACGTGTCAAATAGAGAAAAAAATAAGTGGTTGTCCACATGGAACAGAAACATGAAGCCTTGCAAACATTAGATAGAGGTAAAACTATTCAAAAGTGAAGCGTGAAGGAAGAATACCAACAAGATGCAACAATATAAATGACCTATTGTGAATTCCAGATGTTGATTATTGACTACTGTCTTGACATGTTTCGGGCATCTTTATGCCGATCATCAGGAGAAAAGACCACGTGTTACTGCATATGGGTTTTAGCTGGTAGTGTTGGATGTAGCTGGTTGCGGTGCTGTGGTGCTACGTTGTAGGGTGTGAGCACTGTGAAGGTTACAGCTCGCTGCAACCTTCACAGTCCTCACACCCTACAACGTAGCACCACAGCACTGTAACCAGCCACATCCAACACTACCAGCTAAAACCCATATGCAGTGACACGTGGTCTTTTCTCCTGATGATCGGCATAAAGATGCCCAAAACATGTCGAGACAGTAGTCAATAATCAACATCTGGAATTGACAATAAATCATGTTGTTGCATCTTGTTGGTATTCTTTCTTCACGCTTTACTCGCGATGCACGGTCACAGGAACATAAAGCTATTCAAAAGTGGTAGATGAGTATGACTTTTGCCATATTTCTGTTAGTAACTGGAAGAGGAAAGGAAGTGAAATTGAAAGGTGGTATTCTGCCAGGGATGTAAATGGAGACCAGAAAGCAGGAAATAAATAAGGAAATCAAGAATGAAGGTAACACAGTAAAGACATGAGAATATGGAAATGTGTGTGAAGCTTTGTTTTTATGATTCACACTACAATGAAAGACGCAACCGTTACTGGACCTCTTCTTCAATAACCATTGCTGATTTTTCACAACATGTCTATTGAAGTAGAATCATACTTTACAGCTATTATAGGTTGGACAGAGTGCTGAAAACGCGTGATGTAAGGCTGTTCAACCTCTTTTGAGACAAACCTGCAGATTTTGAGCCATTTTTAGGCACATTCTCAAAATTGCAGACAGCAACTATTATATTCATCATGTCTATCGGTTTGTCTGCATGGAACAACTCGGCTTCTACTGGGCGGATTTTCATGAAATTTGGTATTTGTGTACTTTTCGAAAATCTGCTGAGAAAATTCATCTCGTTAAAATTTGACAAGAATGATGGGTATTTTACACAAAGACCAATTTACATTTTTGATCATATCTTGCTCATTACTTCTTAGAATGAAAACTGTTTCAGACAAAAGTTGTAAAGAAAATCAAAACATAAATTTTATGTTCAATAACTATTTCAATAATTGTGCTGTTAATGAGATAACGTGGAAAATATTGTGGAGCTGGGCAGGCCACAGATAATATGGTGCATGTGCATGGCATGCTGGATACCTAAGGGTGCAAATACACAGGCAGATTGTATAATACTTATTGCTTTTCAACAATGTTTGTATGAATGCGCCTCAATGTTATGCCTGTCTTGTTGAAATCTAGAGAACTTAGTCTCATGTAGTCTCCGGTTTATTTTGTGAACAGCTGTACAATTTTGATGAAATCTGGCTTGTATGAGCAAATCCAGAAGACATCTGGCCTTCAAAAATTTAGCTCCAGCAGCACTTGTAATTTGGTATAATCACCAAGGTGTGTGGATGGACTTTTCAAAATTTTTTAAACTGAATTATGTCCGGTCAGTAGAAAGCTTTTTTCAATTAAAAAAAGGTAGAAATGAAGACTGGGGAATTAAGAGTAAATTTTTTACCACATTGTATTGGCAGTTGTTAGTATGACATAAAAGAAAAGGTATGGACATAGACTTCAATAGTCACCTATGGAAGTTAGTGAAGAAAGTGGGTAAATCTGAAAAATTTAAGATGATAAATTTAAAAGACATTTCTTGGGTAGCTCAAGCGTGGGAGAGCTATTGAGCAAAAAAACCTGACCCAATCATGGAAGAAGAAAAACTGATCAAAGTTATACCAACAAGGTAAACAGTGGAAGAAGGCTGTGAAAATTTTGTTTCCATATTAATTCTTTTGCCAGGCTGTGGAAATGTGAATAATGAAGACAAGTAAGAATGGACAAATCAAGATGAACATGAGCTGTCTGAGAACATAGCAGATTGTGTGGGTAATGCTGGCAATGATAGGTGATTGTGAAGGAGCAGGGCAGGTTGATAGAATGAGTAATAATGGTGGATTAAAAGGTACTGAGACCTCACTTATGTTGAACAACTCAAAGAGTGGGGTTAATTGCCATGTCTCATACAGATGGTGTTTCTGTAGCTGCTTTTTTTTTTAAATGCAGGAAATGTCTTGCCTGGTTTCTTAAGGTTGCTCTTCAGATTGTCATTTGTGCCTTTGATTGTTCTGTTGTAAGAGACAAGTGGGAATTATCAAAATATTAGTATGACACATACTGCTATTCTCATAACAAATGCATTTTTTAGGTGGCTGGCTTATTTAAGTTTCATTTCTGAAGCCTTGATTTCTTTTTTTGGGTAGTAGGCTTGTATCAGAATTACTATTGGATGAATTACGAAATTTTCACACATTATGCAGAAATTCAGCTGTGTATCACATTACATTTGTGAAACTTTTTTTTTACTTAGTTCTAAAACAGTTCAAGTATTCTCAGCTCCTAGATTATCTTAATTGCACCACATTTTGGGAAACGAAGTGGTGAACATACTGTACGGGGTAAGCATTTTCCTGTATGCCCTGGCCTGTGTGTGTAAGCCTGGAACTGTTGTTTTTGTTTGTTCAGAACCATATAATAGGCAGTGATAACCAGTAAACATATATTTAAAAGTGTAATGAAGGGTTTAATGGATTAAAGTATTTTATCATATTCTGGTAAGATGTATACTTTGTCTCCTTCTGCAACTAATGGCCAGAGGACACTTTTACACGTGGAAAAAATATTACTTTAATACTAATTTTGATGGCAGCAGAGAAGCAAAAGGTGGACGGTGTAGTGAGAGTCATTGCTGTGTACACAGTGGCTACATACAGAGCAATGATTATCATTAGTTATCAGTATTATATAATTACTATAATTAATCATCAGTGATTAATCATTATGACATGAGGGCATATAGGGAAATGTGTGTGTATGTGCCTTCACGTCCTGGCAGCTTTAACGCTCAGTAAGAGCTCTCTGTCCCGTTTGGGTAGGAGATTGGGTGAGCCCTAGAACCAATCTGTATTTCATTATGACCTTAATTTGTACTTTTCTAGGGATACTGTTAGGGTGATCAAATCGAGGGGGTGAGTTGAGCGGGGAATTTAGCACGTATAGGAGATCCAAAAATGAATACAGATTTTAAATCCGGGGAAATCTGAAGGGGAAAAACCACTTATAAGATGTAGGCGTGGCTGGTAGGATAATGTTAAAAATCTGAACTATGTGGCGGGAGAAATTTCCGGCGGTAAGAGGTTACAAGAGAAAGAAGAAATAGCTTTCACGAAACGCCTGCTCTAAAGCTACATATTTGAGGTAACTGGGTATATATTTTAGCTATTTGAGGTTGGATGTAATACGTGGGCGCGCCACACGAGACCGTTTGGAGGAGATGACGCGGTATTATGATGGTTGTAAATATTAGTAGCGTTAGCGCATTTAGATTAGCGAAATTTTCCCAGTTATTAAGACTGAATGGGTTGCGTACTGCAAGAAACCTGGTATTAGCAGGCGCAGCATGTGTATGGTACCGTACCGTTTTGTACACTTGGTTCAGCTGATAAATAATACATCTTACGTGAAATATTTAGGATGAGGGTGACAACTGGATTCATCCGGTTCAGAATAGGAACCAGTGGCAGGGCCGCCGGGAGCGGGCCCGGACCCCGGTGAAAAAGAAAATTTCGCCCCTCCAGTAAGGGTGGTCTAGCTAAAACTTTTACACGAAATCGGAAAGACTGGCAGTCAGTCGCAGAGTGAGTTTGGCTTGGACTGAAAGTGCTGACTTTTACAAGTGACAAATAATTATAATACCGAGAAAGACAAAAACGTAAGCAACATAATCGGGCTCACTTAACGGACGGCACGGCCCCCTTCCGGACAGCTGGGCTACCGTAATTTGTACCGGCTTCCCCTCGCTCTCTCGTTGGCACTGCCAATGGTGGGCTGTTCTGAACGTGGTAATAAGTTGGGCTTCTGTGAGGGACGGAGAATTTCTTGACCACCTGCTTTGTTATTAACTTTTCGAAAACTTCTCTGCTCAGTGAAGTAAGTAAGGAAAGAGACTTTGGAACCGCAGAACACAAACACACCCTGACTAATGTGGTTTCGGATGAACAGTTGGCAAACCCGTGCTCTGGACTCTTAACGGTTATGCGATAACATTATTCAGGTGACAGGGGATTCAGCTGAAAGATAAGTAAACGATGTAGCGTTTCTAACACACGAGTATATTAAAGACCACATTATCTGCAGACACCTCATTACTGTATCGTTCCACAATGGTGAGGCTCTGTCTCCGAATACTGGGTGAGTAAAACTTTCTTACATTTGTACCATAAGCTGTGAGGCTGCTGTCACAAATACAGTATGTTGCTTTTATCTTAAATGTCTCAACCTCAATTAGCTAGTAAGACAAAAACAATATACATAAACACGGAAAGAAAACATTGCTGTCTTCCGTGGCCATATAGTAAGAGTACTTCAGACATTAACATATCTCTGTTTTATCCATTATTATTATCATCACCGTCATCATCATCAACACCATTAATTTTTACATAAAATGTAGAAGTGGTATAAGGTTACGTAATGTTACTAATCATAAAGGCCTCTTCGTAACCATAATTATTGCAGTTGTTACAAATTCAAACTACTATAGGAATTCAGAAATCGCCATTTTGCGTATATTCTAAATTGCTGAAAAATGGTGAAAAATTATTTCAATTTTAAGTCCTGTAATTGGTTGGTGACAGAATTAGAGTGAGTGACCAAATTTCGTGAGTGAAAAAACGACCATAATTTGGGGATTGCCATGCAATTCATCCCTCCCGCAATCTACTGTGTGTACACCAAAACTGGCGTCTAATATTTGACTAACATAATACAAGTATGAACATGTGGATGTAGAATGCCGAAGTTTTATAGCTGAAAAATACCTTTTATTTATTACAGTATACATTAGTGTAGAAGAACATATGTTTTTTTATAATATCCGAACTTGGGAAAGAAGTGACACAGCATAAAAGCGTACTAACTTTACTTCTATTTAGTGTCCCTATGCCTATAACACCAGTACCTTCACGCTTATGCAATCCACGGACATTGGCACAGTGATTTCGTGGCTTTTCCTTTCTTTTAAGACGCAAATCTACTGAATGTGCATTTGTTACGAAATGTTAGTGAGTGTCCGCAAATGCAAAAAGAAATTAACAGAGACGTCTAAATGCCCAAGACAAAGTAGAACCACGCATTAAAATGTTACCATCGAAGCCTACTTCCAAGTGAATTGTTTTCCGCAGTTTCTTCTTATGTCAATTGAGAGGACTGCAGTCTTTATCGGGACTGTGCCAAACGTTATCTGAATATGCAGTGCAAATAAAGTGCTGTGTTGCGGGAATTTATCCCTATGTACTGAGTGAAAGAAAGCACAACGGAAAATCCTAGATAAAAAAAAAAACGCGTGAAATTTGTCGGATATTAGCTGAAAACTCGGCGTCATCACCATATTCGTAATTGTTGAGGCCGAGTAGTGTTCCATGTTAAGTGTGTATACAAGTGTTTCTGTTTACTTTCGTGCCAAATTTAACATTCCTAGTTACAGCGATTTATTAGCTAACGCCATAAAAGCGAAAGCTATAAGCTAAACAGTTCTCATATGGCCCCCATTATGTTATTGTACATACTAACGAAGTATTGCCGTAATGAAAGTTATATATTCTTCTAAGACCTAATGCGGTGCAACATTTTAGGACCCTGACTTAAGTGTCGTAAATATCGCTCACGCCTCACTAATTCGTGTGTCCGCCGTTTTATTGTTACTGACTGCAGTAACGTTAAAGATTTGGGATTGTCTCCAATAACATTATGTATAAGTCACACAAAGTTGTGTGAAAAATCTGTTTCAAAAAATAAAAAAAAAAAACCCCCCGGCACGCACGCGTGTACACAAACAGACCATGGCGATCTATAAAGGCTACATTTTCCCTTCTGTATGAAGGGAAATCGGTCAGATTTCTTAAAATGGAGGGTACTCTGGTGGCATATTTTCTAAACGGAGTCCCACAAAACGCAGAAAATTGTCTTCAAAATACATGTTTGTGTACGAATAAATGGACAAACGGACAAAGATACACAACTTGGTAATAAGCTAATGTGCTGTTAAATGTTATTCCTTTGAAACACAGTGTAATAAAGCTTGATGCTGGACTTACCAAATAATTTATTCCTAATCTTCATTTCAGTATATGTAGCTTCTGTTGATCAAATAAGACCTGTGGTGAACTCTAATATATTAGTGATAAAATTGTGTCAGATAAGAATCCTGAATCAATTGCCTGTTATCATCCCACTTCAGTTTATTCGATAAGCCTCCAGAAAAAAGTTTAAACAATGATTTAATTGTTCTGGGATGTGTTACCATGTCTTGGACGAGTGTTTTCCAAGGTTGCGAAGGATCGAGTCGCCTTCTTGTTTAAGGGCAAGCTTTGAAGTTGACGGTGTCACAGAAGACTTAAATTCTCAGCTGCACCGCTGTGAGAGCCTTCAATCTCGCAACCTATATCTCCTTATTGAATGAGTCTGGATTAGTCAACCAGATATGATCAGAACATGAGTAGGACTAGATTGCAGAGTTCTGTCTTAATAAATAGCAAATTATTTGCAAATAGTTGGGTAAAACCCAGGCCACTCATGAGCATGTGTATAACATGTATATATACAGACTCTATTGGTAAAATTCGTCTGAATTAACTTTAGATTACCTAAGAGTATTAAGATGCCACTGACAGACCAATTACATATATATTTACAAGCCATTTACTTCAGACTAAACACAAGCTTTCCACGTGTTTATGCAAACACAGATATTATCGAAGTAGGTGATACAGACGCTGGAATTCAGGAGACCTAATTCGATTAAATTTCTAGCTCATCTTTTGTTAATAGCGCAGCATTACCCGCTACTGAAGCAGAATATTTGAGACATATAAGCTTATATAATAATTATTATCACTCGATATGTCGTAATTTCCCAAAGGACTTGCGTCTTCTAGGTCTTTATTCCATGAAGGTAATTAGAAATACAGAACACTCTGGACTTAGATAAAGGCTACGAAAATAACAAAATAAATAATTTTATGAAAGAAATTAGATAGCCCGAAGGCAGCTGAATAAAAGAAAATTAGAAACCTTCCTGTCATAAAATTTGTCGATTGTCTCTTGTGCTTCACGTGTGTCTTTATCGGCATGTCGGTGTCTGTTGTGTTTATAGCAATAATGTCTGCACTCTAGTCCTACTCATATTATAATCATATCTGTTTGACTAATCCAGACTCATTCAATAAGCAAATATAGGTTGCGAGATTGAAGGCTCTCACAGCGGTGCGGATGAGAATTTAAGTCTTCTGTGACACCGCCAACTAAAAAGTTTGCCCTTAAACAAGAAGGCGACTCGATCCTTCGCTAAGTATTCCAGTACAAAAGAAATCTTATAAACACGCAAAGGACTATGCCTATATGGTGTTTCGATGTCTAACAGTGTTGGTGGTATTGGCTGCGTGCAAAACCCCTCCAGACGCTGGACATTTACTCCTGACGCGTAGTACGGATACCAAGTCCCTGTTTGCAAGAAATGCATGTGCACCTGGAGAAACTAGCCCAGTGGGCCGGGTGGACACCACCCAACGTCTACAGCGTCTTCGAGAGCAAATGATACAGGCAAATTTATCGGCTTACATCGTTACATCCGGTGATGACCACCAGGTAGCGTACGTGTGATCTTTGACAGAGTAACTGCAGTGAAGTTAGGTAACCAAATTCATATAAGGGATAATTTCCAGACAGTGTCCTTCAGCGCGTACAGTATGAAATTCCGTCACAAATTCTTTGTTCTCTAACACTGCAATTCAGAGCTATGGTTCCAAATCACAAACACTAAATGAATCATCGATATGTGCACTGTAATAAGGCTTTTCAATTACTTAAATCGAATTGTAGGATAACTGGGAGTTATAGCTTATAAAGGAAGTGGAGAGCAATGATAGTGTCTTATTCCAAGGCAGTATGTGTTTGTTGTCCAGAATAACTGAGGAAAATTTAGAATGACCTCAGAGGATATCCCATTGTCGATGTAAGATTCAAATACGGAATTGTCTGAATAGGAAGCGCCATTTTAAACGCTATGCTATCAGGCTCGGTGAACATCGAAATTTTTTAATCATGGTAAATACATAGAAAGTAACCGAAAAACCCGTGGTCGTAATATCAGTTGTATCAATTTGATGTACTTTTAAATATCTCCTTCGTTCTTCATGTACGTAGGTGGGTCCATAAGTTTCCGGCCTGACATACAAAGACCGCGCCAAATGCAAAATGCTCTGAGGGATATATAGAGCCATCTATTGTGAGGTTACTGTATCAGTTTCAGGTGG
>Ga0123357_10011990_pt1 | contig 11154 bp, 3 predicted proteins | sample TergutEmb28metaG_FD_89873 | JGI IMG/M metagenome (GOLD analysis project Ga0123357, IMG submission 89873) | Embiratermes neotenicus P4 segment gut microbial communities from Petit-Saut dam, French Guiana - Emb289 P4 | ecosystem: Host-associated > Arthropoda: Insects > Digestive system > Gut ... | reverse complement strand
CTTTGCTATTCAACTGACCCTTGTATCTCTTACCAGATGCTTCGGACCACCCTCATTCGGAAACATATGTATTGCTACAATTCAGAAAACTATTTTGGACCTTCTAACTAAAGAACTGTTCCCACCGGTTATAGGCTTCACCCGCTCCTCCTTTTAGTAAGTGAGGTATTATGCTGAAGATCAGTGTGGAGCATCGGTGGAATGATACTGACAGGGAAAACCGAAGTACTGGGAGTGAAAACTGTCACAGTGACACTTTGTCCGCCGCAAATCGCACATGGACTGACCTAGAATTGACCCTGGCCTCTTCGTTGAGAGGCCGGCGATTAAAGACTCACACTAACCTGAATTCTATTTAACGATTCAGTCTGTACCGCGCAGTTAACACACACTGTCTTTGGCATAAAAACTATTTAATGCTGTACAGGGAAATAATAGCTGTTTGTTCTGAGATCCATACAAAACAAAATAAATACACTGTGTGGGCAGAAAGTAGAATTGCTGAATGTTAAACCTGGTGGTACGTATAATAACCAGTGGGGTTTAATCAGTTGATGCATTTGTTACAGGGCAGTTGGACGCGGCGCCTACACTGCAGTCGTCGGCTGTGCTCCAGTCGGTCGCAATCCGCCAGCCCGCCGACCGCCCTGTCCACTCCTGTGCCACCGGTCCCGGCAGATGGCATCGCGGGCGGTAAGTGACAGAAGGAAAATGTGGGCTTGTGTGATGGAACTTGTGAAACCATTTGACATGTTTTCATGAAATTTGGTGTGAATATTGAGGCGTTGGAGGATACCCCCAGTGCAGTAAGCACACTCCGTCTCGGTTTTAAAACCCAGTAAAGTAATGCTGTATAAGGAAATAATCATTATTTGTTCTGAGATCCACACAAAACACATAAATACACTGTGTGGGCAGAACGTAGAATTACTGAATATAAACCATGGTGGTGCATATAGTAACCACTGGGCATTAAAGGGTGAAATGAAATTTCACTGTTCAGCTGTGTCAAATGATAACACTGAAGTCAAAGTGCTTGCGCCCTTTTTAATCGAGCTAGGCCAGAAATTGTGACTGTTGGCGCATCATTAGTACAACGATATTCAGGTCAATGTTGCAGTTCATATTGACGATTTTACCATATCATATCGTTAGCTTAAGTGTATGATCCTGCGCACCTCTACGCCTGTCCGTCACCTCACCCTGCCTTGACCATGCAAGCTAGCGTCGACACTTGTTAAAACGAAGTGAAGCACTTTGACCGCCTTTTGACTAGAACGTAACTATACCTGTGACGTCAGTCGCACACAGAATGTACGAAGATACGAGGCAGTTGCTTAGGCACCATGTGCAAGCTAAACACTGTAAATTCGCCATAAAATACTCCACAATCAGTTCTAACACGTTTCCATGTACACTACTTCATGGAACCATGAAATAAGTTATATTGACAATACGCTGTGCTCCACACGGTACATTTATTAGACTTCAGTACCTGTACAATTATATACATACACACACCGTATTCAAGTGGACAGTTTGATGTAGTGTCACCTTTTATTTCTGGATAGTTATGTTTGTTTAGCATTTCCTAACTCGAAGAACACTGCCGTATACGATGTGACACCTTGTAGTCTGTAGTCTGTACCGACGTTGCGGAACATGCTGCCTACACCTGAAGATGCGGGCAGCTTGTTCCTGTGAGTCAGTAAGCGTGTAGTGGTCCAAACTATACGGCGTCATATCCCAGAAGACTACGCCACTAGAACAAGCCCTGAATTGTGTGCATTGTGACTATTAGTTGGGTAAGAAATCGGAATGAACTGAAGTCCGTCTTGATAGGCAGATTTGATGTCATTTAGCCATTTCCTTTATGCATGTTTGCCCCATATGTACACAATAAATTGGTGGACCTGTTCAAGTGGCTGTCAAGTGTCTGAGCACCACAAGATCTAAGTGTCGCTGTTCTTTCACGCGGAATGATTGTTTTAGGCCAGTACGTTCACTTGAGGGCCGTGTGGTTGAACCTAGTGATGCAATTAACGTATCATAAAGTTACTAGTTCCTAGTCTACCGGACAGTGTGGAATGTGTGGCTATATCTGAATTGTGAGTGTGACGTGTGCCACAGTGCGGCTGTGGTCAGACTGAGAGGCAAGTGTTTACAGGTGAACACGATTTATGGATGTTAAACATAAACTGTGGTTGTAATCTACAGTTTGAGTTTGGAAGATGGGCGTCTTCAGTCAAATTGCACGGATCTTGAAGCCCAGGTGATCATTTGGACATCGTTGTTTTCTTTTGACTCTGAGTTTCCTAAGTCTTGTGGTTGTTCTTCCGTGGCTGGAGACGTATTATTGATATCATCTGCAGCAGGTTGGCGGGCACGCTGGTGATTCTGTCCAGCGTTGTCCTCAGTGGTTTTGTTGCATCCGGTGTTAGTTTCTTCCGTTACATTTAAGGAATCTTCAGCTACTTCGTATTCTTCAAATTCCATGTCGTCGAAAGGTAAATTATTGTTGCCTCTGTTAAGAACTGTGGCCTGGTGTGGTGGTCCTCCTCTGATATATGTACCACGTGTGTGTGTCTCTCCAAACATGGGTCTGCCTTCATTTAGCCTTGGCGACAAGCTATCAGGGCTTCCAGTTGTCGACGACCGTGCAGTTCCGGACTGTGTGCATTCTTTGCTTTTGTCTGCATTTTGTGTTATGTCGGAAACATTTAGTTGCTGCCGACATTTTTCGGCATTGGGAGTGTCTTCTTTCTTCCACGAGTCGTGTTTGTCGTTGTAACTTTGTTTCTCTCTGCAGTTCCATTTCTCATCCCCCTCAGTACCGGCCAACTCCAGCCGACTGCCGCAGCTGTTGCTTTTCACGAGCCGGAACTTCACTCCCAGGTATTCATCCTGAATGATACGATTTCCTTGTTTACAGGTGTTCTTACTTCTCTGTATTTCGTCCATTATAGCTAGGGTCATTGGGCTTCTCACTGGTCCGTTACTAGCAGCTATTACTTGGCCCCCGTAGTACGTTACGGTTGTGCCACACGCCCGGATCCTCTCCAGCACTTCTGGTGCTACGTAATGACCTTCGTCACTCTCGTCAGGGTAACAGCTTTTGTCAGGGTAGTCGTTGTCGTCGCTGCTGAATATGTCTGTCGGTTCCTCTTTGCGGCTAAAGGTGTCATGAGAGTCGACATCGGTCTCGTAGCAACTTAGGTCGCTGCTGACACCAGACGACAAGCTACCGGAGTCCGTCCATCGCTTGTGCCAGACATTATGTCTGAACACTGTGTCCACTGTCAGGTACTTTCTTTTCACTTTGTTAGCATTCTTGTCAACTTTTGATACCCCATTCGTTGTTGGTCCTGAATTTCTGTTATTTTTAGTGTTTACTGTATCGTTAGCATTGCCAACTTCTTCTTTACATGGATCGTTGATTTTCATCGTTCTTTCAAACATTTCTCTGGCATGTCTTACTTTATCAGGATCTGGCAATTCCTCGTCGACCAGTGACCTGTTAGTTCTGATTGGATGATAAAAGAAATGACGTCTTAAGATCGGTTGTTGTGATTTTTGTTGTCTGGGCAATGTGTGTGACAATAACGTGCTGCTGCTTTTCTTGACAGTTGCTCCCATTATTCGACAAGTGCTCTCGGTTGCTGACTTCCTGGTAGGAGACTTCCAGTCCTCTAGCTTGGTTCTAGATTGCCTGACGGGTTCTATGATCACGACATTGTTGTTGACGAGCATTTCGCGAAGTCCATGCTTGTAATCTTGCAGATACTGAAGAAGACCATCAAATGCCGCCACTTTGCTGTCTTGGTCTGTACGCGAGCTCCGGTGACTGCTTTTATGTTGTGGAGGTTCGAGATCACTTGGAACCAATTTGGTGACACTGGTCAGTGTTCCCTGCTCACGACAGGTGGATGCTCTAGAAGCTGGTGTCTTGCCACTGGGAAGGGTCGTTGGTGGATCTGCGTTCTGGTCTGGTGATGAGTTAGTTTCAGCTGGACTTTCGAGTTTCGGCGACGCGTTTCTGGAATCCTCCGCCGATAAAGAAGCGATCAACATTGGATTCACTTTATCAGTATTTTCCTCGCGGGTTCTCCTGGTTGCCGTCACAGGTCCGGTAACTATGTTCTGTTTCGGTACCTCTGTTCGGAACGATGCCTTCTCTGTTCCTCCCTCGAAGAAGCTTCTCAGCGTGCGAGTGGTTGTCACGCTGTGTCCTTCGCTTTCAGGCTGATCTTCACTGGGTGGAGGTCTCTCGGTTCGGCATTCTTCTGGCCTCTCTCCGGAGCTCACTGGCCGTATATCACCCTGTAAACAGTTATTTTAATTTCAGTACTGCATCAAGTGCGATATTGCAGGAACGTTTGCCATTGTTGTATTTGGGTGTTGCGTGAGAAAGTGAAGGCGATTTTGCAGACCGTGTTTTGTAAAATGTGAGATAGGATAGCTCAGTATTATGACACGATACGGGCTGGACGCTCTGTGTTGGGTTCTAGAAGGGGGCGGAAAGCGGCGAATTTACATGCGTAAAAAAGCAAGAATATAGACTGCGATGTAAGTGACTGCCTGTAGGTGTAGTCAGTAAAAATCTGTACTGGCAGCCCAGACGTGCATGAGTGGATAGAACTAGGGGCGGCTACTGCGGGGCCCAACAATCTGAGAAATAAATAGGAACAACTTACGTGTCTGGATGCTGTCTTCGTCGAGTCCTTAATCTTCAGCACTTGAGGTCTCCTGGACATCGTGTCTTGCTCACCGTCTAGTCCGCTGCCCTCCACACAACCGTCCGTTCCTCCGGTGTCTGGTTGCTGTACGGTAGCGCAACTTCCCACTTCTTGTGCTGCAGAGTACTGTCTTTTACCGTCCTTTTCTTCTGCCGAATTTTTACATCTATTTTTGTTTTCTGTTACACCTTTGGTTTTAATTCTCTCAGTCAAAATTCCTTCTGTTTTTTTCACTTTTCCGCCTAAAGAAGGTTGCGTCCCCTTCCTGTCCCGGGCAGAAATTTCTGCTTGTTTAGTTTTGTCACCTGAAGAAGGTGCTCGCTTTCTCTTCTCACCTGCAGAATATTTGTCTTTCTCGTCTTTGACGTCAGCAGCTTTATGTGCCTTCGTACATTTGTTGCCTGAATATTCCTGCACCCCTATACCGTTTTCCTTTATGGTATCCTGGTTAATCTTTGGTCCACAGCCTTCCGAAAGTATTACGTTTGCGTTATCGTCTGTATGGTTTTTACCACTGACTGTAATCTGTATCTTCCTTTGGATTTCGTTATCAGAGTCGATTTCTCTTTCTTTTTTACAGGTTTTTTCTTCTGTTTGGTTACTTGTTTTAAATACAATGTTTTCAGTTCTGTCTTTGTCAGCGTCAACACGCTGTTCTTTGTTAAACCCTTTGCCAGAAGAGTGTGGCGCTGTTTTCGCTGTAGATCCTACAGAATCCTGGACTGCCCTAGGTTTGTCACTCAGATGTCCGTGGACGTTTTTTAGTGTTTCATTGTCGCCTGTAGAATTTTTATTTTTCTTTTCGGGTTGTCCTTCTAAATGAGGCCGTGTCCTTGCAGAGTCACGCGAATGACGCTGAAATAGGGTCACGCTCTGGAGTGTATCTTCTTTAATTCTGTTGTTAGTCCCGTCTGATGTATTTTCAGAATCGCATGTACAAGCTACTGCGTTATATATCAGTAAGTCGGCCTTAGGAATTTTCGGTTTGTTCGCAGACTCACCGTGACCTCTTCTTATAGAGTTGCTGATGAAATATGTAGTTCTTTCGGGATCTTCCTCAGTAGTATTTTTAGGTGTGTTCGCAGATCTGGCAGTACGCGTTTCCCTGCTTCTCGTCTGCACGTCTGCGCAAAGCCGAGCTAGTTGTGCTATCTCTTTTCCAAAATCTGGAAAACCGTCTTTTGTTTCTTGCACAAATGTCTGAATGGTTTGCTCCGTAGACTCGGCTGCTGCTTTGTGGGAGTTTTGAGCGCCGTTTGCTGAAGAACCGTCAGGGGTGCTGAAGGCTGAAGTGTGCGCTACTGAACGATGCGCAGTGTTGGTAGTGTTGCTGCTGCAGTCATCGACTGATCCGCTGGTGATGTTCTTGTGACTGCTGCCTCTCCTTCTCGCTGTGGATGCCCCCCTGGTCAAGGTAGCAGCTCTCTTTGTGTCCGTAGCCTTGAAACTGTCGTGGAAGGTCTTGGAGTTTCCTGTCACGTAACCTGGCAGGGCCCTTAGCCTAGTTACGCCTGCCCCCACGTCGTTTGTCGCGATTCGGTAGTCAGATCTGCAGTCGGGTGGTGGAGTCAGAAGTAGGGGCCGCGCCCTGGCGATCAGCCGGAATTGTAGCGACGGCGACCTGCAAGCACACGCAGTCAGCGGTGAGTGCCACGCCCTCACTACGAATTGGAAATAACTTGAGGACGTTCTGTTGTGAGCACTGTTCGGTGTTCGATAGCAGGGGACAGTGTCCTGGCTGGACCACTTTAGTCAGTTCTATAGTCAATGTGAATAGCATTGAACTTTTGAGGGCGAAAAAAAAAAAAGTGGAAGTACTTTTATATCACTGCTCCGACTTCCGAAAGAACACTACTTTGTGGAAGGTTCCTATCCTTCGCCCATTTGTCCTTCTGATAAGATCAGTATTTAGATAAACACGAGTATGGAGAATTGGTGGATGTTACTGACAGGGGAAAACGGAAGTACTGGAGTAAAAGCTGTGAAATTTAATCCCAGTAATGTATAAACATGCCAGTGGTACCGCACAGTAAGTACATTCAGTCTCGGTTGTAACAAGACATCCAGTGGCGTGCTCTGTGACACAGTGCACAGACATTACACAGCTATTGTTAGTTCTTATATTTCATACGGTTCCGCGGTATACGCCTAAATGTAATTTCATTGACGTCCGTATCTTGATCGTGCCAGCTGGCACTCTTCGGTTACCGTGACTGAGGGTTTTCCGTGTTTTTCCTCAGTTGTAAGGCAAATGCCAGGGTAAAACCCGCAAAGACGGGGCACGGCCCGCACTCTTCCAAAATGTTTGTGTTGTTCTGTGCATTTTGTGTGTGTGTGTGTGTGTGTGTGTGTGTGTAAATGTGTACTGTACTACTGCCACCGGGTGGCTACCCAATTGCAGTTAAGAAATATATCATTTATCATATCATATACAGGTGTCCGAGGAGGAAAGGTCAATATTCTGGGAGGTCATAGTATCGGTCATTCTAAGCAAAAATTTTTATATGAACATGTGTCCTATTCCGAACGGTTTCCGAGATAGATCTATTTGAATGTACAATCACAAAATTGTTGACAAGAAAGAGATATTACGTGTACGTACTGTTTCTAATACCGGTGTTTATTGTTCAAGTGACAGAGTTGGTACAGTTTATAACAAATGTTCGAAAATTCCACCGTCAACATCAATGCGCTTTGCAACTCGTGTGAAGACATGGCGTGTTGTTCGTCTGAGTGCGTCTTGACGTTCCTTTATGCAGGCGATAACATCCAATATGTTAACGAGCAGTTCGTCTCGTGTATCCACTTTTTTCTGTACACTTCACTCTTCATCAAACCCCATAAACAAAAATCTAACGAGGTTAAGTCTGGAGATCTTGGTGGCCATTTAATGGTACAACGTAGTATCTCTTTCTCATCAACAATTTTGCGGTTGTACGTTCAAATACGTGTAGCTCTATCTCGGAAACCGTTCGGAATAGGACACATGTTCATATAAATATTTTTGCTTAGAATGACCGATATTATGACCTCCCAGAACATTGACCTTTCCTCCTGGGACACCCTCTATAACAATGAGACAACACTGAGAGATGTAAAGTGATCCAACGGTAAAGGTAAAATTGTCCAGCGCACGATTTGGGGAAGTTGAGGTACAGTCCCGTTCTTCGTAGTGATATCCGATAGTGGAGTTGAGTTATACAGACGTGTCGTCTGTTGTCGCTGGGTACGTACTTCCCGATGTTTCGATGGAAGCTAGTGCCTTCATCTTCAGGTTGAAGCAGGCCACAAAGACTTGCACTGCTTCAGCCTGAATGTCCCTAAACGTCGGGGCACCTGTACCCAGCGACACAGCGTGATGTCCTTTAGTCTCTGCAGTACCGCTGTGTGAGCCTCATAACTCGCGTGGTTTAGCCACTGCTGTTGCTGCTGGTAGTGCCTTGCTTACGGTTACTTGAAGTCATTACAGGCAAGGTTTATGAAAATGCAGTGTTCGGCCGATCGAAACAGGAATGGTGTGCCTGCAGTGATGTGGTATGATGAGATGGGCGCGGCATGTAGCACGACGATGGAGGTAAGAAATTCGAAAGCTGTTATATTTTAATCGGGAAAGCAGAGATGGAGAACGCGTACTCCGAAGTGAGACCAAATTGAAGTTTATTACAGAAGTGGTATTGAGGCCGGGAACTAGATTAAACTGGCTTTAGGAGAGAGTGCATTTGCGAATTCTTGTGAACACCATGAAATTCCCCGTTTTATGACTGCGAGGAGTTTCTTCTTAACTAGATTAGTAACTGTCAGCTTCTTAATAGCTGTGTATGTCAGGCGGACAACTGATCGTTTCCCAGTCGATATCCTCTGTGCCACTCTTGCACCAGACTCTCGTGATGAGATGATCTAGCACATTTGATTTTACGCTTGGCTCGTGACGTCACAGACAAAGAGTTCATTTGGATGTCAGCAGCTGACTGTGTCTCTTTGAACTGCAGTGGTGACAATTGAGTTGTGCCCTCACGTACAGTAATGATCGTTTCAAAATTGTAGCCAAAAAAAAGGGGCTTTCTAAAATTAGATTTCTGTTATTTTAACATCCTCTTCTTTTGTTTCTTTCTCTTTTCATTCGTATTCATCAGACATCTTTTCAGGTCATGTTTTATCCAGTCATGGTCTATGCATTCTGTATTTGATATGTAAATTCATATCCGGTTCGATTGTAGCTCAGTTTGGAACCAACTGTTAGCATTACGTTGTTTAGTTCACATTATCATCGCGTGCCTTCTTTTGGCTTCTTTAAACCTTCTTTGCTTTGATCCCACCATAAAAGCATATCAAGGCTACTGTATGTATCGTGCGCTTGAACATGCTACGGCATATCTTGTCCTTTACTTCATCTTGCTAAGGCAAAGACAAAGTTGCCCTGTCTGTCCCTGCCGGAAGATAGATGTGGGGAGTAGAGGTATGACTCCATTAATTCTTAACTGCGGCGCTAGAGAGAGTTGCGTGGTCAACTCCACGCCCCGGCCGCTTTAACCCCAAGGAGTGAGGCCCGGTTGCTACTGAACAGGACGCTGAGTTGCCCAGAACCGTCTGGGGGTTATGGAGAGAAGAGAAATCAATTGCCGGATACGGGAGTTGAATCCCGGACTGTCCGGCTGATTGCTCAGTCACGTCATGACTGAGCTCTTCCTGCTCCTTTGTTTGGCGTGACTGTGCCTGTTTGTGTGTTATTTAGCGACCCTGGCAATTGCTAAGGCCACATCATGCCCATAACAGGTGCCGATGTGTATGCAAACTGGTGGAATGACATTGACTGGGTAAACCAACGTACTGGGATAAAAAATTGTCGCAGTGCCACGTTGTCCAACACAAATCATGCATGGACTGGCCTAGGGTCGAAGCCAGGACTTCTAAGTGAGATGCCGGTAAATTAATTGTATCGTTTGGTGCTCACAATGCAGAGGGATTATTTCGGTGAGCGTCGTTAATCAGTTGATCTATGTAATGGACAATCAGTGTCGTCACTGTGCAGTGGGAATGCTAGTTTTAAATATTAACCGACAAACTTGGGGCTGCAAAGTGTTGTGTACACAGAGCTGTGTACATACACATACGGCTAGATGTGCACTGCTGCAGATGTTATTAAAGTTGATATTTGCATCTCACAGCACGGTGATATCAAATATGTGAATGGACTGTAAATGTTGCAAACATAGCCTCTGGCTGTTGGTGGTGGCAGCGGCTGCAAAGTCTATTTTCGTTATGAGAAAATTCGAATATGTTACAAATTTAGCAGCTGTGTGCCCTGCACGTGGTTCCGGTGGCTGGTATTTTGGAAATTCTGCAACAAAAATTTCCAGAAATGCGACTGTTTGTTTCGTCATATATTGTCCGTCTGTCCGTCCGTAGCAACGCGAACACTGCTTAATTGATTCATGTGAAATGTGATGATTTGAGGGGTGTACAGAAATTGTTGGCTGTCTGAATGCTGCAAGGAACAGCATAAGCTCCATAGATATAGCGACTGTGCTATCGCGAATTTTTGTTTCCGGTTCCTGGCACGGACAAGAGATTTTTCTTTTCTCCGAAACGTCGAGACCGCCTCTAACGCCCCACCTGGTCACCTGTTCAGAGGGTACCGGGCACTCTTTCCCCTGGGGGCCAATCGGTCGGAACGTCAAGTGTGACCACTCATCTCCTTGTAGTGCTGACGTTAAGAATGAGGAGAGCTGTAGCCCATTCCCACGCCACTCATTTCTTCATGTCGTGACCAGGCACAGCTTTGCCCTTTTACAATCATTCGTCTTTGCCACGTGCCGTTAACAGTCAGGTTCTCACTGTGTCGCTGCTCGTCACACGTGTGTGTGTAGGCCTATGTCCACCTGGTGACAACTACGCTGTACACATCCTTTATTGTAATTTTCGCAAAATCGTTTCATTTCCCAGCAGCACACCAACACCAACACCGACATCCCATCTGCAGTTCTTCACTGAATATGTGTCGGGGGCGAACATGTTCGGAACAAAACTGGCCGGGGAAAAATATTTTATGTATTATTATTAGATTGACGGCTTTCGAGTCAGCTAAACATAATCAGTTGATATGCTCCGTGTCCGGGTGTATGGTCTGAGCGTCGGCAGAGTACACTGCGTTAGTGTTTGGCACTGAAATGGTGCTTACAAATATAAACATTAATAAAGTGCGCGTTTAACCCTGTAATGCCCAGTGGCCACTATATGTGCCGCCACGTTGAACATTCAGCAATTCTACGTTCTGCCCACACAGTGTATTTATGTGTTTTGTGTGGATCTGAGAAGAAACAGCGATTATTTCCCTATACAGCATTAACTGACTGGTTTGTATAACCGAGACGGAGTGTGTTTACTGCGCGGTACGGACTGGGTCTTTATATATAATTCT
>Ga0123357_10011989_pt1 | contig 11154 bp, 8 predicted proteins | sample TergutEmb28metaG_FD_89873 | JGI IMG/M metagenome (GOLD analysis project Ga0123357, IMG submission 89873) | Embiratermes neotenicus P4 segment gut microbial communities from Petit-Saut dam, French Guiana - Emb289 P4 | ecosystem: Host-associated > Arthropoda: Insects > Digestive system > Gut ... | reverse complement strand
TTTCGATTTGTCCGTCATCGGAATAGAATGAATGCATCATCCTCAACTGTTACCCATGTCTTGGCACACTTGTTACCTATGTGTCGAGTCTATACAGAGGTGGCGCGTAGCGCCGGTGGGAGTAAAGGGGGCTTGATTTGCGGCGCTTTGCGCAGGGCGATGGAGGGGCGAGAAATTCTAAATTACTTAAATAATAGTCCGCTACAGTAGTGTTTATAACAGCCAAATTCTTTAGTCAAATTTAGAAAATAATGAAAACCGGAAGCTTCGCGCACAAACAGAAAAGCGCGGCGAAAATGCTCTAAAATCGCTTTCTTCCCCTTTTTTCCCCGATTACCGTGACCGACACTGCTGCTTCCACACCGATCACCATTGCCTTGTCGAAAGGCCGCATTTTCGATGAAACCCTGCCCCTGCTTGCCGCTGCCGGGATTGTGCCGCAAGGCGATCCGGAAACTTCGCGCGAGTTGATCATCGCGACCAATCGTCCCGATGTCCGGGTCGTCATCGTTCGCGCGACCGACGCGCCGACCTATGTGCAATACGGCGCGGCCGATCTCGGCGTTGCCGGGAAGGATGTCCTGATCGAGCATGGCGGCGCGGGCCTGTATCAGCCGCTCGATCTGAAGATTGCGTGCTGCCGGATGATGGTCGCGGCGCCGGAGGATTTCGATTACGCCCAGGCCGTGCATCAGGGCGCACGGCTGAAGGTGGCGACGAAATACGTGCGGACGGCGCGTGAGCATTTCGCCGCGAAGGGGGTGCATGTCGATCTGATCAAGCTCTACGGTTCGATGGAGCTTGCGCCGCTGGCCGGGTTGGCCGATGCGATTGTCGATCTCGTTTCCACCGGCGGCACCCTGCGCGCGAACCGGCTTGTCGCGGTCGAGGAGATCATGCCGATCTCCTCAAGGTTGATCGTCAACCAGGCATCGCTCAAATTGAAGCGCGAACGCCTTTCTCCGATTCTCGAAGCCTTTTCCCGGGCGGTGCGCCGATGAAAACCGCGATCAAACGTCTTTCCAGCACGGACGCCGGTTTTTCCGGCCGTCTCGATGAATTGCTCGCGTTTGAAGGCGCCCAGGATGCCGGGGTCGAAGCGGCGGTTACGTCGATTCTGGCGGAAGTGAAGGCGCGCGGCGACGAGGCGGTGCTCGAATACACCAGGCGCTTTGACCGCCTTGACGCCGGCTCGATGGCCGAACTCGAATTGCCGCCCGCCGCGCTGCAAGCGGCGCTGGACGCATTGCCGGAATCGCAGCGCGCCGCGCTCGAATTCGCCGCTTCCCGCATTCGCACCTATCACGAACGGCAGCCCCTCCAAGGCTGGCAATACGAGGAAGAGGGCGAAGCCTTGCGCGGAACGCTCCTCGGGCAGCGGATCACGCCGCTGGACCGGGTCGGCCTCTATGTGCCCGGCGGCAAGGCGGCGTATCCCTCGTCGGTGCTGATGAACGCGATTCCGGCCAGGGTCGCCGGGGTCGGTGAACTGATCATGACCGTGCCAACGCCGGGCGGCGAGAAGAATCCGCTCGTGCTGGCCGCCGCCGCGCTGGCCGGCGTGGATCGCGTCTTTTGCGTCGGCGGCGCGCAGGCGGTGGCTGCGCTGGCCTTCGGCACCCGGACGATCCCGCGCGTCGACAAGATCGTCGGCCCCGGAAACGCCTATGTCGCCGCCGCGAAGCGCCGCGTCTTCGGCATCGTCGGCATCGACATGGTGGCCGGGCCTTCCGAAATCCTCGTCATTTGCGATGGCAGCATTGACCCGGAATGGGTGGCGATGGACCTTTTCTCGCAGGCCGAACACGACGAGCTGGCGCAGTCGATCCTGCTCTGTCCCGATGCCGCGATGATCGAGCGCGTCGCGGAGGCCATCGACAGGCTGCTGCCGGAAATGCCGCGCGCCGATACGATCCGCGCCGCGCTGGAAGGGCGGGGCGCGTTGATCCAGGTGCGCGATCTGGACGAAGCCTGCGCGATTGCCAACCGCATCGCGCCGGAACATCTGGAACTCGCGCTTGAGGATGCCGAAGACTGGCTCCCGAAAATCCGCCACGCGGGCGCGATCTTTCTCGGCCCTTGGACTTCCGAGGCGCTCGGCGACTATTGCGCCGGACCGAATCACGTCCTGCCGACTTCCGGATCGGCGCGCTTCTCGTCGCCGCTCGGCGTCTACGATTTTCAAAAACGTTCGAGCCTGATCCGCGTCTCGCAGGGCGGCGCCCGGACCCTGGGCCCTGTGGCTGCCGCGCTGGCCGAAGGCGAAGGCTTGCAGGCGCACGCCCGCTCGGCGTCTTATCGTTTCCCCTGACTGCGGAGTCGTGAATCGTGCCTCGTCCTTGCTCCTCCCTTTTTGCGCGTTTCCGTCCAGCCTGCCTTCTTGCGGCGCTCTGCCTTCATGGCTGGCCAGCGGCGGCCCTGGCGGATTGGGTACTCATTGCCGCTGAACAGGGCCGGAAAATCGAAGCCGAAACCGGCAGCGTCCGCAAGGAAGGGGGCAAAACCCTTGTGCTGGGGCGGATCGTGTTCGACAAGGAGATCAGCGACCCGAGGAGCCAGGGCTTTTACAAAAGCATCGAATTCGTCAACGCCTACGATTGCGATGCGCGATCCTATGCGACGACCCGGCGCATCTGGTACAAGGCCAACGGACAAGTCCTGCGCGAGGAATCGCCCGGCACGCAGATTTCGCTGCCGGTGCCGACAAATTCGCCGGACGGCAAGATCCTGCGCGAAATCTGCCGGCCTGCGAACATCAGCGGCATGAGCGCCGACCAGGTCGCGGCGCGGGCAAGCGCGGCGGCAGGCGATCTGCGCAATGCCAACAAGGCTTTGATCCAGAAGGAAATTGCCAGGGGAGAAAAAGCCAACGCGCGCGCGACAATCAGGAAGGGCAGCGCTGGCGCTGCGGCGCCCTCTTTTGCCGCAGACGGCAAGACAGCAGGAGCAAGGCAAAAAGCAGCGCGGGTCGAATGGGGCTATGAAGGGCCGGGCCAGCCTGAATCCTGGGCGCGTCTCGATCCCGCCTACGCGCTCTGCGGCAGCGGAAAGCGGCAAGCGCCGATCGACATCCACGACAGCATCCCGGTCGACCAGCCTCCGGTCGACTTCGCTTACCGGGACAGTTCCTTCACCATCCTCGACAATGGCCGCAGCATCGAAGTCAGCCTCTCCGGCAACGCGATGCTGGCCATGGGCAAGGCATATCGACTGGAGCGCATCGACTTCCGCCAGCCATCGGAAACGCGGGTCGACGGCGTCACCTGGCCGCTCGAAGCGCAACTGCTGCACAGGGGCCCGGATGGCGCGCAGGCAATTGTCTCGGTGCTCTTTTCCGAAAGCGCCGAAAATCCCTTCATCCAGACCCTCCTGGATTACCTCCCGCTGGAACCGCGCACTGCCGTCACCCCGCCAGGCGTCCTCATCGACCCGCTTCTCTTCCTGCCGCCCCGGCGCGGCTACTACTCCTTCATGGGGTCGTTGACCACTCCCCCCTGCACGGAAGGCGTCCTCTGGATCGTCTTCCAGGAACCAGTCCCCATCTCGCGCGCCCAGATCGACACCTTCGCCCGCTTCCACAAGAACAATATCCGTCCCGTCCAGCCGGGATTCGGCCGCACCATCAAAGGCTCGCGCTGAAAGCAAGGCAGGTTCCGGAGCTTGTCCGGCCTGCAAGCCACGCAGGATGGCGATTGTGTAGGATGGGTAGAGCGAAGCGAAACCCATCATTCTTCCCTCTGGAATTCCGGTGGGTTTCGCTGTCGCTCTCTCAAGAAACCCCCCATCCTGCACACTGGATCCTGCGACTTCGCGCAGGATGACAGAGTGCGCGTGCCGGAGTTCCCTGGTTCGTCATCCTGCGCGGAGCGTAGCGGAGTCGCAGGATCTCTACGAGGTGGGTGTTCAATTTTCTAAATTTACTTAAAGAATGTTTCGTTACTGTACAGTTTTTAAATCAATAATTGTTACAGTAATTTAGAAAATTTCCACGCTTGAACCCTTTCGGAACGGCTTCGGGATTATTGCTTTCCCCAATCCTTGCGGGCTGCGCGGGCGGAGGCGAAGATGGCTTCAAGGCGTTCGCCGTTGGCGGTGGAGAGGGCGGTGCGGATTTCGTCGAGTTGGGCGCGGTAGCGGTCGAGTTCGGTCATCAGCGCAGCGCGGTTGGAAAGGCAGATGTCGCGCCACATTTCCGGGTGGCTGGCGGCGATGCGCGTGAAGTCGCGGAAGCCCGAAGCGGCGTAGGAGAAGAAGAGCTCGGCATCCTCGCGCACGGCGAGGCCGTGCACCAGCGCGAAGGAGAGGAGGTGCGGGAGATGGCTGACGGCGGCGAAGACGCGGTCGTGTTTTTCCGGCGGCAGTTCGTGGATTTCGGCGCCGCACCATTCCCAGGCCGAGCGCACGCGCGCGATGTCGAGGCGGGTGTTTTCCGGCAGCGGGGTGATGACGACTTTCTTTCCGGCGTAGAGTTCGGCGCGCGCTGCCGCCGCGCCGCTGTTTTCCGCGCCGGCGATGGGATGCGCGGGGATGAAGCGGCCAACTTTTTCCGCGAAGGCGGCACAGGCGGCGGCGACGACATCGGATTTGGTGCTGCCGCCATCGGTGACGAGGGTCTGCGCGCCGAGGTAGGGCGCGATGCGCTCCATGATCGCGGGCATTTGGCCGACGGGCGTGGCGAGAAGGACGAGGTCGGCGTCCGCGCATTCCTGGCCGGGGTGGATGCCGATGCGGTCGATGATGCCGAGTTTTTCGGCTTCGGTGAGGGTGGCGATGCTGCGCCCGAAGCCGACGATCTCGCCGACGACGCCGGCCTTTTTGAGCGCCAGCGCGAAGGATCCGCCGATCAGTCCGACGCCGAAGATGACGATCTTGTCGAATTCAGGCATCGGAGTTCCCGGGCTAGAAGAGATTCGGGATCAGCGCTTCTTCGAGCGCCGCGAGGAAGCGCGTGTTTTCCGCTTCGGTGCCGATGGTGACGCGCAACCAGTCGGGCATTCCGTAGCCGGCGAGCGGGCGCACGATGACGCCTTGCTGGAGCAGCTTTTCGTTGATTCCGCGCGCATCCTTCAGGCGGAAGGTGATGAAGTTGCCGTGCGGCGGGATGTAGTCGAGGCCGAGGCGCTTCAGCGCGGCGGTGATCTTCGTCATGCCGGCCTGGTTGACGGCGAAGCTTTCGGCGAGAAAGTCGTAGTCCTCAAGCGCGGCCACCGCTGCGGCGAGCGCCAGGTTGTTGCAGTTGAAGGGCTGGCGGATACGGTTCATCAGGCCGACGATTTCCGCCGAGGCGATGCCGTAGCCGATCCGCAACCCGGCAAGGCCGTAGATCTTGGAGAAGGTGCGGATGATGAGGAGATTCGGGAATTCCGCGAGCCAGCCGCCGGTAAAGGCGCGGTCGGCAGGGGCGAGGTATTCGTTGTAGGCTTCGTCCAGGACGACGATGACATCGGGCGGCAGCGCGGCGATGAAGTCGTGCACCTCCTGGTGCGGGAGCAGGGTTCCGGTGGGGTTGTTCGGGTTGGCGATCCAGACGAGCCGCGTGTCGGGCCGCAACACGGCGCGCATCGCGTCCAGGTCGTGGCCAAAATCGCGCGCCGGAACGACGATGATTTCCGCGCCGGTGGTCATCGTCGCCAGCGGATAGACGGCAAAGGCGTATTGCGCGCAAACCGCCGAGCTCCCCGGCGCGAGAAAGACGCGGGCGATCAAATCGAGGATGTCGTTCGATCCGTTGCCGAGCACGATCTGTTCCATCGGCAGGCCGGTATGCACCGCCAGCGCGTGCTTCAGGTCGTAATCGTCGGGATAGCGCTGGAGTCCGGCAATGGCGCCTTCCACGGCCTTCCTGGCTTTCGGGCTCATTCCGAGCGGGTTTTCGTTGGAAGCGAGCTTGATGATGCCCTCGACCGGAATGCCGATTTCGCGCGCGACCTCAGTGATCGGCTTGCCGGGTTGATATGGGGAAATGGCGCGGACGTAAGGGTGCGAGCGGTCGATGAGGGTCATGGCGGCGGGATAGGGTTGAGAGTCAGTAAACAGCGGCGGGATAGGAGCCGAGCACTTTCAGGTACGGCGCGCGCTTGGCCAATTCCGCGAGGGCGGCGGCCAGCTTCGGGTCGTCGCGGTGGCCTTCCAGGTCGACGAAAAAGACGTATTCCCACAGGGTATGACGCGCCGGACGCGATTCCAGCCGGGTCATCGAGACGCCGGCATCGGCGAAGGGCTCAAGAAGATGATGCAGCGAGCCGGTGCGGTGGGGGGCCGACATCAGCAGCGAAGTCTTGTCGCGTCCGGAAGGCGCGGCATCGTGCAGGCCGAGCACGAGGAAGCGGGTCGTGTTGTTCGGATCGTCCTCGATGTTTTGCGCGAGCCGGGGCAGTTGATAACGCTCCGCTGCGGCTTCGCCGGCAATGGCGGCAACATTGGGCGCGTTCCGCGATGCCGCCGCCTGTTCTGCCGCCTGCGCATTGCTGCCGACAGGGATGCGTTTCGCGTGCGGCAGGTTGCGGTTGAGCCATTCGTGGCATTGCGCCAGCGATTGGGCGTGCGAATAGACGACGGTGACGCCGGAGAGCGCCCCTACGTGCGAGAGCAGGTGTTGATGCACGCGCAGGATGACTTCGCCGCAGATTTTCATCGGCGTGGAGAGCAGGAGATCGAGCGTGCGCCCGACCGCGCCCTCGGTCGAATTCTCGGACGGGACGACGGCGAAATGGGCGCGTCCGGCTTCGACTTCGCGGAAAACATCGTCGATCGAAGCTTGCGGCAACAGGCGTGCAGCATGTCCGAAATGCTTGCTCGCCGCCGATTCCGAGAAGGTGCCCAGGGGGCCGAGAAAGGCGATGCCGAGCGGTTCCTCGAGCGCGAGGCAGGCGGACATGATTTCACGGAAGAACCAGGCCAGGCGCTCGCCAGAGAGCGGTCCCGGATTTGTTTCCTGGACGCGGTGCAGGATTTGCGCTTCGCGTTCCGGGCGGTAGGTGAAGCCTTCCTCGCCGTGACGCGCCTTGATTGCGCCAATCGTTTGCGCGCAGCGGGCGCGGCGGTTCAGGAGATCGAGCAGTTCGCTGTCGATGCCGTCGATTTCGCCGCGAACGGCGGCGAGTTCCTGTTGCAGTTGCGTTTCGTTCATGTTCGGATCGTCCTAGCCAAAACGTTTCTGGAAGTCGCGCATGAAATCGATCAACGCGTCGATGCCTTCGAGCGGCATCGCGTTGTAGATCGAGGCGCGGATACCGCCGACGGATTTGTGTCCTTTCAGGGCCAGCAGCCCGGATTCCCGCGCGGTTCCGATAAAGGAGGGTTCCAGCGCGGTATCGGCGAGGGTGAAGGGCACGTTCATCCGCGAGCGGACTTCCGGCGCGACCGGGTTGTGGTAGAAGCCGCCGCTGTCGTCGATTGCGGCATAGAGCCGACGCGCCTTTTCCCGGTTGATTTCTTCGATCGCGGGCAGTCCGCCCTGTTCCAGCAACCACTGGAATACCAGGCTGGCGGCATAGATCGCGAAGGTGGGCGGCGTGTTGAGCATTGAATCGTTTTCCGCTTGCACCGCGTAGTCGAAGAGCGCGGGAATGCCGGGGCGGGCGCGTCCGATGAGGTCGTCGCGGACAATCACGATGCACAGCCCTGCCGGGCCGATGTTCTTCTGCGCTCCTGCGTAGATGAGGCCGTAGCGCGAAACCTCGATCGGGCGCGAGAGGAGGTGCGAACTCATGTCGGCGATGAGCGGCGTGCCGCTGGGAAAAAGATCGTCCTCGTCGAAGACTTCGACACCGTGGATCGTTTCGTTCGTGCACAAGTGGAAATAGGCGGCTTCCGGCGCGGCGTCGATTTCGTCGCGGCGGGGGATGCGGGTGAAATTCTCGCTTGCCGTCGAGCCGGCGCAGCGAATCACGACCTCGTTGCCGGCGACGCGCCGGGCCTCGTTCAGCGCCTTCTGCGACCAGGCGCCGGTGACGAGGTAATCCGCGCAATTGCCTGCGGGCAGGAGATTGAGCGGAATCTGCGCAAACTGCTGCGTGGCCCCGCCCTGGAGAAAGAGGATCCGGTAATTTTCCGGAATGCCGAGCAGCGCGGCGAGGTCGGCCCTGGCGCGGTCGATGAGGGCGGTGAATTCCTTGCCGCGATGACTGACTTCCATCACGCCGCAACCGGTGCCGTTCCAGTCCAGCAACTCGTCGCGGATTCGTTCCAGCACTGCGGTCGGCAGCATCGCCGGGCCGGGGCTGAAATTGAAGACACGATCCCGGCGCGATGTCATGGTCGTCGCGGTATCGTTCATGTTTCCGTATCCTCGCTTTCGACGATTTTCTCCAAACCGGCGAGTTTTTCGCCCTCGTCGAGCGAGATCAGCGTGACGCCCTGCGTGGCGCGGCCCAGTTCGCGGATTTCGGAAACGCGGGTGCGGATCAGCACGCCGCCGGTGGTGATCAGCATGATTTCGTCCTCGTCGACGACGAGCTTCGCGCCGATCACCTTGCCGTTGCGCTCGCTCGCGGCGATGGCGATGACGCCCTGCGTGCCGCGCCCGGAACGGCGGAAATCGGCGAGCGCGGTGCGTTTGCCGAAGCCGTTTTCGGTGACGACGAGCACCGTCTGCTGGTCGTTGTCGGCGACGAGCAGCGAAAGCACCTGCGGCCCGTCGGGCAGCTTCATCCCGCGCACGCCGCGTGCTGGACGGCCCATCGGGCGCACATCTTCCTCGTCGAACCAGACCGCCTTGCCCGCGTCCGAAACCAAAACGATGTCATTTTCGCCGCTGGTGATTTCCGCGCCGATCAGGTAGTCGCCCTCATCGAGCGCGACGGCGATAATCCCGCTCTTCCTCGGATTGGAAAATTCGGAAAGCGGCGTTTTCTTCACCGTCCCCATCGAGGTCGCCATGAAGACGTAGCGATCCTGCACGAATTCCTTGACCGGCAGAACGGCGTTGATCTTTTCGCCTTCTTCGAGCGGGAACATGTTGATGATCGGCTTGCCCCGGCTGCCCCGGCTGCCTTCCGGCGCCTCGTAGACCTTGAGCCAATAGACGCGGCCACGGTTGGAAAAGCAGAGGAGATAGTCGTGCGTGTTGGCGACGAACATATGGTCGATGAAATCGTCTTCCTTCATCGCGGTCGCCTGCTTGCCGCGCCCGCCACGGCGCTGCGCGCGATAGTCGGCGAGCGGCTGCGACTTGATGTAGCCGCTGTGCGAGAGCGTGACCACCATATCCTGCGGCGTGATCAGATCCTCGATGCCCAGATCCTGCGTATGCCGCTGGATTTCGGAACGGCGCTTGTCGCCGAACTGGTCGCGGATCGCCGTCAGTTCCTCGACGATGATCCCGGTAATCCGCTCCGGGCGTTCGAGAATGTCGCTCAGGTTGCCGATCGTCTCCAGCAACTCCCTGTAATCGGCGACGATCTTGTCGCGCTCCAGTCCGGTCAGGCGTTGCAGCCGCAATTCGAGAATCGCCTGCGCCTGCGCCTCGGAAAGCAGATAGCCGTTCTTCGAGAGGCCGAACTCGATGCCGAGTCCTTCCGGGCGCGTCGCGTCGAAGGAAGCGCGGGAAAGCATCTCGGTCACCGTCGCCGATGGCCACAGCCGCTCCATCAGCGCGTGACGCGCGTCGGTGGGCGTCGGCGCGGCGCGGATCAGCGCGATGATCGCGTCGACATTGTCGAGCGCGACGGCCAGACCTTCCTGCGTATGCGCCTTCTCGCGCGCCTTGCGCAACTCGAACAGGGTGCGGCGGGTCACGACCTCGCGCCGGTGCGCGAGGAAGCATTCCAGCATCTGCTTCAGGTTCAGGAGGCGCGGGCGTCCATCGACCAGCGCCACCATATTCATCCCGAAGGTGTCCTGGAGCTGCGTCTGCTTGTACAGGTTGTTGAGAATGACATCCGGCAGTTCGCCGCGCTTCAGCTCGATGACGACGCGCATCCCGGACTTGTCCGACTCGTCGCGCAGATCGGAAATCCCCTCGATCTTCTTGCTGTTGACCAGTTCGCCGATCTTTTCCAGCAAGGAACGCTTGTTGACCTGGTACGGCAACTCATCGACGATGATCGCCTGCCGCCCCACGGATTTCTCGATATCCTCGAAATGCGTGCGGGCGCGCATCACGACGCGGCCACGGCCCGTAAGGTAGCCATCCCGGACGCCGGAAACGCCGTAGATGATCCCCGCCGTCGGAAAATCGGGGCCGGGAATGATCTCCATCAGCGTCTCGATGCCGATTTCCGGATTGTCGAGCAAGGCCAGGCAACCGCCGATGATCTCGCCCAGGTTGTGCGGTGGAATATTCGTCGCCATCCCGACGGCAATCCCCGAACTGCCGTTGACCAGGAGCGTCGGAAGCCGGGTTGGCAAGACGGTCGGCTCAAGTTCCTTGCCGTCGTAATTCGGAGTGAAATCGACCGATTCCTTGTCGATATCGGCCAGCATTTCGTCGGTAATCCGCTGGAGGCGGCTTTCCGTATAACGATAGGCCGCAGGCGGATCGCCGTCGATCGAACCGAAGTTCCCCTGCCCGTCGATCAACTGGTAGCGCATCGAAAAATCCTGCGCCATCCGCACCAGCGCCTCGTAGGTCGCCGTATCGCCATGCGGGTGGTATTTCCCGAGCACCTCGCCGACCACGCGGGCGCACTTCACATAAGGGCGGTTCCAGACATTCTTCGCCTCATACATCGCGTAAAGCACACGGCGGTGCACCGGCTTCAAGCCGTCGCGCACATCGGGCAGGGCGCGACCAATGATTACGCTCATCGCATAATCGAGATAGGAACGCCGCATCTCGTCTTCGAGACTGATGGGCAAGGTTTCTTTTGCGAATTGATCCATGAATTTGTGCGTGTCGATGCGGTTCTGAAAAGGGCGCCTGTCGGGGGTCGTGCATTTCGGGCGAAGCCTCGAATTTTATCACGCTGCCCCTCCCTTTCCTTGCGGGCGGAACGGCTCATTCCGGACGGCGGAATATTGCCTCTGTGGGGATGGATTTTCTAAATTACTATAATAATTATTGAATAAAAAATACTACAGTAGCCAATCATTATTGACTCGGCACGATAATACTTGAAATATTTGGATTGATCCCCATGTGGTGGAGATGGAAAAAGACGACGCAAGATATTCGACACTGGAGCAACTGCACGAACGGCGCAAGCAAGTGGT
>Ga0123357_10011987_pt1 | contig 11155 bp, 9 predicted proteins | sample TergutEmb28metaG_FD_89873 | JGI IMG/M metagenome (GOLD analysis project Ga0123357, IMG submission 89873) | Embiratermes neotenicus P4 segment gut microbial communities from Petit-Saut dam, French Guiana - Emb289 P4 | ecosystem: Host-associated > Arthropoda: Insects > Digestive system > Gut ... | reverse complement strand
TTTTCTGTCATTTCATTATGATTTTATTTTAAAATGCAAAGGTACAATTTTTTTTCCGTTTCCCTATATGAAAAATTTTAAAGAAATTTTTTCTTTCACTTGCCTATACTCACTGCTCTGTCCCCAAGCTGACGCACAACGAGCAAGGGCTTGGCGAAGTGGCGGGGTTCACAAATGTTTGGACGAGAGCCAAATGTCGCTGTTACGCACAAGGTGTCATACGAGCCACACCCGCCATTTCGCCAAACCCAAGTTAGGCGTTCGGCATTCTCAAGTTCTATTTCTATCAATTCTCTGTCCAAAATTTTCTCAATTTTTATACACAAACCTCTTCATCTTTTCAAAAAAATTATCAAATGTAATTATTTCTATATTATCTCTTAACGCGTGAGTTTTCAAATCAACCATTTTTTCTTCAGGAATAAATTCTGGTGTTTTTCCAATCAAAATAGAGACTTTGGGTTTATACGCGGTCAATCCATATTTTTTTAAAAATCTTTCTTTATTTTCTTTGCTATCAAAATAATCTCTATAGTGACGTACTTGTGCAATAGCATTCTCAACAACTGAACTTAACTTTATTCTATTATTTTTCCCTGATACCAACCTATGAGTAGGAAGTTTTAATTCCATAATATCGCATAAATCAGTATTATGTGGGCATAGTAAAAAATCTGGTTTCATATCTTTTTCACCATCATGTTCCAAGGTGGGTTGCGATACGACTTTTTTATAATCTAGTCTGCTTAAGAAATCAGGATTATTTATAAAGAAATTCTGAATTTGCTGTTCTTTGATGTCATTTGAATTTATTAATTGCTCAAAATCCTCTAGTGCCTTTCTCCAATAGAAATTTACTCGGGGAATAACTATATAAGGAGTAGTAGATACTATTTGTCTATTAGGATATATAATATTATTAATTTCTCCTATATTAAGCAAACTCGGCTTCAAAATCCCTTTATCAAAATTCAATAATAAAGTATTATAATCCAAATTAAAGATTTTGTCAAGTTCATTTATAATAGTATCAATATTTTCTGTTTTTTTGAACAACTCAAATGCGAGGCTCAGTAATAATGGATTGCCATCAAGACGATTTAGTAATTTATCTCTAACTACAGCAAGTTTTTCAACATAATGGTTAGTAAAAGAATTAGTAGTATCTAAAGCCTTATATAATAAACTTAATGACTGTTCAAGGTTAAATCCCGACAAAGTAAGTGCTGTTAAATTTTTATCTGTACTACAATATCTACCAGAAATTATTATGTCACAGTTTTTATTTTTTTTATTAAAATGAATTAATTCATCTATACTGAAATCTTTATATGAATTTATAGTAATTAAATCTATATCATCAATTACTAATAGAGTTTTTACCTTTTTAAATGCTTCCTGAAATATTTCAACGATAGAATATGGATACCTTTCAATAGAATTATTATTTTGAGAAAAATCAATCTTGCTGAAATGTGTTTTTACTTTATCGCTATGTGTTTCCGAAATAATGTACGATTTTAATTCCTCTTGTGAGTAAAATCTTCTAAGTGGCAAAAGTAGCACAAAGTCATATTCGTGTGAATACTGTTTAATATATTGATAACATAAGGTCGTTTTACCGATTCCTGCAGGTCCTGATAAAATAATGGGTTCTCCATTCATTGCTTGAAATTGGTTCCTAATTGTTCTTATCTCGTTGCCTCTTGATACAATATGCTCCCAACCCATTTTATTATCAAATGGGTTATATGATAAAAGGTCTTTAATTTTTAATTTTTCCATTTCAAATTAACATCAAATATGCGTACTATCTATATTTTATCAATTTTTCATTTCGTTGTTTGCTACGCGTTCCCCGCTGACGCCTAACCCTGAAATATACGCCATAACCGTCCTTTCCCAATTCTAATATAACATGTATTTGTTTCATATTTAATTATTTTTCTTCCGTTTTTCTCATATTCTCTGTGACTTGTACTATCTTGCTTAGATAGTTTCCATCCATATTCCTGAGTAATTCTTATTAATTCGCTTGATTTCATAGTTTCTATTGTTTTGGTTTTGTAAAGGTAAATAAAAAAATTCTTTTATTATTACAAATGGTAAATATTTTTTTACCTTTTCTTTTATAAATTTTGCAAGACATTTTTATTCGTTGTATTTAATTGATAAATTTTATATAACTTTGTATGACTAAACTAATCAACATCAATATGAATACAAAACAAATTATGCTAACCGTACTTAGTATTTTCTTTATTTTACCAACATATAGTCAATTAAAGAAAAATAATTCAGATTATACAAGGTTTTATCTGTCCTTAAATGGAGGTTTGAATTTTCCGCTGGGAACATCTAATACCGTTTTATCTGAAGACCTTACTCTCCCTTTTAAAAAGATACTATTTGTACCCGGCTTTGACGGAGCTTGGTTTTTCACGAAAAACTACGGGGTAGGTATAAAATATCGCTTTAGTGAAGGGCGCTGTAAAGAGGAATCCTATTCCGAATACAAAGAGCAAACGTATGATGAACCTATTTATGAAGGCGTCGGAATCTCTTTTGATGAAACTAACCATTTTATAGGTCCGGCCTTTTTTGCAAAGTGGTCGTTAGGAGAATCCAGATGGATGATTTTAACAAATATAGGAGTTGGATATTTACATGATAAACTATCTAAGATTAAACATATTGCTATATATACTCTTCCTACAAATCGGATATTAACAATTCTTCCCGGAGGCGGATACCAAGACAGTCAAGGCAACCTCTACCCTGAAGGCTTCTACAAAGAATATGCTGATTTAACGGGAACTTCGATTGGTTTTTCTGTATCTGCCGGTATCCATTATCGGATTACGTCACTTATTGGAATAGGCATAAATGCCAATGGGCTTTTCTCTTCTATTTCCCAAATGAAATATCAAAACGTTTTTAACGGAAAATATGAATCCATTGAAATATCAAGAAAAATAAATCGGACAGGGCTTTCTGCTGCTATTGACTTCAGTTTTTAAGAAAAAACCGATGGTATAATTATCCGGTTCTCTCTTTAAAACATCTTCCTAACCCTCTCAATCCCCGCAACCAAAGCATCAATTTCCAATTCCAGATTATAAAACGCAAAAGAAGCGCGCATAGTGCCTTCGATTCCCAAAACGCCCATCAACGGCTGAGCGCAATGATGCCCCGTGCGAACGGCAATCCCCAACCGGTCGAGCAACATCCCCATATCATACGGATGAATCCCGTTTATCAAAAAGGAAATGACGGGAGCTTTGTGCTTTGCAGTTCCAAAAATTCGTATGTCTTCAATTTGCAGCAATTTTTCCGTTGCATACCGGAGTAGTTCGTTTTCCCGAAGTCGAATGTTCTCCAATCCTAATTTTTCGATATACCGGATTGCTTCGCCCAAAGCTGCCGAACCTACATAATCGGGTGTTCCCGCTTCAAACTTGAAAGGTAAATCGTTGTAAGTCGTTTTTTCAAATGTCACATTGGCAATCATTTCACCACCGCCTTGATAGGGCGGCAATTGATCCAGCCAATTTTCTTTGCCGTATAACACGCCAATGCCTGTCGGTCCATACATTTTATGGGAAGAAAATACTAAAAAATCACAGTCCAGCGCTTGGACGTCAATTGGGATATGCTGTACCGACTGGGCAGCATCTATCAAAACCGGAATATTATGTGAATGCGCCAAACGAACAACCTCTTCCACCGGATTGATTGTCCCTAATACATTGGACGCATGAGCCAGCGAAATAAGTTTCGTCTTGGGAGAAATTAACTTTTCGAGGTCTTCAAGGCGGATTTCCCCGCTTTCGGTAATCGGAACGACTTTCAACACAACGCCCGTAATATCGCCCTGTATTTGCCAGGGGACAATATTCGCATGATGTTCCATAGCGGTTATGATGATTTCGTCGCCCATGCGGCATTGCGAACGGCAGAAACTGCTCGCTATCAAATTTATGGATTCCGTTGTTCCGCGCGTAAAAATAATCTCATTGGAAGAGGCGGCATTGATAAACCGTTGCACCGTTCTGCGGGCTTCTTCATGCGATTCGGTCGCCAACTGGCTCAACCGGTGAACGCCACGATGAATGTTGGCATTGATTGTATAATAAACTTCGTCGATTTTCCTTACTACGCATACCGGTTTTTGTGTTGTAGCGGCATTATCGAAATATACCAGCGGTTTCCCATAAACCAACTGGGAAAGAATCGGAAAATCACCACGCAGCATTTCACTGTCTAAATACATTCTTGACATTTTACTAATTCACCTCTTAATCGTTTCTCTATCAATAATTTTAATCTGTCCCGCAATCCTTCCAGACGAATCCCGTTCAGTACGTCGCCGGTGAATGCAAACTTGAGCATCAAAACCGCTTCGTCGTGCGAGATTCCCCGCGAGCGCATATAAAACAGCGCCGCTTCGTCCAATTGTCCGGTAGTCATTCCGTGAGAACATTTTACATCGTCGGCATTTATTTCCAATTTTGGCTGGGAATACATCCGGCAACGGCGATTACCTAACAAATTGCGGTTGCTCTGGTAGGCTTCTGTTTTTTGCGCATCGGGCGACACAACGATCTTTCCGTTGAATACGCCGGTTGCTTCGTCGTCCAGCAGGTATTTGAATAATTCGTTGCTTCTGCAATTGTTAGCGTGATGATTGATTAGCGTAAAATTATCAACGGTTTGTTTTGCATCGGCGATTGCCAGCCCCTGAAGATAAGTTTCGGCATGAGCGCCGTTCAAATCAATTTGGTAATTATTGCGTGTAAAACCGTTGCTTAATGTTATGTTGTTGACAATAACCGAAGAGGAAGCCGCTTGGCGGACAAAACAATTGGCCAGCCGAACCGTATTATCCGTACTTTCTTCCAATTCGTAACAATCGAAAGAGGCGTTTTCGCCGGCATAAATTTCAGTTAGCTGCGTTGCTGCCGACATCGCCTTGTCTTCATTGATATGGTCGCAAATCATTAATTTAGCATGAGCGTTCCGCTCCAAAATGACAAGCATGCGCCGGTTAATCAAAGAATCGACATTGCCTCCGGAAATATTCGTTAACTGAACCGTTTTTTCAAGCGTTACATTTTCAGGGACATACAACACAAATCCGTCCTGAACGAACATCGTGTTGAAAGCAGTCAGTCCGTCGCCTGCCTGTGAAGCTTGTTGATTGTAATAGCGGGAGAACAAATCGGGATAGCGCTCGGCAAAAACATTAAGGCTTCCCAAATAGACGCCGCGTGGCAACTCTTTTTCCGTTTCCTGAAAGAAATGTCCGTTAACGACAAAATATTTATAAGCATTCAGATTCGGGACGTTGCAAAAAAACACCTTGTGCGGATTGATGCCGGGATTCCAAAGATTCAGGTAGAAACCCAAATCGTCTTTCAACAAACCGGCGACATCGGTATATTGATAATTCTCAGATTGATGTGCCGGAAATCCCGTCTGCCGGAAAGTTTCAAAAGCTTTCTCACGAAAGGAATTTAACAGCGGGGAGCAGGATTCGTCAATCTTTTGCCGCTCGGAAACGAAAAAATCAATGTATTGTTTCATTTTAGCCAGTCGTATCCTTTTTCTTCCAATTCAAGCGCCAGCTCCGGAGCGCCTGTTTTGATAATTTGCCCGTTATACAAAACATGTACGAAATCAGGCTTGATATAATCCAATAACCGCTGATAATGCGTAATAACAATGGTCGCATTATCAGGTCGTTTCAGCTTATTGACCCCATTGGCTACAATGCGTAGTGCATCAATATCCAAGCCGCTGTCGGTTTCGTCGAGGATAGCCAGATCCGGTTCGAGCATCGCCATCTGGAAAATTTCGTTGCGTTTTTTTTCTCCGCCCGAAAATCCTTCATTCACAGAACGGTTGACTAAATTCTTATCCAATTCGACAATGGACTGCTTTTCGCGCATCATCTTCAGAAATTCGCCGGCAGCCAACGGGTTTTCCCCTTTGCGTTTGCGATGTTCATTAACGGCAGTTCGCATGAAATTGACCATGCTTACGCCGGGAATTTCCACCGGATACTGAAAACTCAGGAATATTCCCAAACAGGAACGTTCTTCGGGAGATAAGTCCAACAAGTTCTGTCCTTTGAACAGGATTTCTCCTTTCGTCACTTCAAAAGCCGGATTTCCAACCAAAACAGCCGACAGGGTGCTTTTGCCCGAACCGTTTGGCCCCATAATTGCGTGCACTTCGCCTGCCTGAATTTGCAGATTCAAGCCTTTTAATATTTCTTTTCCATTGATGGAAGCATGTAAATCTTTTATTGTTAGCATATTGGCTTTGTTAGTATTTTATCTGCATGAATGTTACTTATCCCACTTAAACGATTTTTTCCCTATCAGATTGCCATCTGCAAAAATATCGACGCGATACGTACCGGGAGAAAGGTATTCCTCGATATCCCAATAAATCGAAACGGGAAGTTCGTCGCCCGCATACTCGACGGTTCGTTTGGAAGAATAGTTGATTTCTTTGTTCTCAAAAGTGAAAACATTGCTGCGACTTTTAACCAGCACATCGTCGTCGGGTTTCATGATGCGGATATAAATGTCTTTTTCGCCGGTGGAAGCCGTAATATTTTTATTAATAACGAATTGGACTTCAATCTTTTCCATTTTGCTAATCTTGTCCGTAACCTTATTCTTTTTAGTCAAACCATTGACCGCAATATTACTTGCGTCTAATTTAGAAGCCATTTGAACCGTTTCCGACAGTTGTTCTTTTTCTCTAGTCAACTGAGAAACCGTTTGAGTCGCCTCATTGTATTTGGCGGTAACTTGCCGGTTTTCGTTGGTTAGTTTTACATTAATCTTATTCAGCGAATCGATTTGTTGAACGTAATTTCTCAGTATTCCCCGCAAGGTATCCAATTCTTTTTTCAATTCGATGATGCGCTTGGTATTTGTAGCCTTGACCGTTCGGAGTTCATCCTGCAGCTGTTGCACTTTCATTTTTTCGCTTTCCAATTTAGCCATTATCGAATCATTACTGATTTTCATCTGGAATCCTTCGTAGTCAATAACTAAATTCTGGTACTCATCGGAAAGTTCATCTTTAGCCAATTCGGATTGCTGCTGTAAATCCTTCATTTGATCGTGTTGCTTATAAATGTAAAAAATCGCGGCAGCAACTATTATTACTAAAACAACGACAACAATTATCCACAAAGATTGTTTATTCTTCATATCCATTAATAATATAAACGGAATGCAAAAATACGATATAAACAGGATAATACAAAAGTATAGAAAATTATTAATATTTTTTCACAAATTAACAGACTAAATATGGAGTAAAAACATTACCTTTGTGGTCAAATTTTAACGCATCCAAAAGCGGAATGATAATAAAAATAGGCATTAAGATGTATAATTATTAATAAATTACAGAAAAAAATGACAAACAATCAGAAATTAAAACAGTGGGTAAAGGAATGGGCAGATTGGTGCCAGCCTGAAAACGTATATTGGTGCGACGGCTCAGATGCCGAAAACCAGCGCCTCCTTGACGAAATGGTTGCAAGTGGAATGGGTATTAAACTGAATGAAGCCAAACGTCCCAATTCCTATTATTTCCAGTCAGACCCAAGCGATGTAGCCCGCGTGGAAGATCGTACTTTTATCTGTTCAAAAACAAAAGACGGAGCAGGTCCAACCAACAATTGGGCCGATCCCGACGAAATGCGTAAAACGATGCGCGAGCTGTACAAAGGTTGTATGAAAGGCCGCACCATGTATGTGATTCCTTTCAGCATGGGACCGCTCGGCTCGAACATTGCACATATCGGCGTTGAAATCACCGATTCGCCTTATGTGGTTGTCAACATGCGCATCATGACCCGCATGGGACAAAAAGTGCTTGACGTACTTGGCGATAACGGCTATTTTGTGCCTTGCGTACACTCAATAGGCGCTCCTTTGGCTCCGGGACAGAAAGACGTTAAATGGCCCTGCGCTCCTATCGAAAAGAAATATATCACCCATTTCCCCGAAACACACGAAATTTGGTCGTTTGGTTCGGGTTACGGTGGAAACGCCCTGTTAGGCAAAAAATGCCTTGCCTTGCGCATCGCTTCGATTATGGCTAACGAACAAGGCTGGATGGCGGAACACATGTTGATATTGGGTATCACCAATCCGAAAGGCGAAAAGAAATATATTGCCGCCGCTTTCCCCAGCGCTTGCGGAAAGACCAATCTGGCAATGTTGATTCCTTCTATTCCCGGATGGAAAGTAGAATGCGTAGGCGACGACATCGCATGGATGAAATTCGGCAACGATGGTCATTTGTATGCCATCAATCCTGAAGCGGGTTTTTTCGGCGTGGCTCCTTTCACCTCATTGGAAACGAACCCCAATGCTATGCATAGCTGCGAATCCAACTCTATTTTCACCAACGTGGGCTTAACTCCCGACGGCGATGTGTGGTGGGAAGGCATCGGCACTGAATGCCCAGCCGGAACCATCAACTGGAAGAACAAAGTACACGACCCTGCATCGGGCGAACCTTGCGCTCATCCGAACGCACGCTTTACCGCTCCGGCATGTCAATGTCCTGCAATAGACAAAGATTGGGAAAATCCAGCCGGCGTGCCTGTTTCCGCATTCCTCTTCGGCGGTCGCCGTCCGAATACTGTTCCCCTCGTACACGAATCCAGAGATTGGAATCATGGCGTATTCATGGGATCTATTGTCGGTTCGGAAGTGACGGCTGCGGCTATCGGCCTGAAAGCCGGCGTTCGCCGCGACCCGTTTGCGATGCTCCCATTCTGCGGTTACAACATGGGCGATTATTTCGGTCATTGGATAAATATCGGTAAACATGCAGGCGCCAAATTGCCCAAAATTTTCTACGTAAACTGGTTCCGCAAAGATGAAAACGGTAAATTCCTGTGGCCCGGTTATGGAGAAAACAGCCGCGTATTGGCATACATTTTCGATCGCTGCAACGGCAATGGAGAAACAGTTGATACGGCTATTGGGAAAGTGCCCGCTGCAAATGCAATCAATATCGAAGGTTTGGCTGGTATGGACAAAGCCAAAATGGCAAAAGTACTCGAAGTATCGAACGACGACTGGAAAGCGGAAGTCGCTTTGATTGAAGAACACTTTGACCGTTTCGGCAGCCATCTTCCGAAAGAATTAGCCACTGAACTTGTCGGACTTAAGAATCGACTCGGAATGTAATTCTTTCAAATATCAATAAATAAAAGCCGCAAATATTTTGCGGCTTTTATTATTTAAGAATAAATCACGAGTTCCTTTTTGCGGCATTATTTCTGCGTTACCTTAACGTCAACGCGACGATTAGCCGCCCTGCAAGCATCTGTATCATTTGCCTGACACACAGGAAATTGAGAACCATAGCCCTCATAAGTTACTCTATTTGCCTTAACGCCTGAAGCGATAAGTTTTTCAGCTGCAACTTTTGCACGTTGGGTGGAAAGTTTCATATTAATCGCTTTAGACCCTGTATTATCGCTATATCCTCCCAGCTTGATCTGTGAATTTGGAAAAAATTTCATAATCATTGCAATATTTTTCAACTGGGGTTCGGCTTCGGAAGCAAGATTTGCATTCCCCTTTTTGAAAGACAACTTATCTAAAGTTATCCAGCCCTTTGTTTTGTCCAATGCGTCAACTTTAGCGTCATCCGAATTTAAAAAAGAAAATAATTTAAATTCCGGACTGTTTTTTTCGATTTTCAATTCTTTTCCGTCCGGTAGCGTGATTGATACCGCATCACCCATATCCTTAATCAAATCATTCGCTTTATTCGCTAAAGAATCCACGTCATTTTTGACGCTATCCTGCATATTTGCAACAGGAGCGACCGGCGTTACCGGCGTTACCGGCGCAACATTTTCCGTAGAAGCAATGCCGGGATTTGAACATTCGGAACTGTTACAGCATTTTTTCCAACAGAACAATATGAGCAATAATAATATAAGCAACAGTATTATCCACCACCACCAGCCGAATTTGCGTTTTTTCTCACCATCAATAACTTCCGGATCCGACGGAATTTCTTCCGGCGGTACAAAATCGTCAAGATATTCCAATTCGTAGCTTCCTTTTTCAAAAGGTTTAGATTGTTCTATTTTAGCTACTTCAATACCATACTGTTTGGCGTGTTCGGAAATTGCATCATACTCTTCCTTTGGCCAAACTTCCACTAAAGCAAGTCTTTCTCCATTTTTTAATACAACCAGTTCGTCTTCTCTTTCAAAAAACTGCTTTTCCTGTCCTTTTGTTTCTTTTTCCGGAACAAGAAGACTCTCCGTAAAGCTCTTAGGATTAAGTGATTGGGGGAAAGCCTGCTGTAAATCGGACAACGTAGAATCAGGATATAACTTCAAATAAGCATTAATAATGCCTAATACCGTACGGCTTTGAGATTTGCCATAAACACGAATTTTAAATTTCATAGTAAATAAATTAATTAATTAGATTCAAAAACATTGACAAAGGTAATATTATCTATGAGATAAAACAAATATTATTGAGGGAATAAAATCTATTTGTAATTTTCTTCGCAAATATTTGTAATCAAAAGTCAGGGATATGAATAATTTTATATACTTTTGCAAGTGATTAAACTTTTATGATTCTTCATAGTCTGTAATAAGTAAAACAGTATGACAATGAAACAATTCTTTATATGCTGCATGTTTTTATTTTCGTTTAACTACATGATAGCTCAAGACACTGAAAATCAAGATACGGGGAAAGTAGATTATCGTTTTTCATTAGAAGATTGCATCACTTTTGCTTTTGCAAACAGTTATACGCGGCAATCAATGAAATTGTCCGAGCAATCGGCGCAAGAAGTTTACAACTTATCCAAGTATCTACGTTATCCGAATTTAACTGCTTCATTAAGTGAAGGATTGACTCATCAAAGTTCCTCAGATTGGAATGGTTCATACGGATTAAACAGCAATGTAACCCTTTATCAGGGAGGCGCCATTACGCGCTCGATCGAGCAAAACAAGTTGCAAGCGAATCAAACAACATTGCAAACCCAGCAATACGACCAAAGTTTAGTGGTTCAAATTCTGCAAGCTTTTCTTTCCGTTCTTGGAAATCAGGAATTATTGAAATATCAG
>Ga0123357_10011985_pt1 | contig 11156 bp, 6 predicted proteins | sample TergutEmb28metaG_FD_89873 | JGI IMG/M metagenome (GOLD analysis project Ga0123357, IMG submission 89873) | Embiratermes neotenicus P4 segment gut microbial communities from Petit-Saut dam, French Guiana - Emb289 P4 | ecosystem: Host-associated > Arthropoda: Insects > Digestive system > Gut ... | reverse complement strand
TACATGGAACATTATATAACTTAGTACATGGAACATAATATAACTTAGTACATGGAACATTATATAACTTAGTACATGGAACATAATATAACTTAGTACATGGAACATTATATAACTTAGTACGTGGAACATAATATAACTTAGTACATGGAACATAATATAACTTAGTACATGGAACATAATATAACTTAGTACATGGAACATAATATAACCTAGTACATGGAACATAATACAACTTAGTACATGGAACATAATATAACTTAGTACATGGAACATAATATAACTTAGTACATGGAACATAATATAACTTAGTACATGGAACATAATATAACTTAGTACATAGAACATAATCCCTCTTTAGTATATGGCAGTCTTTCAGTTACTCAAGAAATTTCCAGCTTTTTTCTGGAATCCGTAATTCACTGCCGTGTTCATCACAGCTCGTCAGTGAAACCTCCCCGACACACATAAATCCACTTCTTAATCACACGTCCTCTTTTACTGTAATTTCTCTCACGTGCATGGTCTCCCATCAGAACCTCCCCTTCAGATTATCGGACAAAATTTTTTGTGCCGTCATTAACTTCCCCGTGTTTGTTACATTCTTCGCCCGTTTTATCCTTATTCCCTTCAATAAAGTTCTTCAATAATAGAAATTATGAATCTCCTCACTGCATAACTGGCTCACGCCTCTTGTTACGTTCTCTCTCTCCTCATTCTGTCGATAACGTGAGATGCAAAACAAATACACAAGACTCAGTACCGCTTTATATGTATGTCTCTACCTGTACTGTTAGTGTGAGTAATTATTTTCCAGAGAAATATAAATGAAAAATGGACAAATAATAATACACAATAGGATTTTTTTACTTTCAAGATGTAAAGCTGTTAAAAGCCTTCAGATGTAACCGTCATGTAGCCAATCCATAGTCGTTAATATACATAATTTACGCACGTATTGAAGCAGAAATAAACGCGAAACAACATACCGGCCTTGGAATAGAGAGCTGCTAGTGAAACAGTCACTAGAGATGGCACGTTCGTTACATTTGTTATAACATGGGTCATCTGGTCAAGATGATAGAAATCTGGTTGTCCTCGTTTGGCTAATTTTTATTAAAGATACTCCTGTACTTAATACGAATATAACTTCCGCTCATGATACTGATCTTAATGATTCGGTGTAATTCACTTATAAGTAATGTGCTTTGCTTCTACTTTTATTTTATCACGCGTAATAAAACTGTTTATAACCAAGACAGAAACGCTCATTATTATCCTAATATTCACACGCAGAACGTCCGTTCGTTTTCGACTGGGGTATAATTGCTTTCCTTGCCATTGTCACGCTGTATATTTAAAAAAGAAGCCTGCAAGAAATGAGAACATTCAAAGCACTAAATTAAATTTACTTTTTAATTAAAATGAAAGATTGGGAATGAGGAATCGAATCGCTTCCTGAAGCTCTATTGCAGTAACTGACCATCGATTTAACTGTAATGACTATCGTATATAGGCACTGCAAAGAGTTCAAATTAAATTTCACACCTTTCTGTATTCCACATTTATTCCTCGCTAATAAACAGGACACAGACTAACAATTACTTTCGTTTATATCTGGACTTGATTACAACTACGCAACCCCCGAAACGTCTGTGTAGTAAAGACAGCAAAAACCACACGATGGAATTCAGACTCACATACCGTTTGCAATCATTCTCCTTCTAGTACACATATCATAGTTTTAAGGGTTTGTTTAGGTGTTACACTCCGTTATTCTTGCTGTAAAGGCAAGAACCTCTCAAATGGCCGTAAAAGGAAAGGGTGCCTCGCTAGGCACATAACCTGACATGTTAAGCACCGATATATTCAAGTTCGCCTAAATATGAGTGTGGAATCCTGCTCGCCGAGGGTCAAAGTAGCTCCGCGCAACTTCTGTCTTCAGGGAATCTGAGGAACTGTTAAAGTGTCTACAGAAGTATGCCAGCAGTCTTTACGTTACATGGATCCAACTCAAGCCATCATACCCCTTTCCTTAAAATAATTTTAATAGTATTCTTCCTTCAACCGTTACGTTTTTCCTTTTTCTGTTTTCCGACAAAATTTATGTACTCAGTCCTTTTCTCTTCCATACCCCGCACATCTAATCCTCCCAGAAAGGCTCATCTTAACGGGCCATACTGCTTTTGTATTGTCATTTTCGCAATTTTTTTTTTAATTTGCTGATCTGTAGCTACGTAATATCACATTGCAGAATGCTAAGGTAAAAAATATGCTTGCGCAAAATGTGTGCACACTTGGAGTGGTCCCATTCTTGCGACCCATTTCTGATTCATGTATGTTTTATGCAGCAACGCCCTCATTAGCTCACCCCGTGTAACATCGAATAGTAAAATTGTGAGAGACTAATAAACTGTCACAGATGTAGAAGAAGTGTTCGTGACTTTATTTAAAGCACAACTCCGACATTTGTCTCAAGGGACTGAGAAATATCACGATGTTCCTTAGCTAATATTTTTCTAGAAGAAATTCAAACCAGGGACCTCCCAAATGAAAGTACCGCCAAACAAACCTGCTCAGGTGGGTCCACTCTTGTTTTTTTACGTGGCCAAAACCGTTGAGATAATTTTTTGGAACACAAAATTTAATATTATTTTAAGCATCATTACAAACCACCTTTATCATTATTGGTAGTATTTGTAGTAGTAACAGCCATGGAGTTTTATTAAAAATAATGGTCTTTTGGGACATCTCAGGCTTCCGTCGCAGTGTAGTCAAGACGGCCTTCGTTCTTCTGGGACATCATGGGGCTTATGTTGTTTGTAGGTTACTAAGACTGCTTTACACTTGGAGATGGGACTGATAAGCTCTCCCGAAACGTCGGTACCGCCTACCGACCAGTGCTAAATAACACAAGAGCGAAGGTCTAGTGAAATCTTCGTTTAGAAATGCATTACTGCTGCCAGAAAATTCCACGCTCCAAACCCAAAGAACGAGTAGACACTAACTTTTTGACCAAACGTAAACATAAATAAATCTCGTGGCATTAAAATAAATAGGAGCTCTGAAAAGTCGACCCATATGCTATAAGAAGAGCTCCAGTTAAAATTTACCTTATCAAGCCGACATCGCCATCTAAAAATTAAAATTCTAAGAATATATCACGCCGCAAAAAATCTATTGCTTACAAGAACAAGTTGTATGTTAATTAACTGCATTTGCTGTCCAGTATGAGGACGAGGGGCTAAAACAAGGAGTTTGTGAGGATGCAATGTGCTAAAAATTCAGTAACCTGTAGATGGAGTCGGAGATGTACTCAGCTATTGCTTTCACCCTGGACATTCTTTGTATTGTATATATTGCAAGTTAGTTAACAGTCACAATTGTTATGCAGATTAGGTACATGGCTACATGTTTCGACCACTAAGTAATCATCCTCAGGCCATTAAAATATATAAAATTAAAATTAATGGTATTGAGTTAAACAAGCTTCGCACCAGGTTGCTTAATTTCATACCATCCCCCCACCAACGAGTGTACACGGATCTATACGAACAGTTCCACAACAAAAAATTCACTGATCAACGGATTTTCCCGACATTCCATTGCACATCACCTACTGAACACGCCGCATTCTTTGGATTTGCACCTTCTCGACGTCAATATTATTTCCTAACAAATTACTTATCGTGTATTTTATTCGTTTTATCATCCCATATTGACACGTATATTATAGCACCAAGGGTTGAACTGGAGACGTGAACTCCCACAACTGAAGCAACAGTTGCTATTTTAATTTCATGTCTTTTAATGTCCTGAGAATGACCACTTACTGGCCGAAATATGTAGTTGTGTACCTCGTGTGTATAACATAATAAACCAGTCGTGTTGATGGCAGTTGATAACTAACTGTTAATACCCAGCTATTGCTCCATGGAGCCACGTCAATGTATGGTCCTTACAAGGAGCGAATAATCTTATTCAACACAACACTACACCTATTGTTAATCCTTACACACACATACCAGACCGTAATCCCGTACTTTACGAGACTGGGTAACTGACCACAATTTGCTTAACAGCCCCCCTTATTGCAGCAGTTTATGCCATCCCAATAATCAGCAGAAAATATAGTTCCTTGATGTCAGTAGATCAGACTAAGTTATGAAAAAGCGATGTCAACAGGATTCCAACCTAGCAATCAGAACAAGCGTCACTACACTTAGGGAGCAGAACTGAGAGAGCAACGAAATCATCACTTAAAAATCCATGGAAACGGAAATTCGAGGTCAGAAGGCACTTGCTGGAGAAGGCTATGCCGGCTAGAGGTTGAGAAGTTGTCTCATTTACGAGTCTAAGCGATGACACCATTTAATAGCGTCTGTCATTATTATTTCCTGGTAGATCTGTAGTATGTTAGATTGTGACCCGCTGAGAGTAGGAACTCGTGCTTACCGACCTTAAGGCTCTGACCCCCTTGTGCAAGGTTTACGGTGTGAACTGAAGTCAAGAAAGACTTGTATACGTTTATTCCAGGAAATATTACGAAATATAGTTTGTAGAAAGTAACAAAAACTTCGTTGTTATGGAGACAGAACGCACCTACTGCCCCTTCCTCAATTTACAACCCACAGTCTTACTCGCGGTGTAATACAGGGTCCGCCAGCGAATCGGGCGATTTTTAAGTGTTAAAAAATTAAAAGTGTTGGCTATCTTGATACAGTTATATTTATAAGGAAGTACAAACTTAGCATTTGCAGAAATAAGTGAATCAGTGCTCTGGAAACATAACACAGAACAAAACAACACAAAACATCATTCCACTTGTTACATCCTCAAGATGCCCTCCATTACGCTGCTCACACTCAGCAAGCCGATCGTGAACACTACGCATGGCCCTACGTAACACGTCGACCGGGATTCTTTAAATCTCTTCCTGTATCCGCAGTGCAAATCCAAGTGTAAAATACGCCTGACACTGCTTTCGGACAGTCCCGGTTTCTTGGAATGACGCACAGCCGACCGGCGAGGACTTTGTTCGAATGATGCTCTCACAGCGTCAATGTTCTGTAGGGTGTGAACTGTTTTAACACTACCACCTTTCTTCTTAACAGTTGAGCCGGTCCCTTCAAAGTTGTTTACCCACGTCTTTATGGCATGAGCTGACGGCACTTTACTGTTTCAATGAATCCCGAATTTCTTGTGAAATTCACGTTGGGCGGAAACGTATCTATCGTTGTTCTTATAAAATGATTTTACGGCGAAATCACGCTGTGCACCAGTCCATGACTCCATTTCAAACTGAACGCTATTCACGGCCACGCCACCTAGTAGCATCATTCTCCTTCCCCGCTCATGCTAAAAATGAAAAAATGCCGTTGCCAAATCGCCCGATTATATGGCGGACCCTGTATTAGGCTACGCTACCCACAAATCAGCCATGAATCCAAGGGAGCCTCAGACTAGTTGGACCTAACAAGGGTTGTTTCCTCCATGGGCTACTTTATTAGGTGGTCAGTAGTGGACTTATGGCGTTGGGCAGGCCACGTTTTTTTCAACTGTGTCCACTGAAGGTTACCAAAACAGAACAGGCCACAATTAGACTCCATATAAAACCATCATCCATATCTTTTTTCTCCCGTCGCGCAGCAGCCCCTAGTGAGCCAGGGCCTACTCATTGTCGAGGCTTAACGATCATACTCAAACACACTACAATCAGTAGGACTGCTCTGGCTGTGTGAACAGCCTGACGCAGAAACTGCTACCTGACAACACACAACATTCATAAGAGACAGACATCCATGCACCGCCGGGATTCGAACCCGCAATCCCAGCAAGCGAGCGGCCGTAGACTCAAGCCTTAGACCGCGCGGCCACTGGGATCAGCTCATTCAACTACTATAAGTTTATGCTAGCTTGACGACGGCTTCGTGTGATGCCGAAGCATGTAGCTCTTTATTTACAACATAGTTGTATGTTTAATTAAATAATAATTAATAGACCTTTCCTGACAGATTCTTTACTACTTAATCATTTAAACATTTGCAAGTTAGCTCAAGCAGCAACACTTCTGACTAGTATTCGAGGTGCCCGGTTGTGATTCAAGCCACGTACCGACAATACCGACTGGAATATTTGGTGGTTTCCCTCAGTCCCTCCGCCTAAAACCCTGTGAAGTACCTTAAACTAGGCCAAAACCGCTTCCTTCCACATCATTTCTTTCCAGTTCATTTTGACCAACAGTTATTCATGTTTTGTCCAATTTCATGTTTTGTATACATGAAAAATAATCACTGCCATCGGTTAACAACCCAATTGCAGTAAATAAATATTATTATTATTATTATTATTATTATTCATTCCACACTATGTAGATACTGACGGTGTCGTTAAACAACCTACACAAAAAAGGCGCAATAAGACATGAGAGAATTCTTTCCTCTGACAGGCTTAATTACACCCGGTCGACGAAGGCCGAAGACAAGTCGAGAATCACAGCTGCTGTATGCAAATTCATCTGTCGGGCGACTAAGTGAATATGGGAGGGGTGCACGTGGAATAGTTTCGACAGTTAGGAGACAGATTAGCATGGGTGTAATTTTTGGAGAACTGGATCCTTGCAGGAAGCTCACTCTACTTAAAACAGAAGAAACTCGACGTGTATTGAAACCTAAGTTGAGGCGGCTCGGGTCAGATGAGGAAGGTCTAAAGAACAGGGGCTTGAGGAACTGGAGACGAAAGTCTCAGGATCGAGAACTGTGGAGGACAAATTTGGAAGAAGCTAAGGTTCACCAAGAACTATAATGCCAGAAGACAAAGAAGAAGAAAAATTTTTGCTGCACACTAAGAAATCGATATATGTCGAGAGAATACAAATAGATTCGTCAAATTAAATTGGAGCACGAAATCAAGGTTATCATTAACGAGAAGATTATTTGAAAACTGAGAAAAGGACGATCCAAAAAAAAGACATAAATAATAATGACGATTACGTTTATTAGAACATTATAGATTATGGTACAAATTTTACTCTAATACTGTCTTGCCTCGTTTGAATTTAAAACCACAAAACCTATAATAGACTTCTGTTGATATTATCTGCCTAGGAGCCAGGACAGCCCGAACGGTACAAAGACTGCAGCGGCAGGAGAGTCGAGGAGACCTGGGTTCACTGCCTGAAGAGGCAAGATATTTTTACCTTCTCCAAAACGTCAAAACAGACACTCTGACTCAACCATACTACTATTTAACAGGCATCCGGAGCCCTTCCACCGGAGTAAGCTCTTGACGCGTAAACAATACCATGTTTCCCTTATACTGCAGTGTTTAAAAATGAGTGGATCTATACCACCTTTCCCCTAGACACCTTCACTCCGTGCACAGAGAAAACTGTACTTTTGTTATTTCTTCATACACAAATTTTCATGACTCTGCAGACTGCAGATAGAAATGATCACAATAATTGCTGTAGGTAAATACCGCGTTAGGAAAATAATCTAGGGCAATTTATAATAAAATCAAACCAAATTAGGCTAAAATATGTAAAAGGAGCCAGTGGCTAACTAGGTCGTCCGGTGTCTGCGAAAAAATAAACACAATAGCCGCCAATAAAAAAATTATAAATTTAAAAAAATCGCAACAATGTATTGGAATTCCTTTTCACTTTGCTCAGTGACTTAACATTTGTTAAGCGAATACTAATAACTTTTTTTCATTTAAAGTTTTTACTTTTCGCTAATTGTGAACCAGGTAGCTCAGTCGGTATAGCGGCTGACCACGGGCTGGATGATCCGGCATCCAATCCCGGTGGGGACGAGATTTTCCGCCCGTCCAGACCGGCCCTGGGTTCCACCCAGCCCCCTGTAAATGGGTACCGGGTCTTTCCCGGGGGTAAAGTGCGGCCGGGGCGTGCTACTGACCACTCACTCCCTTCTAATGCCGCGATCATGGAAGAGTAGAGCTATACCTCTACCCACCCTCTGGGCCACACAGAGCCTGTAACGGCATCACTTCACCTTTACCTTTTTTACTCTTCGCTAATTCTGCCGCCTGGGGCGGCCGCACCTCTCGTCACCCCTCTCACAGCCTAGCCCATGCTTGGGCTATAATTTCAGCAAATTTCCCACCTGAGAAGAAAATCAAATCCAATATAGGTTGTTTCGACCGTGTTGTGAAATCTTGTGTGGGTTTCAGTTACCAAAAATGTTAAACGGAACACGGCAAACAGCATACAATACAATACAAAACACACTTACTCAGTCTCAATTACCATAAGACGATGCCATGGATACAACTATATTAACCTAGAACAGCATATTAACAGAGTTCATGTACCCATACCATCCATCCGACACAACAAGCGAGATTTCATTCCCAACCCCCACGCATCACTTCCACACTGTAAAAAACTCACATAAACCTAGTATAACTGTTTAATAAGTGTTTTCAATTATCAACCTGAAGATGGCCAATGAAAAGGGCCGAAACATGTAGTTGATCTTAATATAATAAATTTTACATTTACCACCTTACAGTTGTGTCAGACAAGTATACACACACTCCAACCTAACACTTACTCAATCTAGCACAAAACAGGTTTATTTTAGTTCAGATTCTTACCGTATGCCACATGTTGCGGCCTCTACTTAGGCCGACCTCGGATATGTCAATAAAAAAAACTTACAAAGGAAGCCTTGGTAAGGTGTACAGTACAGGCCGAAACATGCAGCATACATTTAAAGGTAAGTAACTGAGTTAAAATAAACGTAAGTTGTGTTAGACTGAATAAATGTGGTTTGTTTAGTAATAAACACAACAGGATTGCATCCATACAGATCAACATACAATACAGTTGCAACTGTCGCTTGCGACATTGCTGCCCGCAGTGTCAGTAATATTCCTGTCAAGGCCCACTGTGCCGCCGGCTCTGACTCGTGCTGCATAAACAGGGCGCGTGCCGTACTTCTGGCGGCGCCCACAAACACCTGCCGCTATCCTACGCGCCGGGGCGCTGTTTCCGACAACATCACAGCAAACAGTGCGGCGGGAGGAATAAAAAATGTGCCAGAAATTGTCTTAAGGTGCACGCACACACACACACACATACACACACACACTAAGAGTGGTTTTGACAAGGTGTCGCGAAATATTCCACTGCTGTCTCTGGAAATTAATTAATTGGATATCACCACAATCCAACTGCACGTAATTCCTGGCTCGTTTAACGGCACTTTCCGTATACAGGAGCAGCAGCTTGTGTCTTCAGGAATCATCCTTGATGATGAACTTACAGATATATGCTAAAGAGGTCGTTCTGCATGTTACAGTAATATTCGAAAATTTGCCCGGAGGGTTTGAGAAAAACTACAAATATGTCAGTGGTAATAACAAGTATTAGGGTCGAAATTTGAAAACGGGTACTTTTACACTTTTTTACCTTTACCTCAAGACGGTGTCTTCATTCAACGGCAATTCTATTATATTCCCACTATTACAAACGGTCTCTAAACTGTGGTTCCTTGCAAGCATGACACACACTTAAGCCTTAATTACGCAGAATTTATGAATGCACCTATACCCCGTACACTTCATTCACTTTGTGTACGTCATACATGTTACATACGTCAATAATTTTCCCTTGAACGTAGCGTCGTAGTCTAAAATCATCAAATCTGCGTGTAACGCAGTATGTCAGGGAACGTTTCTCGTTGTGTGTTAGGCATCTCCTGTTTTGTTCTCACCCACATTCCCTTCCTGCAAATTGATCACCATTACAGTTTTCTCACCTCTATAAAAAAAACCTTAGTCCATAGCGTCTGGTTATCTACTTTCATACAAAAGAGGTTTGCATTTATCTCCATGTACCTTAATCCTCTACGAGAAGCTAGTAAAACCTTAGATAACAAAAAATATCCAATCCTTTTATGAAGGACACTGTACACCATCCTCAGCTAGATACAGCCCATTTTAGAGGGCTCTAATGTTTGCACACGACTAATTGAAAGAAAAATATGTTGGGGGAATATTCTATCTTCTTTATTCTAAATTCCAGGTTTTCATTTCTGAGTCTTCTAGTTAAATTTTAGCCTTTCAATATCTATGTTCTTACAACTGTCTATGGACAAGGTCTGGTCTAAAGTAAGTATCTCAAAACATTTGCTTCTATGTGGTGCCCAGTGTATGAGAGCAAACCTTTCTTACAAGTCCAACAGATTAGGCGCTTCTTTTTATCTCACTTGACTACAGAAGCAAAGTCAGCTTCCGAAAATTCGTGCTGTCTTAAGAACTAAGAAGACTGAAGAAGCCAAAACCAAATTAGATTTTTTGACGTAGAAAGTACTGAGCAGATCGTCAAGCTATATATTTTCCACTTTCCTTCAAAGCATAGGAACCCAATGTGGCGGTAAGCGCACGTCTCTGTTATAAAAACATGTAAGTTAATGCAGTGCATGTAAAGAATCTTTCTTCTGGGAACTAAAAAACACAGACATTCTATCGGCATACTGCAAAAGTTTTAAATGTTAATCCGGCTAGTACGTAGAGTAACCACTGGACTTGCGAATATTTAAGCACTGTGCACTGATGGAAATCAGTATCATTAGCAACACCACTTGCTGAAGACCAAGGCTAAAACGCTGTTTTTTTTTAACAAACCACTTTTCTAATCTGCCTGACAACTGATAGTAATCTAACGTTGTCTTAACGGCACAGCTCTCGAGCCACGGTCAGCAGGTACGAGAGTTGGGGCTGACCATTTACGCCTGTCTTTTTTAGCACGCACGACCCCGTTCCCTTGGATAGAGCTCATATCCTTGACCGTTCTCTACAAAATGAAGTGTCCTTGGAGATAGAAGCTACCTAATTCCACACCAAAAGTCAACAGCTTTAATTCACTTCTCATATGTTTAAAACCCGGTAATTTACTCATACATCAATCATCCACTCTCACAACAATATGCGCAGCCTCTTTAAATGTTCCTTATTCTGGTGTTATTTTTGTCCTCTTTTTCTTTCTATTCTCTTCCTCCACATTTTCCTTCTTTTCGTCTCCTCTTTCTCTGCTTGATCTTCCCCCCCCCCCCCCCTTTTTTTTTTTCTTTTTTCGTTTTCCCCCCTTTCCTTCTTTTTTTTCCTCTTCTTTTGTCCCCTTCTTTTCC
>Ga0123357_10011984_pt1 | contig 11156 bp, 5 predicted proteins | sample TergutEmb28metaG_FD_89873 | JGI IMG/M metagenome (GOLD analysis project Ga0123357, IMG submission 89873) | Embiratermes neotenicus P4 segment gut microbial communities from Petit-Saut dam, French Guiana - Emb289 P4 | ecosystem: Host-associated > Arthropoda: Insects > Digestive system > Gut ... | reverse complement strand
CATCATCTGGGAGCCATGTTGTTCCTTGCTAAAGTCACATATTAAAAACACTCACTAATTAATTTCCTTACAATGACAGGGTACTGTGGCAGCTTGTCGTATTGTGTAAGAGTACGTTACTGAGAATGCGCCTGCAGGCACAGCCTCAGTAACGTACTCTTAAACAATACGACAAGCTGCCACAGTACCCTGTCATTGTAAGGAAATTAATTAGTGAGTGTTTTTAATATGTGACTTTAGCAAGGAACAACATGGCTCCCAGATGATGATCTTATGATCGAAACATGTTGGAGCGATTTTAAGTGTTTTAATGTGAAATTTTATATGAGTGCATTGGTTGGTATAATTAAAGTAACACTACGAAGTGCACGGTGCAACAATAAAGATACTAATTGGTGTTTCTCTCTGAACATTCAGTCTCGAAACTAAGATCTGACAAAGGAAGGGTGGTGTTGCATTTAAACACTCGTCAGTGGGCATAAAAGAATATTGGAACGTGACAGCAAAATATAAAGTTTGTCTTTATTTAAAGCCCGTTAGTTTCTGTCTTATTAGTTAAAGACCCTCTTCGTTCCACTCCTTTACACACCTCTCGAGAGAATAAGCATAGCGGACTGTCTTCATGGTCACTTTCTTCAGCAATTAAACTGATAAACGCGTTGCTCTCTGAAGATAATCAGTCATTCAATGACCAGTTAGATTGGTCATTTTCACTTATGCAGGACCTGCTTCTATGCATGCAAAATTTCTAACGTTAGGCCTACAATTAACTTTTCAACTGCAATGCATATTTTCACACCAAGAAATGTGTAAAAAAAAAAATTACTACCTAGCAGAGCGTGGTTTCGATCCACGGACCTCTGGGTTATGGGCCCAGCACGCTTCCACTGCGCCACTCTGCTTGGTAGAAACTAACCGATTTGTGTTTCAAATGTATGGTTTATTTGATAAATACTTTTTGTCTGAACACAATGCATCCAACTCTCTACTAGAATCATTTCCTTCGAAATTTTTGTCGTTAGCTCTTTTGCAGCGGCAACAACGAATACCCGGGAGAGTATTTCATAAATAAAAATGTAGGATAGCATCAAATCAATCAAGTAAGTTCGGATGCGATGACAGAACGCTAATGGTAGATAGTGAATAGAAAGCTTATGTTTTAAAAGTTCGTGAAGAGAAAGAACGATGAAGTTCAGACGCTAACCGAGATTGACATTGGGTACTGCTATCCACTGGACCCAAATAGCCTTACCGGGTCGGAGTCTGCCGGAAGGCCCAGTTCGTAAATTACCTACATTTAGTGCAATGGCTAAGAATACGCGAAACTGTGCCTCTATGTATCCTCAACTTAAGCCGTCATGACACTCAGGGTATAATTTGCCACCAGTTGCATGGGCAGGCCGGGCTTTATATTTTCATCCCTGATCTAAAGGAGAGTTTTATCGGAACAAATTAAACAGAAGTCGCTTGCAAAGATGCATATGAGATAAGGCAGCTACAGCCTAGTGCTACCGGAGTCTACTCAACATTAGACCCTCTTCAGTATCGAAATTCAGTGCTGCTACTTCCCGCGGTCTTCGCTTTATAACACAACATTTTTAGTAGAGAAGCGTGAAAATTACAGGATTTAAAATTTTCATATCTTTCCAAATTTTATTTTGGAATCTGCTGCCATCGTCAAAGACTCCTTCACACACTCGCCACCCGCAAGTGGTTTTGATTAATGAGTGATTATTTCTTATGTGATAAAATTTGTTTCAGCTCCTGCTTCATTTTTTATTTGCCAGACTAAACACAGTCTGCTGCCACAGTATATTACATTTAAGGTTCTTTCATTTATCTTCTCTTAGCTTCCCCTTTAGAACGCCAAATTTATGTTCGGTCAAATTTCGTGACCATCTTGAAGTTGGCATCACCGTACGGTAGATAATGCAAAATGTTTTATCTCGAACTATACCAAAACAACATACACTGTGTACCTTGCAGCACACATCTCTTGTCTTCTGATTTCATTTTCTACATTTTAGATACATACATGGTAAAAGTTAAATATAACGTATATTCTCGAATATAATCCGCACCTGAATCTAATCCGCACAAGTTTTTGCCTATTTCTTAAACGAAGAAAAAAGTTAGTTCGTGGTTCTAATCCGCATCTATAGGAGGACGATGGTGAAGATAAAGCTGACAGTGCCTGGGTGACGGATAGCGATTCAGTTATGAGTGATGACGGCGAGTCTGATGAATAATAAATTATAAATATTATATAATATAAATAATAAATAAAATAATAAATTATTTTATTGCATTTTATTGTTCTTACGGCACGTACAGCGGCTCTATCATTTTTTCCAAAATCCAGCTCACGACCGCGAATCTAATCCGCACGCGATTCTAATCCGCATCTGATTTTTTTAGCCCTCTGAAACTGTAAAAAGGGTGCGGATTAGATTCGAGAATATACGGTAGTTGTATTTTGTACGACACGCAAATATAATGCAAGGTTCACAAACCTAAACACAGGAAACACGTCATTTCAACAAAGGTTCCCGAAGAGGTCACCACGAGACTGAAATCCTTTCTGTTGACTTGAAAATGCCAGAGTTCAGTAACCTTGGCTCCTGTCGTTCTGTCATTATGAGTACTAGACACCGTTAGAAAATTCATCAAGTTTTATTACTTATGTATAATGGACCGTGCATCATTGTGATAGTTTAAGAATAAGAGACCAACTTGATGTCACTATTTATTAAGTTTTATTTCACTTCTTCTATGCTCAACATGTTTCGGACCTTAATACACACAGGCTTCAACCTGCCACACGGATACCACCCCAACCAGCCACACCGAAACTCCAACACACATGGAAATAAGAACACACAACCAATGTGGTGATACAATTGAAAAGTCGCAAGCTCCTGATGATGGATGTATTAATGTCCGAAACATGTTGAGCATAGAAAAGTGAAGAGTGAAATAAAACTTAATAAATAGTGACATAAAGTTGGTCTCTTATTCTTCAACTATCAAGTTTTATTACGTTTAAAGTCATTTATAAGAGTCCTGAACACTTATGGCCATTTCCTCAACCTCGGCACGACGAAGCCGTACTTACGGTTGTAATGAAGGCTTTCCTAGTAATGAAGGAACGGTACACAGGAGCATCAGACATGGCGGTATTTTCCAAACACATCATATCCTTCTTTGATTAAAATCAAGTAGTCACTTTTTATTCTTTACCTTCGACGTACAAGTCTGAAAATTTTCGAAGCTTCCAGCACCGCCCTCTGCAGGGAACAGTTCTGGCATTTACTAAAATAAAATAAAATTATAAACAAACCAATAATAGACAATCAAACAAATTAGAGTTTTGTCGTAATTAAAACAAGATCAGTGCAAGGCTCGCTTAAAATGAACTGGCGGGTCGCACATACAAGACACGTGGCCTAAAGGACGTATGGTCTGTGCCTGCTGATAATTCCGCCAAGGTACGCGGTGCGTACGGTTCTCGTCTGCTGGTTTTGTTGCCCTGCAAAATATATATGGATTTATAAACGTGGATTCAAAGGAATTGCATATCGGACGCGCTTTAGCCCTTCTTTTAATTGCTGATTGAATATAGTTTTATTATTGGTTTCTGGGTTGACTTTATTTATAGCAGAGCTTGGGGCTAATTTTGAATTTGATTTGAGGAGGTTTATTGCTTTATCTACTTTGAGACAATCAGGTCTCATAATTATAACTAGTTCTATCGGTCTTTCTGGTTTGGCCTTTTTTCACCTATTAACTCATGCTTTGTTTAAGGATTTATTGTTTATGTGTGCTGGTGGTGTTATTCATTCTATAGGTGATTCTCAGGATATTCGTTTTATGGGTGGCTTGTCTATTTATATACCATTTACTTCTTCGAGTTTAATGGTCTTACTGAACGGGAGCAGTAATTGTGGTTTATTTTATTAGTCCTGCAAGCAGACAGTTACATTTTACGATGAAGTTCTGTAATTCCAGTTATGTCATGGTTCCAGCGACATGGCAAATTTATGAAACCGCCTGGATAATGTAGCAGTGTGGATAAAAATAATAAGGTCCTGAGGCTAGCCCGTCATCAGACACTCCCTGTAAAATTTGTTAATCACTCATGTGGACAAGCAACTTATGGCCTTTTATGAAACCCGTAAATTCATTACCGTGTTGAGAAGGCCATGATCGAGTCCAGTCCTGGACCGACGAATTAAATTCCATACTTTCATGCCCTGTGCTTACCCTTTGAGATCAACACGTAAATTATACTACTAATATTACCATTTACGTCAAGGTCTGTCAAGTTCGTTTCCCCCCTTCAGACTTTTCGACTAAATTTTCGACGCATTTCTCAGATCCTTTAGGCACACAACATGAAAAGACTCACCTGAAGCTCCTTTTTATTATTATTATTATTATTATTATTATTATTACATATCTGCTCTTGCTCTTTCTTATGTCCAAACACTACATGCAAGATTTGATTCCACCTTACAAAAACAACTAGTGTAGAACCCAACTAGAACAACACGTCTATTGACAGTTTGATACGTTATATTTCTCAGGTTTCTGGAAGGGAGAGAGAAAGACACAACTGTCAGAATTTAACGGATGCAAACATCCTGTAAATTTAATTTCTTCTTAACTCCTTCACGAATATAACTCCGATCGGATACTCATATTAAATACATTTGCACTTGGCCATATAATCGAAGAGCTTCTCAACTACTACAAGTGGTGAGTACGAAATAGATAAGTGGTAAACTGGAAATATGCAGTTCATGTTGTTTGTGTTAATACCAGTACGTGGCCCGTAATGTTTCAATTGTTGTTTTCCACGGGTTTGAAAATAAAATTTCTTTTCTCGTTGTAAATAAAGAATTTAATTGATAATCTTTAATCAAAGTTTTGGAGAGAACACTTGGAACTAAAACAGAGGAAATTATAGGGTAAGGCATGTTCCTAAAGAGATCAGCGTCTTTCTTTGCTTCATCACATTACACTAAAATTTTGCTTTTGTCCCGGTACGTAGTCGGGACGAAAGTAGGTTAAATTGAAATACACAAGGTTGCATTGATCAGATGTATTTCTTACTACTGTCAATAAAAAGATTATTTGAAGAAAGTAATGAAAAGAATGTCTAACTGGCAGTGGTGAATAGAAGTCTGTTCAAACATTTCAGCTCCAAACTTCCACTGAATTTCTAGGCATGAGGATCTGCACTGAAATTTACCAGGTGAATTTAATTTTGGCTTTGCTTGGCTCCAATAAACGCCAGTCGTCACGAAACTGAAATGGAAATTAATAATTTTCCCTCAATAATCCGATGTTCGAAAAAATGTATCATATTTTGCCCACATCTACATTATTAGATCTATATATTATTTTCAGTTTCTTTAACGTCGCTGTTATTTTTTCATATTGTCTAAACAACACTGACTGCAAGAATGATGGGTTTACACCAAACCGCAATGGAAAGAGAAGGAAGAGGCTGCGGCCTAGTTTGAATAAGTTATCATCCCAATATGTGCCTGGAACGACTGAATAAAACCATAAAATTCTCATGTAGGGTATTGTGACGCCAGACTGAAAACTAAATCCGAGACTTCCAAAATACAAATCATGTTACTGACCACCATTCAAACCCTCCGCTAAATCTGTGGTTCTGTTCCGACGTGCAGTTTCCATAAGCCTATAATAATTAATAAAAGTGGTACAGTGTAAACAAAAGACAAAGCTTCCCCGTACAGGCCTGGACAGGCCCTGAGTTTTCTAGGAGGATGAGGATCCCAGATTTCAAAATAATCGACACACAGGTTGTCAGTCCTACGCACCGGCCGTCTTTAACCCCACCCCCCAGGAAATATTCCTGGTACTCATTTCTGTTTCAGGCTGAGTTGGCCTCAGGGCCATAGTGCGGCCGGAAGGATTATTTCAATGAAAAATTTCAATGACACCATCGGGAATCGAACCCGCGAACTTCTGGCTTGTAGCGCAGTACCTCAGCCAACTGCGCCACCGCCTGCCCACAAATAAATCTGGTGTGTATTTAAAGAAACAGAATAAAATTTAATTACTTCTCAGTATTTGTACTTTCAGTAAATTAACCTCAATTGTCTACATGATATAACAGCATAAAGTAGCTACAGGCAATAAGACTTGAGATGTCGCTGCGTATTCAAATCTTCTGTGAGTGCCGGTGAGTGGTTATCCGCGTTTCGAATGAGCATGTGCCTTTATCTTCAAGGGTACAGAAGTCAAAGGAGGCTGCCTGACCCTTGAAGATAAAGAAGCTACGATCCTTCGAAAAGTTAAGACCCACTCACCCAAAGATTCCCAGATGATCAGTATCCTGGATAAGAAACGGTCTGAAATTTGTAACAGGCCATCACATGTTTTCGTTGTTCATTTTGTGCTGCAACTGTAGGTAAAATTTAGGCGACGTTAGGACACGTCGCTTTCGTTTTAAATATAAATTTCAGGTCATAATTAAGCGCGTATATTTCAATACTATCTTTCTTAGTTTAACGAGAATGTTCAGTATAAAATTTCATCGAAAGTGTTTTTTTTTTTTTTAATATTTCATAAATGATACATGCAGACAGTAAATAACAATAGAGGTAGATACTGGAAAGCTAAGAGACATTTGAAATCAGCTTAAAAATATGAGAAATTGAAGCTTTCTCAGGCGTAAAACATTGAAAGGCAAACGCGATTTAAAAAAGACATATTTCTTTTGGTTTAAAAAAAATTACATAAAAGAAGACACCATAATCTCATTAGAAAGAGACTAGGTCTAACTCTAACAAGAATGCTGCGTAGCGAACAAAAATGTAGGCGGGGTGGATGACAGTGCTCCGATTAGCACTTGCACAGAATAAGCAAGTGGGCGGGCATCCTCAAAAATCCTGCAGCTATATTTGTGAAAGGTAGAAATTATCCCTAAATTCATGTTGCCATTCAGCTCAGAATCCTTTATTTCCCATGTTCTTTCCCAAACAAAATAAATTAATAGCCCGATAGAGGCTGTGTGGATCTTCAGCCCTGGCTTTCGCACGGGTATAAAACCTTCGTCTCGAGTTTTGAAGAAACAGAATCGAATGAAAGGAAATCTAAGCAAACTGGATGAGAAGAAACTTTAGAATTTGCAGGAGCACGGTTCCTCAAAATGAATGCGATAACCTGGAAATATAGATTGAACTGTAGAAACAAGGAGTGAAAGCAAAACTGTAATTGAAGAATAGCCTGTGCAGTAGATGATGGATTGGAATTCATTATAAATTGCCCGGACAGGGTGTACTCTACCCGGAACTCATTATGAATTGCCCGGACAGTAGGTACTGAACCCAGAACTCATTATAAATTGCACGGACAGTAGGTACTCTACCCAGAAGTCATTATAAATTGCCCGGACAGTAGGTACGCTACCCGGAACTCATTATAAATTGCCCGGACAGTAGGTGCTCTAGCCGGAACTCATTATAAATTGCCCAGACAGTAGGTACTCTACCCAGAACTCATTATAAATTGCCCGGACAGTAGGTACTCTACCCGAAACTCATTATAAATTGTCCGGACAGTAGGTACTCTACCCAAAACTCATTATAAATTGCCCGGACAGTAGGTACTTAACCTGGAACGTGATTATAAATTATCCGCACAGTAGGTAGTCTACCTGAAACTCATTATATATTTCCAGACAGTGGGTACTCCACCTGGAACTGGATTATAAATTGTTCAGTGCCCGGGCAGTATGCACTGTACCTGGAACTGAATTACAAATTATTTGAAAGATAGATACTGTGCCTGGAAGTGTATAATAAATTGTTTAGGTAGTACGTTATATTTTCGACATGGACTAATTGCTCTTTTGCAAACACTTTTGTCAAGAAGTATACGAGTATTTGTGGGTCGGGTAGCGTAGTCGGTATAGCGACTGGCTACGGGCTGGACGGTCCGGGGATCGAATCCCGGTGGGTGGGCGAGATTCTCCGCACCTGCCCAGACCGACCATGGGGCCCACACAGCCTCTTGTACAATGGGTACCGGATCTTTCCCGCGGGTAAAGAGCGGCCGGGGCGTGACGCTGAGCCCGCACCCCCTTCTAGTGACGTGGTCAAGAAAAAGTAGTGTTATACCTCTACTCCCACTATGGACCGTACGGTCTGTACAGAGCCTCAGTTTCTGCACAAGGGTGCACTTTACCTTACTTACGTTACACGAGTATTTATAAAGGTAAAAACCAACACTAGCCCTCAGGCTTATCGCGCGTATTGGTAGGCCCAAATTCATTTCCCTGTTGTCTCTTTAAATGTTCACTACTTGGAGCAATATTTCAAATATATCCACGAGGGAGAGTCAAATGAAAACCTTAAAAGTGCGATAAGAATTGTAAACAAATATTTAAGGTTTTCATTTGACTCTCTCTCATATTCTGTGTGGGCTACTTTAGTGAGACTTGAATGTTAATATACGTACAAGGTATGCCTGTCAGTACTGTGTATGAAGAGCCGTTGTTAGAAAATCGCTAAGATCCATTTAAGTTAAGTGTAAAGGTAGCTTATGGGATCTATCTGGCTGATATGAACCAATATTTAATGACCCAACAGCTTTACTGTCTTCCAGTCTTATCACATTTCCCACATATCAGTTCAGTAGCTCCAGATACAAAACACGCAAGCAGACGTATGAACTCGACCTTCATTACATGCGCCCACTTCAAGCACCAAGTGCAAACAGCTCATTACAGCTGATCTTGCTGGCGTGGATTCCTGAGCGGCATGACACCCCTGATTGGCCTCTAGCCTTATTAGTAGGCCGGGTGGCTTGAAATGTAGCCTAGTAGCCTCTGAGCCAATCCATGGGAACTGTCCCAGCCTCGTCTATTATAGCATCCCTCACCCCTCAGCCGATCACACACATACACACACACACACTCATCTCATCGACCTTGGGGGCAACTTCGGATTGCAAGGCTTGACGGGCACACAAAAAAAAAAGTAAAATAAAATAAAAGCTCTCACTGTAGGATTACAGCAGACTGAAATTGCCTTCGTGGGGCTTTGCCATCAATGATACAGAGGGCGCCGCTGTTCGCACGTACGGCTTGGCTTGTCAGAACAATGGCTTAACATCTATTTATGTCAGTCAATATGGAATGAAGCTATAGCCATGCAAATAATCTGCTCATTCGGATTTCCAATGCGAATTCTGCTGTATAAAACTGATTTCAACGAATGAAAACACGTAGGCATCTAACTTCAGCTTAAAGCAATCAGAGAGGCGTCGTTAGTGTAACATACACTTTTCAATTCTTGTCGCGAGTAATTCAAATTTACGGATATTACCAATTACAGCTCCTACATTTCTTCCAAAAGTGTGTTGGCCTGTTTAGGATTTTATATGAAGTGACCGTCTTGACACACAGCAACAAATTATCGTAACATAAGAGAGCAGTAGGTAACAAACCAAGAGAATACGTAAAATCATTTGACGTTCAGGTGACTGTGCATCGTGAAAAATTCTTATAATAAAACCAACTAGATACACTAATTTCTCAAACTTATTTTTGGAGTAAAACTCTACATATTTCGGACAGTTCCTCTGTCCATCATCAGGAGTTCTTTACTCCGTCCTGATTCTGCTCGCAAGCTGTCAGCAAACCTATGTGACATATACCATTGCTGTGTGTACAGTGAAAAACTGCTGATGATGGATAGAGGAACTGTCCGAAATATACAGAGTTTTATTCCAAAAATAAATTTGAGAAACTGGTGCATCTAGTTGGTTTTATTATAAGAATCTACTTAAAATCAATTTTGTAAATATTATATATTGATTCGACTCTGCAAGAAAAGTGCGAAAAACGAAAAACACTCTCGTCCATGCATTGTGTAGGTCTGTGAGTAAAAAACGTGACTCTGTTTAATAAAAGTCCAGAAGTAATTGGCGTGAAATTTTACGCCATATTAGTGCAACCAAATGTCAAATTCGGGGGAGGATATGAGCAAAGAAATGGACACATGTTTTCAGGAGACGCTGCATAAGTGCAAATTTTAAGATATAACTGGATATAAAATCTTAGACAAAAGTAACACCACATGTGCGAAACATAAGGTGTACGATTGGCTTATTTTTGTAAACGATATCAGGTACACTTAGATAAAAGACTACAAAATCATGCAAATGTAATAGAGAAATTAGGATAACGGAAGATAGCGTGAAATTACAGACATAGCATGAGCAAGTTCAAAGAGGCGATGAAAAGAAGACATTGAACTCGGTACAGGCACTTTGTTGCCAGGTCCCGTACGACAGGAGACGAGGGTTTAAGACCAGCAGAATAGGAACGTAATATTGGGGTACGTTCCGATACTCGCGAGCGGATTCTTCTCAGATGGTCACATTTTTTTTCTTCCAAAATAGTCACAAATTTTTTATTGTTCACAATTTAGGTGATACACAATATTATTACTCTTATTATAGTCTGCTATTTTATATTAGTACGTTTCTTTAAGGAATGTGTTATTGGCAGACACAACTTATTCTGAATTTTTTTGCCGTAAATCTTTCCGTCATAAACTGAAATTTTCACTCTACCAAAATAAAACGAGAACTTTTTTTTTTTTCATTTACATTATCTCGCACATTGCATTCTTTACGTTTATAATCGAATACCTCTCTACGTAACACTTTAGGGACGAAACCCAATTTCTTAACTTAAAGGATCAGGTCACACCGCGCAGTAAACACCCCATAACACTTCAATTTATCAACCAACGAATGCACATATAATTTCAGATACAACACTTTAAAACACTTTAAAACACTCCGACATATTTCGATCTTGTCAGATCATCATCAGGGAGCTTTGTTCCTTGCTAAAGTTATATTACAGTATTCACAATTCAATTCGTATTTGCAAACAAGGTGTTGTGGCAGCATATCATGTTGTGTTGTGCAGCAGTGGCTAGGTGTGCGTCGTAGGACGCACACCTAGCCACTGCTACACAACACAACATGATATGCTGCCACAACACCTCGTTTGCAAATACGAATCGAATTGTGAATACTGTAATATAACTTTAGCAAGGAACAAAGCTCCCTGATGATGATCTGACAAGATCGAAACATGT
>Ga0123357_10011983_pt1 | contig 11156 bp, 11 predicted proteins | sample TergutEmb28metaG_FD_89873 | JGI IMG/M metagenome (GOLD analysis project Ga0123357, IMG submission 89873) | Embiratermes neotenicus P4 segment gut microbial communities from Petit-Saut dam, French Guiana - Emb289 P4 | ecosystem: Host-associated > Arthropoda: Insects > Digestive system > Gut ... | reverse complement strand
CGTATTCCACGGTCGATCTTCCTTCATCGTAACCGTATATGCCCTTCAGAATGACCTCCTGGACAACGTATGTATCAAGTTCCCAGAGTCCTCCGCCGCCGTACTTACGGTCGGCAAGGAAGCATTTTCCGTCCTTGAACATAAGCCCCATCATATGATCCCTGAGTTCAGGTGCGATCTTGCTTTCGGATACCGCCGTGATGTTCATTTCATGAGAGATCTTCTTTTCCGCGTCAGCGATAGAAACATTCTGCGAATTGACAAGCCTGTGCGTAGGCCAGACCACCAATCCCTTATCGTCGGCGGCGACAAGTGTCGCAAGGACGTAACCTTTCTTTTCATTGCCGGGATTCTCAAGCGAATAATTGAGCGCGGTCTCATACCGGTGGTGGCCGTCCGCGATCAGCATCTTTTTGTTCTTGAGTTCTGACGTTATACGCTCCTGAATGCCGGCATCGTCAATGATATGGAATCTGTGCTCAACGCCGCTCCCGTCCATGTATCTGTAGATGAGCTTCGCGGTGTTGTTGACCTTATTGTTAAGATCGGGGCTGAACCCGTCGAATATACCGAATATCGACTCCAGATGAGTTTCCATATCCCTGAGGAGATTGAGACGATCCTCCTTTACCTTAGAGAAGGTCTCCTCATGGGGGACCACGTTCCCTTCTTCATAACTTTCCGTCTTGAGGATGCCCATAAGGCCCATCCTCGTCTTCTTCACCCCATGGTCGCTGAATACCTGCTCATAGAGGTAGAACGAGGGAGGGTCCTGTCTCAGACTTCCATCGGACAGCATCCTTTCGAGCTCTTTTCTGGAACCTTTGTATCTTCTGTCGATGTCAGGGTTCAGGGTAAGATTCGTCACGTTGTTCTTGTTCTCCTGAAGCACCCTCAGATACTCCTTTCCGATCACGTCGTAAGGCGGAGAGATACGATCTTCTATGCTCTCGCCGTTATTCAATGCTGGCCTGTATCCGGGGAAGGGAAGGAATGTAACCATTTGTTCGCCTGACCGATGTTATGCTTTGAACCTTATATCTCTTTCTACAAAGGATGCCGAGGTCAGCATATTCTGGGCACCGGGTCCCCGGAAGGCGGTTCCAGAATTCTTCTGCCTCCGACCTCAGTTCTCAGGATGACCCTCTCTTTACCTTCTTTGACGGTACCGATGATCGCAGCATTCTTTCCCTCAGGCGTTCTCCTTATTGCCTCTAAGATCGCATCGGCCATGCTCGGAACGCACCCGATGATCGCTTTCCCCTCATTGCCGATGCTTAACGGATCTATACCAAGAAGGTCACAGGCGTTCACCACTCCGTCCCTGAGCGGGATCGAAGCCTGTTCCACTTCTATCTCGACATGTGATTTTGAACACCATTCGTTGAGGGTATTGGCAAGGCCGCCCCTTGTAGGGTCTTTCATGGAAACTATCCCTCCTACCTTCAGGCCTTCTGCGATCATTTTGTTCAGAGGAGCAACGTCGCTATGTATCTCGCTCTCAAAACCGTATCCCTCTCTGAAAGAAAGGAGGGCTACGCCGTGGTCTCCAAGCGTCCCGGATGCGATGATCACATCTCCTGGAGCAAGGTTCGAGTCTGTACACCATCTGTCCTTGACCTTCCTGTATTCTGAAGCGGTCTTCAGGTTCTTATCCAGCAGTTCCGACCTTCTGCCGACCGCGGAGGTGGAGATTACCATTTTGTCAAGAGCGCCAGCCTCCATGACTTTTGTATCGCCTGTGACGATCGGAACGCCGCATTCGCGCGAGGTCCTGCCCATGCTCTCCATGATCTTATCCACGAGCTCTACCTCCAACCCCTCCTCCAAGATCACCGAGCACGCGATCGCTATGGGCGTTGCACCCATAACGGAGATGTCATTCACTGTTCCAGATACAGAGATCTTACCGATATCCCCGCCCGGAAAAATCAGGGGGTTGACCGTATGTCCGTCGATCGTGAACACTATATCGTCGATCACGGCGGAGTCGTCCATCGCTTCTAAGGGAACATCGGCTCCCGCTTTTGGAAAATGAGATACAATATGCTTGGCAAGGAATTCCTGCATGATCTCCCCGCCCGCGCCGTGGTTCATGACGATCTTGGACATTGGTTGTGAATGCAACAGCTCCAATATAGGTTTTTATATTCTAATCAGGACTAAATAATCAATGCGCCTATGGATGAATGGGCCCGTGGGGTAGTGGATTATCCTTTCAGCCTTCGGAGCTGAATACCCGGGTTCGAATCCCGGCGGGCCCGCTCCCTTACCTTTCAATCGAAATTAGAAAAAATTTACACCAAAGTATATTGATCACTAGGTCTGATTGCCCATTATGGATTTACTGCAATTTGCAGTATAACCATATTACACCGGACGGACGAGAACGGCATCGTTGCCATCGGACTCAGGCAGTTCCTCCTGGATGAGAACAGCCTGAACATATGGGGGAGGGACGCCTGCATTTCTGATGTTGCGCATCTCGTACATATGTCGAATTCCCCTGAACCCGCTTTATGTTCTCAGAATTCTCAGAGCAAGCTCCGATTTTGATATACAATTACTTACAATTTTTAACAAATTATATATGAAACATAAGTCTTAGCTACTCGCTGAACGACATGAAGAGACCGCAGCAACCCCCGATCAGCAATCTTCCTCCGGACAAGATCTTCGCACAATGTTCGGACGGGTACATTGAACTGGCGGCAGAGTTCAATTCCAAGTATCTTCATTGGGATGAGGTCAGAAGAAAGGACATGAAGGGGGCGGACCCAAAAAAGATGTGGGCGCTGATGTCATTTCTGAGGGAAACCAACATGATGCCTCTCAAAATAGGCAGTATATCGCTGCGTTATTCGGTCATTGGTATTTTTCAGCATTCACTGCATGAGATAGATCGAAGATTGTCCGGAGAATTCCTTCTCAATGATTTACCGGAAAAGACGGCAAAGAGGTATTCCGTAAGTTCGCTCATGGAGGAGTCCATAGCATCCAGTCAGATCGAGGGTGCGGTGACGACCACGCGCGTTGCGAAGACCATGCTGAGGGAAGGACGAAAGCCGAAGAATCACTCGGAGAAGATGATATTCAACAACTACAAGACGATGCAGTTCATAAAAGAGAACAAAGACGAGAAGATAACTCCGCAATTGATCCTGAACATTCACAAAATAATAACCGATGACACCCTCGAGGATCGATCGTATGAAGGAAGATTCAGGGATTCGGATGACATCGTTGTCCAGGACAGCCTGACCGGAGAGGTCTACCACGAGCCGCCGAAATCATCAGAGATACCGGCGCTAATCGAGTCGTTGTGCGATTATATCAACTCGGATGAGTTCGTGCACCCGATCATTAAAGGGATAATAATTCATTTTCTCATTGCGTACATACATCCATTTGTCGACGGCAACGGCCGTCTGGCTCGTTCTCTTCAATATTGGTACTCTCTGCAGAAAGGATACAGGATATTCGAATATCTTGCAATATCTAGGATTATCAAGGAGCGCCGCGGGAATTATGACAGAGCATACCTTTTGTCCGAGACCGATGGAAACGATATGACATATTTCATAAGGTATGTTTTGAGGTGCATCGAGGACTCATTGGAGGAACTTAACACGTATGTGGAGAGGAAGAACAAAGAATATGAGGGGCTCATGTTCGCATACGAGGGATACGGTCTGAACATGCGTCAGATGTCGATACTGCGCGACGCCGTGAGTTCAGGCGAACCTTTCAGCATATCTGAGGTGCAGTCGTCGTATCAGGTGTCGTATCAGACCGCAACGAACGACATAAGCAAAATGGTGTCTCTGGGCCTTCTGAAAAAGTACGCAAAGGATTGGAATAGGGTGCTGTATGTTCCGAATAAAAGCATCGGGATTGGCAAAGAGTGAAAGTTTTCTCCGTATGCGGGCGGCAATCGATCATCCCGATCCCGTGTATCGGTTTCAGACTTACTTCCCCTCATACACGATCAGGGATTCTACATCGTATCCCTTTAGAACTCCCCTTCCATTGAGGCCTGCAAGTTCCATTACGAAACAGATCTTTACGATCTCTCCGCCCAGTCTCTCGACCATCTTTATGATTGCGCCGGTCGTACCGCCAGTCGCTATGAGATCATCGATAATAACGACCTTCTGCCCCTTTTTGATGCTGTCTGTATGCATCTCTAAGGTAGCCTCTCCGTACTCCAGTTCGTAGCTCTCAAAGATTGTCTCTCTGGGAAGTTTTCCCTTCTTTCTTACGAGTATCAGACCTTTACCCATGGCATGCGCCACAGGCGCGCCGAACACGAATCCTCTGGATTCCGATGCGGCCACACAATCAAAATCAACGCCGTTCAGTAAAGATATCAGACCGTCGACGGCCAATCTGAAGCCGTCCGGATCCTGGATCACAGAGGTGATGTCTCTGAACATTATCCCTTTTTTTGGAAAGTCCGGTATGGTTGTGACGTAATCCTTCAGTTCTTTCATATCTTTCGTTTGCCTGATGCTCTTGGAAGTTTATATTTTGTTCACATGATCGTTAGCGCAGCCGAAATGGATCATGCGCAACTGTAAAGCTTAACCGGAGAAACAAACAAGGAGAACAAACCCGGACTTGGGTAAAGGTCCCGGCCTTAGCCGGATTGTTGCGGTCATCAGTCGAGTCTTACAAACGATCCGAAAAAATCCTTAGGACGTACAGCGGAAAGTGTCAATCGACCAGTCTTTCTCTTTGACGCCTATATCCTTTATGAGATCATTCTCGCCGCAGGGTTTTGACGCATTACTTTTTGCGATGTTCACTTACCTCCGAATGAACAACGTATTCCTACTATTTATAGGCTTCTTTATGGTTTATTATACGTTATTCGTTGTATTACTACGAATATCGAAGAAAACAAAATAGGTGATGTTCTATGGTCCAATATTATAACAATATCTCTAAACCGCAGTAAGAGGCATCTTATCTTTACGCGCCTCATGTTTGAACTGGCAGACCCTTCTTGCCAGTCGGCTCCGTATTGAACGTGCAAGCACGTTTAAGTGGCGGATGCCATTCTATATCGACCATGCAAGACGGCTATTCGGAACAGAGAAAACAGAAAAGCATCGCGATCCTGAGATCGCTTGGAATAAAGACAATGGATGAACTGCCGCTGATAGAGAGCGAGGATGAAACAGTTCTTCGCACTAAGGAAGAGGTCGCCGGCCGGACCGTGGGGCTTATGTTGATATCTCTGTATGCGGAAGGGCTTTGCTCCGGTGAAGAACGGAATGCGCATAAAGATTGGATAGACAAACTGATCAGGCGTTTCGATGCGTATGATCTTTTCACTCCCAACGAAACAGCATTTCTGGAGAAAGAAGACCCAGACATGTCAGAGTGCATTAATTTCTCATGGCAATACGAACCGTTCACAGTAATGCTCTGGGCGCTTGGTTTTCTGACCGCGGAAGAGGCATTGGCGATACCGGCTGAGATATGCGACGTGCCTAAAGCAGTCGGCCTGATGAAAAAATATGGGAGTTACGAGGAGTTCCTTTCCAATGCCGTCCTGCGCGAAAAAGAGGCCGTACTGGACCAGGCAGACCTGATCTACAGATACGACTGGGCTTGCGTTGAGGATAGGATTAACGACCAACAGGAGAACAAGGTTGAGTGGGGCATCGTCATGGAAAGGCACCGCGCGCTGAACTGGCTCATCAATTATTGTGAAGACGACTGGGACGACGTGACCACGGATACGTGATGTTTTCCATAAACATAGAAAAAAAGGAAAGTTAAAGATCCGCGCAAGCGGATCAGTTTATCTGTTCGGAGCAGTACGGGCAGAACTTCGGGGTCTTCGGGAGACCGCTGAGGTCCTCTCCGCAGTACGGGCAGTTCTTGAACGCTTTTCCGCCGCCGGCGGGCGCCTGCGGCTGCGCAGCAGCCGGCTGGGCCTGCTGCCCGCGGGCCATCGGCGACGGCTGTCCGCAGTGGCTGCAGTACTGGTACGGATACTCGTTCAGGCCGCCGCATGTAGGGCACATCACTTTCGTTGGCTGTTGCTGCTGCTGGACCCCCTGGACCGGCTGCTGCTGAAGCTGCTGGTACATCTGCGGGAACAGAAGCATTCCGGCACCCATCGCTGCTCCCCCGGTTGATTCTCCGATGGCGTTCGCCATGCTTTCCATGACCTGGTACTTCCTGAACGATTCTCCGTTCTTGCTGCTGAACTGCAGGTAGTCGAAGACCTTCTTGCGGTCCTCGTCTGTTGTAAGCACCTCATTGATCTTCAGCGCGAGGAGTTCGATCCCCCTCTGCGCGAAGTACGGGTCGATGAGTATCTTGGTGTTCGTTGACGCTTTCTCCAGATTCTCCATGACGTCCATGTAGTACTGGGTCGTCAGCTGCTGGATCACCTGTTCGTTGATGAAGCTCTTCATGAACGAGTTCACGTCCCCGGTGGTATAGGCGTTGGTTCCTCCCAGCACCTGCGTGTAGAACACCGAGACATCATTGATCCTGAACTGGAAGTCCCCGTTCGCCATTAGGACGATCGGCACCTCATACTCCTTCGCTGCCCGGATCATGCTCCTGATGCCCCACTTGCCGTTGAACATCTTCAGCGAGATGAAGACTATCCAAACCTTGAACGGCGTCTCCTTGTACCCGAGCGCGAGGTTGTAGAGCTTCGTAAGCCACGGGATGTTCGCGGATGTGATGACATGCCTTCCGGGTTCCAACGTTCCTTCGAGCTTTCCGTCCCTTATGAACAAAGCGACCGCATGCTCCGGCACGGTGACCGAAGTGATCGTCCTCAGATCGTCCTGCTCAGACCTGTATATTATATCGTCCGGCCCTTGGTTGGCCCAGAATACCACATTTGTTTTATCTGCCATCTTGGATCACCTTATTCTTCTTTATTCTGTTCGAATCCTCTCATTACGGTCTCTCTTCCGTTGTAGTCTTCGATGAGCCTGTCGAACGTCGTCTCAAGCTCTCTCAGAGGGACCTTGATCATCTTTTCGCCTGCGTCTATCCTTTGGACCAGCGCCGCGGTCTCCCTTTTCAGTTCCTCGGCGTCGTCTATGAGCTTAGCGTCCCATTGGATAAGCGCGTCGAGTTCGGGTTCAAGTATCTTCACCGCGGAGTGGAACGCGCTGTATCCGCCGACCGCTTTCTTCACGTCTATGTAGTAGCGGTCGGCCTTGCTGCGTATCCTTTCCGTATCCCTCATCAGATCGAGGTCGTTCAGCGTTGCCCTCTGAACGGTGGCGAGATCGAGCTTCACTCTCTCCAGCACCCTTGACACTTCCGTCCTCACCGCGCGGTCCTCGTCCCTGCGGAGGTTCTTGTCCTTGTATCCTCTGTATATCGGGATATATAGGCCTATCCTCTCAACGAGCGACTGATTCTTCTTCATCTGGTCCTCTACCGTCTTATCGATCGTCATTTATCATCCCTCTTTCTTTCCGTTCATTAACGCGACAGTTATCCCCACCAAGGCCAGTACGATAAGGAATATCGCCGCCAGCACTATCACGTTCACGTTCGCCGCCGTGTACAGCAGGCCTATCAGGCCAAGCACCGCAATGATGATTCCCAGGACCATTCTGTACAAGGATTCGGAAGGGGTGAACTTCCCGCTCTCTTTCGAATATAGGAACGACAGGGCGAACAGCGCTATGCCGAATATCAGCAAGGTGACCCACAATATCACCGCGAGCCCGTAGTCCGTTGCGTAATAGACTATCAGACCGACGGCCAGCGCTATGATGAAAGATCCAAGCGCCACCGCAGACAATGTTCTGTTGTTCATTTCTTTTTCCTTCCTTTATTTATATTATCACCATTTGTGAGAGATCCATTCTCCTCACGCGCTCTGGTACGAGTTTACCGAATCCGCTGGGGACCTCGACATGGCCGTTCCGTATATCGCATGGTATATAGATAAGTGATTTCACAACCGGATTGCTAAGCTTAAGCTTTGAGTCTTGGCTTGTGCATGCCGCAAGGTAATCGCTTACTAGTTTTTTTGCTTCTTTCTCTGTGCTCAGCGGGACCACTATCTTCCTGGTGCCTGGGGAGTTCTGCGCGGCAGTGCCGGCCAGTTTTCCGATCCCTTCTCCGCCGCTTATGCTAGTCTCCGTTCCTTTTATTCCCGCCAATATGCTTTTTTCGGGTCTTATCGAAAATATGTCTGTGAGTCCGCTTCTCGGATCGTTCAGACATTGAGCATCTATCACGAAATCCGCCGGTATGAGAAGATCTTCCGCAACCTCAACACTCTTCTTTGCCCATGCCGCGCCGGATTGGAAACTGTATCTTAGATCGATGTTCCAGAATGGTATGAGGTATTCTCCGGGGCCGGCTATGATAGGGAGCGTCCCTCCGGCTTTCGCGCTCATTGCCTTTGAAAGGTTGGCGAAGACCTCATTGAATCTGTCCTTGCTGCCGAGCAAGAATCCCCATTTTCCTGACTTAGGATAATTAAAACTCATTATCTTCTTTACGTTATTCAGGATCTGCAGGGGGTCTGCCGAGACGCCGCTGGTCATGAAACTTGCAATGTCCTTGAGGATCCTGACCTGCGTCAGTTCCATGTCCACCGCCTGATACATGATGCCGAGGTTCAGGTCCGTGTTCACAGCGGCCTTAACTTTATCCAGTTGGGCGTAACCGCCCTCGAAGTACGACAGGCTGCCCATGCTGTCGCCGTTCAGGAGCTTCTCGCACCCGGTACATACGGTCGCCAGCGCCTCGAAGCGGTCTGCCGCCGGGCCATATCCTTTGATCTTCTTGAACGAGGCTGCTGCCTCGGTGAAGTTATTGGCCAGCAACAGATATCTTCCGGGTTTATCTTCCTGCAGGAGCTTCGTGTTGTTAATTATCATCGCGTATCCCGAAGCCATCTCCTCTGCGTTCGTGACTATCTCCTTTGACGAGTCATCAACTGCCAGCGGCTCTATGCTCTTGGCCCTGGCATTGAATTCGAACACCTTAGACGAAGCATGTCCTGGTACGGCGCTGTTGTCCGTGGTGAAGGGCAATACCATCAAAGGATATGATAACAAAGAATTAGCCGCGAATTTGTATTCGGAGTATTCCGTTTCGATCCTCGGCCTGATGTTGTTGTTAAAGATGTTGAATCTGGCGACGGAGTCGACATTCTCGCTCTGAGCCATCGAGAACCCTCCGGGTATGCTTTTACTGATCCACGATTGTATCTGACCCATCATCTGGTCAAGATATGCTTTGGCATCCATTCTCTGCTGCGACGTACCGCAGCTGGAGCATGTGATGTATGGGGAATCCGACTCAAGAGCCTTCTTGTCGAGCGGTGCGCCGCAGTATTTGCATCTCAGCATTACTATGTCGTCCAATTTTTCACCGTCTGATCATTGCCATTGCAGATACGCTGCTGATCTGCGCCTGCAGCCTCGCCTCCATGGCCCTCATCTCCTGCATGGCCATCTCATGATATTGTCTTGCGATCTCGTCTGATTTCCTTGAGATGGAGGTGTAGCATGGTTTGCACACGTACACCGAGTTGTAATCAGACGGTGCGGACTGCAGTATATCCTCATTTGAACTCCTCATGAATGGAGTGATCTCACTGGACATCGCAAGGAAATGCACCCCCTCTCCTGTGGAAGGCCTTCCGCATATCCAGCATTTCACTGATTTGGAGTATGCTTTCATGAGGTTCATGTCCTTCTGGCCATCCTCGCCCAGTTGTTTGCGGCAGGTGTATGCGTTCTGCAGGAACTCGGCGGCTTTTTTCGGATCCGTCATCACCGCTCCGGCGGCGAGGGTCTCATACGCCCAGGCCTGAATGTACAGGGACTCTTTGATGCCAGTGTTAGACTGTATCCCGACGATCTCGCTGATCACGATCGTGTCGTTCCCGATCTGGGACTGGTATTTTCTGGCGACATCAAGAAGCTTAGTTCCCTTTTGTTCCAATGCCGCCGGATTGTTCCCCGGCATGTTGCCTATGTTCATGCGCTCGGCCATCAGGCTGCATTCCAGCGCCTGCCTGGCGGGATTGATCTCCGTCAATCCGAACTCAAACCCTTCTGTCCTGTTCCCGAGGGTCGCCGCAAGCTTTGCGTATCGGGCGGGATTGTTGTTGTCGAGGCATGCATCGATCAGATCGATATACACGCTCGCAAGGTCAGCTTCCTTACCGCCTTTACCAATTGTCTTTTCAAAATTACCTCTTGCCTTGGCAAATTCTTTCCTTTTTATGAGATCTACGCCCTGATTGAACAGTTCATCTCCCGATTTGAAAACACCGAGTACCATGCTTATGCCTGCGGGGGAATAATAACTATAGATAGATGTTATTTTCGTTTCCCCGAGGTTAATACGAATTGCCTGTAACTTCCGGATAGGCAAGGAATTGTCTGGTTAGGGATGTTCATATGATCTCCTGTCAGCTACCTTACAATAGTTAAAGAGAACAAACGCAATTCGAAATGAGGTCACATCATATGCGCCAATTCTCTATCCTGAGGCCGGAGACCTGACAGAATCCTTTTGTGTTGCTGGTCACCAGTATCCCCCCGTTAGAAAGTACCGTCGCCGCGATCATCATATCATTCGGACCTATTAATTCCCCTCTAGATTTCAATTCATATCTTATTCTGGCGTATTCCTCGGAAGCGCCTGAATCGAAGGGCACTATCTCATACGTAGAAAAAAAGACCCTCAGATCCTTTTCCTTTTTGGAATGCGGATGGCCTTTTGTTCCCAGAAGAAGTTCTCCTTTGACAATGGATGGTATTTTGATATCTCCGACGGGCGTGTTGCAGATCTTATCGGTAAGTCTCTGATCTCCGGTGTTGAACATGTCAATTATCACGTTCGTGTCAAGAAAATATTTCATAATGTTTTCCTCTTTATGTCAGAGGACCATGGCAGTTCTTCCGGCTCTTCCATCGGTTCATCCCTCCATGAACCCATGAGTTCGAGCAGTTCCTTCGGCGGTATGTCCTCGTTGGCCTTTTTCAGTACTTCGTTAACATAGTTTGACACGGATGTGCTTCTCTCTTTTGCCCTGATCTTTATCATTTCCAGGACTTTGTCATCTAGGTACAAACTCACTTGTGACATGATATCGCCAGTGAATAATATATTATATCTTATATTATAAATTTTCT
>Ga0123357_10011982_pt1 | contig 11156 bp, 10 predicted proteins | sample TergutEmb28metaG_FD_89873 | JGI IMG/M metagenome (GOLD analysis project Ga0123357, IMG submission 89873) | Embiratermes neotenicus P4 segment gut microbial communities from Petit-Saut dam, French Guiana - Emb289 P4 | ecosystem: Host-associated > Arthropoda: Insects > Digestive system > Gut ... | reverse complement strand
GCATTGTAACAAGATGCGCTATCTTTGTGTGCAAAACAAGCAATTTAATGGGATGTGGAGCCTCGATGGCCCCCACATCCCATTCTTCATTAAAGAAACTTTCCTTATAGGTTGATGACAAGAGGGGGCGGATTACTGTTCCGGGCGAAGACCCCGTAGCTTAATGCAGGCGTCTTCGGTAGGCCCACAGCGCTACTGCCTGGAAGACGACCCAGATGGCGACGCACCAGGCCAGGGCGATCCACACGGCTCCGGTTACCTTGCCGTCGACCAGCAGCGAGCGCACGCTGTTGATCACGGGGCTCATGGGCTGGTTGGCGGCAAACGCACGCAGTCCTGCGGGCATACTGTCTGTTGGCGCAAAGCCGGAACTCACAAACATCAGGCCCAGCAGCAGGTAGCTAAAGATGCCGGAGGCCTCCGGGCTTTTTGCCAGCAGGCCAGAGGTGACGGCGATCCAGGTCATCGCGATGGTAAAGACCAAAAGGATTACGCAGGCAAGCAGCGCGCAGGCCAGGGTGGTGTGCGGCCTGAAACCGACCAGCAGGCCCACCAGCAGCACCACGATTACCGAGACCGCGTTGAATACAACCGAGGTCACCACATGCCCGCCTAAGATCGAGGACTTTGCGATGGGCATCGAGTGGAAGCGCTCAAATATGCCCTGCGTCACATCGCTGTTTAGGCGAAAGGCCGTGTAGGCGATGCCGCTGCCGATGCAGATCAGAAGGATCCCGGGCACCGCGTAGTTCACGTAGTTCGCAGCCCCTAACTTCATCGCGCCACCAAAGAGGTAGACCATGGCGAGCAACATGGCGACGGGCATGGCGATCACGGTGATGATTGTGTCGACGCTACGTAGCGTGTGCTTCAGCACGCGGCCCGTCATCACGACCGTGTCGCTCACGTAGTTCTTCAGGCTCACGGCGCCGCCACCCGCGTCCCTGTCGTTCCGAACGCTCCCGGTGCTCCCAGTTTTCCCGCCGCCGCCCCGAGCGCCTCCCGCGCCCCTGCTGCTTCCGGCGCTTCCGGTACTTGTCACATTGACCATCTCCTGCGCGCTCATGCGACACCTCCTTCGATCACAGACAGAAACACGTCGTCAAGGGTGGCGGCGCTCTGCGTAAACTCGGCGACCTCGACTCCAGCGTCTTGCAGGCGCGTAAAGATCGCCATCAGATGCTCGACGGTTCCGTCGGTCGAGACCTGCAGCGCGACTTCCTCCTCGTTGCTTTGCGCCGCGTAGGACTCCAGCTCCGTTACCGCGCGCCGCAGGTCACCCAGTGTGTTAAAGCGCAGCACGATGTGTCCCTGAGGGATGAGCTTCTTCAGCTGAGCGGGACTTCCCTCAGCCGCGATGACCCCCTGGTGCAGGATCGCCAGATGGTCGGCCAGGTGGTCGGCCTCCTCCAGATACTGCGTGGTCAGAAACACCGTGACGCCTGTCGTGCGGAGCTCCTTGATGATGCGCCACATATCGGCGCGCGCCAAAGGGTCAAGCCCGGTCGTGGGCTCATCCAGGAACACGACCTCCGGCGCGCCCAGCAGGCTCATTGCCAGATCAAGGCGCCGGCGCATCCCGCCCGAGTAGGTCGAGGTGGGGCGCGCGGCGGCCTCGGCCAAGTCAAAGCGCTCCAGCAGCTCGTCGGCCTTACGACGCACGTCGTCAAGGTGGCGCAGGCGGCCGATCATCTGCATGTTCTCGCGTCCGCTGAGCATCTCGTCGACGGCCGCGAACTGCCCGGTAAGGCTGATGCACTCGCGTACGCGCTGCGGCTGACGCGCCACGTCAAAGCCCGCCACTTGCGCGCTCCCCGCGTCGGGCGCAAGCAAGGTGGTCAGTATCTTGATCGTGGTGGTTTTGCCCGCGCCGTTTGCGCCCAGCAGGGCATAGATCGTCCCGCGCGTGACCGCCAGGTCGATCCCTTCAAGCACGCGCACGCCCTTGAAGGACTTCTGCAGCCCTCTTGCTTCAACAGCCAGTTCAGCTGGTTCATGTGGCATGGTCTTTGCCTCTCTCTCGTCTTGCGCGTCGCGTTCTGTCTCTCAATCGACGATGGTCACGCCGCGCAGATCGGCGCCGTTGCTCTGCATAAAAGAATACGTGATCCGGTCTGCCTGGCAGCTGATGAACGTGGCGCGCTTCAGCTGCTTGCAGTTCTTGAAGAAGGTGTTGTGCAGGATGGCGTTGTGAAACTCCACGTTCCTGAAGGCGCACTCAAGAAATGAGCAGTCGCTTATCAGCGTGTCCTCGAAGTTGACGTCACGAAACTCATTGCGATTAAACTCGATGTTGACCAGCGCTGTTTCTTTGAACGTGGTCTGGGACACCGTCGAGTATTTGAAGCTTACGCCTGACAGATCGGCGCCCTTGAAGTCGCAGGTGGCGATCTGGCTGCTCTTAAAGAGCGTCCCGCGCAGATCACAGGCGGCAAAAACATTGTCCTTCACATTGGACGCCGTCATCTTGCAACCGCTTAAGTCGCTGTGACTAAAGTCGCAACCCTTCAGATTGTTCGCCTTAAAGCTGATCCCGGAAAGGTCAGAGTCAACAAAGCGGCAGTCGATGATGTTAGAGGAGCTAAAGCGCTCCTTCAGGTTGCGCAGCCCCGAGAAGTCGCCGCCTTTCCAATTGCCAGAAGACATATCCCAGCTACGGGAGTGCCCGGCAGTGCTGCCTGCGGCAGAAAAGGGAGCGCCCGGAGCGCCTGCTGCCGCTTCGGCTGTGCCCGGGTCTGCGGCAGCAGTTGAGCGGACCGAGTCCGCCGCCTTCGCGCTGCTATCAGGAGCGCTCGCAGAGGCGCCTTCATCCTCAGCGTCAGGAGCGCCCGCGGCGGCCTTGGTCTCTGCCGCCGCCGCTGCGACTTGGGGCGCTGGCGCTGGCATTGGAGCTGGCGCCGGTTCTGCTTCAAGATCAGACTCGTCAGAGAAGTAGTTCAAGTCGACGCCAAGGACTTCGGCAATATGACTACAGGTGATGATGTCGGGCAGCGAGTCTCCGTGCTCCCACTTGCTGACGGCCTGTGGGCTCACGGCAACAAGCTCGGCGAGTTGCGCCTGGGAAAGCCCTTTGTTCTTACGGGCGGCTAAGATCTTGTTCCCGATAACGATTGCGTTTAACATGAGTATGACATCCTTTCTGAGTTTTACTTTGGTGCTCGCTTGGTTCATATGAAGTGTCGACAGTGTTATTCTAGGCCCAAATAACTCAAAAGTGAATTGAATTTCATCTACTATCAGTTAAGTTTCTCTACTTTTGGTTGAATTTCTCGGTGTTTACCCTGCATTCCTCCCTGCCATCCAGCGATTTTTTTAAAGATTAGAACCATCGCCACGTCTCTGCGGCGTTCCTATCAAGTAGAATAAATCAAATTGTATGCGTGAAAGCTCAGGTGGAACTATGGCACGTATGGTCACTACACAAATCGAGTCGTTCTTTGGCCCCGTCGCTCATCCCGCGCAAGCGACGAGCACTTTGCGGCTCTATAACGCGCTGCTGATAAATCCCGCTACGTACCCGCAGCAACACAGCGCGCTCCAGACGCCGCGCGGCGAGGTTTGGATCAGCGGAGAAAATATCACCTACGCGGGCCCGGCGGTCGCAGACGGGCAGCGCCCAGTCTTTGACGCCGAGTATGACTTGGGCGGAGACCTGCTCACCTGCGGGTTTAAGAACGCCCACGCGCACAGCCCCATGACCTTTCTGCGCAGTCGCTCCGATGGGCTGCCGCTCGATCGCTGGCTTAACGAGGTCTGCTTTCCGGCGGAGGCGCGCCTGGAAGGCGAAGACGTCTACGCGCTGACCAAGGTTGCCCTTCTGGAGTATCTGTCCAGCGGCGTTACCTCGGTCTTTGACATGTACTTCAGTCCGCGCTCGATGGCGCAAGCCTCCGTCGAGATGGGGATGCGCAGCGTCTACTGCGGCAGCATCAGCGACTTTATGTCGTCAGTCGAGGAGCAACAGGAGCGCTACCGCTTCTTCGCCAACTATCACGAGCTGGTCACCTTCCGCCTGGGCTTTCACGCGCAGTACACGATCTCTGCGCCGCTTCTGCGCGATCTGGTGGCGTTGGCAGCCAGTCTGGACGAGCCGCTGCATACCCACCTCTCAGAGACCGAGGCGGAGACCCTGGGTTGTATCGAGCAGACAGGGATGACGCCCGCCGCCTATCTGGACAGCCTGGGCGTCTGGGAGCGGCGCGGCGCGGCCTACCACGGCGTGTGGCTTTCGCACGATGACATGCGCCTGCTGTCCGAGCGGGGCGTGAGCGTGGTGAGCTGCCCTGCCAGCAACGCAAAGCTGGCAAGCGGCGTCGCGCGCGTCACCGATATGCGCGCGGCGGGTCTCAACGTGGCCTTGGGCACCGACGGACCGGCCAGCAACAACGCGCTCGACTTCTTTCGCGAGATGTATCTGTATACCGTGTTGCAGAAGTTACGCACGCGCGATCCGGGCGCCGTGGGGCCCGACGGCGTGCTCTACGCGGCCACGACGGCAGGCGCCCATGTTTGCGGCCTGTCGCAGTGCCAGGCGCTTGCGGCGGGACAGGCGGCAGACCTGCTGGTCATCGATCTGGACCAGCCCAATATGCAGCCGCACGCCGACACGATCACGAACCTGGTGTATTCTGCCAGCAAGAGCAATGTGCGCATGACGATGGTGGCCGGACGCATTCTCTATGAGCACGGACGCTTCCATGTGGGCGCAGAACTTCAGGATATCTACGCCGCCGCAAACGCGGCGACGAAGCGTCTTTTTCCCGCATAAAAAGCCTCGATCGGTGCATAATCGGAGGGCTAGGTTTGCTATACTGAAGGGGGCGGAGCGGCGTGTTGGTCAGCTTGCTCAATATCGCGGCGCTCTCCCTATTTGTCCCAATGGTTTAAGGCGCTTGTGGGCGCCAGAAGGAGGTCAACAGACATGCGTGTGAAGAAAGCACTCGCGCTGGTCCTTGCCGTACTACTCGTGGTAGGATTAGCAGCCTGCGGCTCGTCGAAAACGCCGAGCGACAACACTACCAGCTCGGATAACACCAACACCGAGAAGAGCCTGAAGATCGCGATCGTCACGAGCCCTTCCGGCGTCGACGATGGCTCGTTTAATCAGAACAACTACGAGGGTATTCAGGCCTTCATCGCCAAGCATCCTGGCTCGACCGTTAAACCTATCCAGCAGACCGATCAGGCAAAGTCCATCCAGTCGGTTCAAGACATCGTCGCCGACTATGACGTGATTGTAACCCCGGGCTTCCAGTTTGCGGGCATCAGCGCGATCGCGCAGCAAAACCCCGACAAGAAGTTCATTCTGGTCGACAGCTTCCCCTCGGATCCTAATGATCCAAATAAGACCATTCAGGCTGATAACATCTACGCGATGCAGTTTGCGGAGCAGGAGAGCGGTTTTTACGCGGGCGTGGCTGCGGCCATGCAGACCAAGACCGGCAAGGTTGCCGTCATGAACGGTCAGGCCTTCCCGTCAAACGTACACTATCAGCGCGGTTTTGAGGCAGGCGTCCAGTACGCGAACGCGCACGAAGGCACCAACGCCACCTGCGTTGCGTTGCCCAGCTATGCGGGCAAAGACGTTACCGGCGCCAACGTCGGCGGCAACTATGTAGGCGACTTTGCGGATCCAGCGAAGGGCAAGGTTGTGGCCGAGGCCCTCATCGCGCAGGGCGTTGACGTCATCTTCCCGGCGGCGGGCGCGTCTGGCAATGGCGCTTTTACCGCGGCCAAGGAAAGCAATGGTAAGGTCATGGTCATCGGCTGTGACGTCAACCAGTACAAAGACGGCGATAACGGCGGCAGCAACGTGGTGCTGACCAGCGCTCTGAAGGTCATGGATGTTCAGGTCGAGAAGCAACTTGAGAACATCCTGGCCGGTACGTTTAAGGGCGAAAACGTCACCCTGCACGCCAAGGATGAAGGTACCGGCTATGTGAGCACGGCGGGCCAGCAACAGCTCAGCGCTGCGACGCTGGAGGCCTTGAGCAAGATCGAAGAGTCCATCAAGAACGGCACGATCGTACCGCCGACCGGCGATCCGGGGGATACCTCGTCACCGACAGCCTTCCCTGGACTCTAACTCGGTCTCCTTCCGCCTAAGCCGCTCAGAGCACCCCGCATGGGCTTAAGGCCCAATGCGGGCCACTCTTCGGGGTTTACGCGAAACGATCCCTTCGTTAGAGCGGATAGAGCATCATGAAAGCGCCCTTTGCTTTGCGGAGTGGGGGGCGCTTTGCTTTGTTGGTGTTCGCGGGGACGCACTTCCTGGTCGACCTTGCCAGCGCGGCTTTGCTTTTTCACTCGCTGGCTGCGAGCCGGTCGTTCGTTCTCTGCCTACTGTTCTATAACTTCTTCGCGTTTGCGGCGGAGGCGCCCTTAGGGATCGCGGTTGACCGGTGGTTGGAGCCTCGGCGTTTTGCCACGCTGGGCTGCTGGCTGATCACCGGCTGCGCTTTGTTGGGCGCGCTTGTTGCGCCGGCGCTGGGGAGCTCTGCCGCAGGGGCCCTGATCTTCGCGTCGTTGGTGGGCGTCGGCAACGGGATATTCCATGTGGGCGCGGGGGCGCAGGTGATCCGGCGGAGCGCGGACCGCAGCGGACCGCTCGGCGTCTTTGTCGCGCCGGGCGCCCTGGGAGTGTTCCTGGGGATGGCGCTGGGAAAGAGCGGTGGCGTACTCCTGGTGATAGTTCCGGTGCTTCTTGCGGGATGCGGAGTGGCGATTTGGGCGCAGGCGCGCTTTGACGAGGCGGTCCGTCCCGCCTCGCGTCGCTTTATCCGGAGCTCACGGGCTGATCTCTCTCTGGCGCTTTCGGGTACGGCTGTCGCTGCATTAGCTTGCCTCATCGCCACCGTGATCCTGCGCTCGTACGCGGGGTTTTCGTTCACTTTTTCCTGGAAAGTTGGAGCGGTTTGGCCGGTTGCGCTGGTACTGGGCGTGGTGGCGGGAAAGATACTCGGCGGCTTTGTCGGCGATAGGCTCGGTCTGGGTGTGGCGGCAGCCATCTCGCTGGGCGGGGCCGCTCTGCTGTTCCTGCTGCCGCAGGTTCCTGTCGCGGGGGTCTTTGCGGTGCTCCTCTTCAATATGACTATGCCGCTTACTTTGCGTACGCTGGCAGATCTCCTGCCGCAGACGCCGGGATTCGCCTTTGGGGCGCTGACCTTTGCGCTCTATATCGGAGCGTTGCCGGCGCTCTTGGGTCTGGCGCAGATCACCCGTCCGGGTTGGCCGCTTACGCTGTTGTCTCTGGGTTCCCTCGCGATTCTTCTTGCGGGGCTCTTTCTTGCGCGCGTGCGGAGTGTGGCGCAAAAGGAGCAGAGCGTTTTGGAGCAGGACCGATGATAGCGCTGTTCCTCGTGCTGCTTGCCGCTCTGGCGCTGACACTGCTGGTCGAAGGCGGGCTGTATTTGCTGATCTATGGACGCCGGGGCGGGGATCTCCTCCTTGTTATTGGCGTGAACCTGATCACGAATCCGCCGCTTAACTTTGTGCTTTGGCTCGCAGCGCTCTTTACCCATCTGAACACCGATATAATAACCTTAGTGCTGGAGCTTGTGGCGGCAGGTTTTGAGGGCTGGTGCTACCGGCGCTTTGCAAAAAGCATGCGCCATCCGTTCTTGTTTGCACTCGTGGCTAATGCCTGCTCGTTTGGCCTTGGCTGGGGACTACAAAGGATTCTGCGATAGGAGGCTTATGAAAAAACTAGCGACAGGCATCCTCCTTGCTACCCTGGTCTTTGTAAGTATCGCAGCTCCCGCTTGGGCTGATGTGGTGGCCAGTCCGGTCGAGACGGGGGTCGCGCTCCTCCCCTTTGCTGCCGTGGGCTGCCTGGGTCTTCTTGTTATCGCAGCTATTATTGTCGGCGTGATATTTATCGTTCGACATAACAAAAAGAAAAAGAAAGGCGAGTAGCGGATGCCGGGTACTGATACCATTATTGAGCTTCGCCACATCACCAAGCGTTTTCCGGGCATTGCGGCAAATGACGACATCAGCCTTCAGATACGACAAGGCGAGATATTTGCTTTTGCGGGAGAAAACGGCGCGGGCAAATCGACGCTCATGAGCATGCTCTTTGGCATGTATCAGCCAGACGAGGGCGAGATATTCATCCGGGGGCAGAAGGTCGATATCGCTTCGCCCAATGAAGCCGTCGCCCTCGGGATCAGCATGGTGCATCAGCACTTCAAACTGGTACATAACTATACCGTGGCAGAAAACATCGTACTGGGGATCGAGCCAGCGACACGGCTGCTGGGCGTCCTCCCTTACGTTAACATGAAGCCGGTGAACAAGGCGATCCGTGAGCTCTCGGAGCGCTACGGGCTTGAGGTCGATCCGGTAAGCGTTATCGAGGACTTGCCAGTCTCGACTTGCCAGCGCGTCGAGATACTTAAGATGCTCTATCGCGAGGCCGAGATACTGATCTTTGACGAGCCGACCGCCATGCTGACGCCGCAGGAGATCAGCTATTTGCTCGACATCATTCGCAAGCTGCGCGACGATGGTAAGACCATCATTCTGATCACGCATAAGCTTGAAGAGATCAAGCAGGTGGCCGACCGCTGCGCCATCCTTAACCATGGGCGCCTGATCGCGACGATGGATGTGACCACCAGTTCTACCAGTGACATGGCGCGCAAGATGGTCGGGCGCGAGGTCATCTTCGAGATCGATAAGGCGCCCGCGACCTTAGGCCCGGTGGTGCTCGACGTGCGTAATCTGACCGTCGAAAACGAGCACAAGGTCGAGATCACGCGCGACGTGAGCTTTCAGATACGCGGCGGCGAGATCTTTGCTATCGCTGGCGTGGTGGGCTCGGGCCAGGTGGAGCTGGCAGACGCCATCGCCGGCCTCTCGCCCGTGAAGAGCGGCCAGGTCCTGCTGGGAGAGACGGACATCACGCGTATGCTCGTGCGTCCGCGCACGGTCGCGGGCATCAGCTACATACCCGAGGATCGCCAGGACGTTGGCCTGATCCTGGACTTTCCTCTAGAGGATAATCTGGCAAGCAAGTCGTATTTCAAGGAGCCGTTCTCGCGCCACAGCATTTTGAACAAGAAGGCCTTTGACGCTTACGCCGCCGACCTGATCGAGCGCTACGACATCCGTTGTAGTGCGGGAGCGGTCACCTTGACTCGCTCGATGAGCGGCGGCAACCAGCAAAAGGCAATCGTGGCGCGCGAAGTTGAGCAGGACGCGGACCTCATGATCTTTGTCCAGCCCACGCGCGGCTTAGATATCGGAGCAATACTTTCGATCCGGCGGCGCATGATCGAGGAGCGCGACCGCGGCCGGGCGATCCTGCTGGTCTCCCTTGAACTGGACGAGATCCTGGCGGTTGCCGATACCATCGGCGTCATGTTTGCCGGACGCCTGATCAAGATCGCGCCCGCCGCGGAGATGACCCGCGATGAAGTAGGCGAGTACATGATGGGGGTGAGGCAGTCATGAGTGACAAAGACCCTCGTAGCAGTGAAGCGCGCTCAGACGTAGGGCGCGACCCCCTGGGCGCGCCGCTGCCCGGCGTCGCATCGACCCCCGATGCTCCCGCCACTCCTACCCTGCAACTTAACTGGTTCCTGCGCGCCTTTGGCGCTGAGCGCTGGCAGTTCATCACCATTCCGCTGATCTCGATCGTCGTGAGTCTGCTCGCCATCGCGATCATCGTCGGCAGCATGGGCCACAATCCGCTTACCGTGTTTGCGAGCTTTTTGCAGGGGGCTGGCTGGATGCTGAAGCCTGCCTATGCGGGCGGCTACGGCATGCTGACCGACCTGTCCAGCACGCTCGCGGCTTTTACGCCGATGCTCTTCGCGGCGCTGGCGGTCACGATCGCGTTTCGTGGCGGGCTCTTTAACATCGGCGTGTCCGGGCAGATGCTTGCCGCGGGCTTTCTGGCCACCATCATTGTGGGCTACAGTGGGCTTGCGGCCTGGCTCGCAAAGCCGCTTGTGCTGCTGATCGGCCTTGTCGCGGGGGCGGCGGTCGGCGCGCTCATCGGCTTTTTGAAGTATCGCTTTAACATCAACGAAGTAGTCGCTTCGATCATGCTCAACTACATGCTGCAGTATGCCGTGAGCTTTTTCATCAACACGCGCTACGCGGACCTGATCTCGCGCCAGTCAAAGGTGGTCAGCCCCGCCTCGATGCTGGTGCTGAACAATATCAAGCTTGGCGCTATCCAGGTCTCGATCCCGCTCTGTTTCATACCGGCGCTGCTTTTGGCCGTGGCGCTCTACTTCTTCTTGCGCAAGACGCGCATGGGCTTCGAGATCAAAGCCGTCGGCGCAAGCCGCAAGGGCGCGCAGTACTCCGGCATACGGGTGCGTCGCACGATCCTCATCACGATGACGCTGTCGGGCGCCTGCGCGGGTCTTGCCGGCGTCAGTTATTATCTGGGCTACTTGAACTGCATCCAGCCCGGCACGCTGACCAGTCTGGGCTTTGACAGCATTGCCACGGCGCTTTTGGGCAACGCGCATCCGCTGGGCAATATCGCTTCAAGTTTCCTGATCACGACTCTGGATACGGGCAGCACCTATATGTCATCGACGGTCGGCGTGCGGGCAGAGATCGCCCAGCTGGTGACTGGGATGATCCTGCTGTTCTCTGCCTGCAGCGCGTTTATTCGCTGGCGCATTGCGGCCGCAAAGCAGAAGGCGCAGATGCGTGCGCGCGAGACCTTTGCGAAGGCGGCTGGCGCTGCGCCGCAAGACCCTGGCGCAACGGACGCGGCGGCGCAAGCTGCGGGCGTTGCCCCGCTCTCCAAGGGAGGTGATGCGCTGTGAGCGGCGTGAATACGATCATTATCAACGGGCTGGCTCTGGCGCTGCCCCTGCTGGTCATCGCTATCGGCGGCATCTTCTCTGAGCGCAGCGGCATCATCAACCTGGCTCTGGAGGGCCTGTTAGGCTTCGGCGCGTTTTGCGGAGCGCTCTTTGCCTACGCGGCGACTTCCGGGCACTGGTTTGCGGGCTCGCCCAGTGTGATCTTGTACCTGTCCTTTGTGGTGGCCGCGTTGGGCGGCTCGCTCTTCTCTGTCATCCACGCGCTGCTGTGCGTGAAGTTTCGCGCCAACCAGGTCATCAGCGGCGTGGTCATCAACATTTTGTCGGTCGCGCTGACGGGCTTTTTGACCAGTCAGATCAACG
>Ga0123357_10011981_pt1 | contig 11156 bp, 6 predicted proteins | sample TergutEmb28metaG_FD_89873 | JGI IMG/M metagenome (GOLD analysis project Ga0123357, IMG submission 89873) | Embiratermes neotenicus P4 segment gut microbial communities from Petit-Saut dam, French Guiana - Emb289 P4 | ecosystem: Host-associated > Arthropoda: Insects > Digestive system > Gut ... | reverse complement strand
TTATATTATATTATATTATATTATATTATATTATATTATATTATATTATATTATATTATATTATATTATATTATATTATATTATATTATATTATATTATATTATATTATATTATATTATATGTCAGTTTATTTCAACTCAGTTTACATTCAAATTAAAATTCGCTTTCACTATATTTTACCATCTTCATTTCACTTTGTTTGTTAAACATGTCTATATTTATTGTCAGTGCGAACACTACTTTTAGAACATAATAACAGCCAATTTTCCTCTACTACAACATGTTTCGGCCGTTTTTGGCCATCTCAGGTACTTTTTACAATAGCATGCATGGAAAATAATACCAAGGCGGAGGTCGGTATTCTTTTCCATGCATCTTACGGTAAAAACTACCTGATGATGACCAAAAATGGTCGAAACATGTAGCAGTAGAGGACAACTGAATGTATGGCGTTCTAAAAGTTGGTTTCGCGCTGATAAATATATACATCTCTTACAACTGTTTTATTATTATCATTATCATGCGGATTTGTCGTCCAAGTAACTTCTTTCCACGAATTTTATGCATTAGGTGTCTCAAATCTACTTTTGGGATTTGGACGCCACACCAGTAGGCTATCAGGCGAGCAGCAAATCTATGAACTATACGTAATGGAATTTCTTTCAATGCCTTGGCTAATTCTTTCCTCTTAGCAAGGTAGTCTTGTAGCTCTTCATTTACATTGCACTAACAGCGTCATGAAAATGAGAAGCTGACACCCCACTCTCAATATCGGTACTGTCATGTTCCGGTCAAGAGCCAGTTAGATATTCTTCACTGTGTTTAAATACGAGTGTCTGCAGCCATATGGAAGGCACGGTACGATCACGAACAGATGCAGTTGTACAGAAGGAAAGAATATTTGCCCCAACTGCGACCGGATCATTAGCGTACCCATAGCGAGAATTGGGCCTGAATATTATTCAGTTACAGACAGAATTCATTCTTGGTGAGGAACTAGAAATGTCACCAGCGTAATTATATATTTCTGTTAAGCGTTATTTCCTGAGTCAGTTAAATACAGTGCACCTATTTACAACTGTTTTCCATAACATCCAAGCCAGTAACATCCTGCTGTCACCGATCATGTGTCCCTCGTTGTCTATTCACATAAATTATCGCGAAGAGAATGTATGTTTTTCCTTAACCTTCCCTCTACAAATAATCGCCCGAGAATAGTGAAGTAAAGACTATAAATTATTGAAATCCTTGTTACAGAATTCTCCACACGCCATCTGTATTTACTGCAGAACCGAACTCCGGCTTTTGAATACGAAGGGGAAAATGATTACTCCGTAACGATCGGTGGATAGGTAATGTTTAAGGGAACCCAAATTCGGAACAACTTCTATAAATTTAATGGACTGTCAACACACTAAACATACGCAATGACAATAAATAAGCTATTTTGGCTTTAAACTGAGCGTTTCGCTTCCATAATTAAAGACTTAAAGGATATGACTCGGCATTCGAAACCATTTCTGTGATAACGGGGTACAGTCTGGCAGTAGGGTAGGACAGGCGCTGAGAAGCACCCTACCGCTTACATTCCCACCAGCAACGTACACGCAGGTCAGAAGAACGAATTATGCCTTATACATACTTCACTCAAACCTGAATTTAGAAAGAAGCAGACAGAGTGTAAGATTCATAGAATTAGTTCATAATGCCCAGGCCATGGTACGTCATATAAAATGAATCCATTCTGCGCCGTCTATACAATCAGGTCTGGAATCCCCAGACACAGGCTTTGCCGTCTATCGTCTGTGATTTTACAGACTCTTCGCTGATGGTGCCGGCAGTGATTGAAAATTACTCGCATTGCTCGAATTCTGTGAGATGTGAAATGGAGTTGAGGTTGACACCCCTGGGACCACCGTGATGATCAGTGATAGCTTTCTGGCTATGAAGTAGGTGGGTTTTGTCTCCCTGGCTTGGCCCAGCCATTCCAACGAGCTACAGAGCAGATGGCTGCATAGCACATCCGGGAAACCCCTCGGGATACTTGCGGATGATCCTGTGTTGGCAGGCGGGTCGCGTATCGATTCTGTTCAATGGGAAAGAAAAAGGGGAGATCCGAAATTCAGCGCCAAAGGGTGACCATTACTTACAGATATACGAACGATGATTTATTGAACTTATTATCATCCCTCTTACATCAATATATCACTCGTTTTTAAACTTTCATTGGGGTGGTCCAGCCCTTGGTGAGATACGCGGAAGAAGTAACACTTGCAGTGGTGATAAAAATTTGGTTGGGAAACCTGCATAGAAGAGACCGAGGCCCTGTGTAATATTTTGTAACAACCTGTGAAGGCTAGTAGCCACACAAATTATTAGGAGTAGAAGGAAGGGTAACATTACAAGAGATATTAAAATTGGGGCGGTGTTTTCCGGTTGGAATCTTCATTAGCTCAACTACTTTTAGCTTCTGAAAATGTTTCTTCTTTTTTTTTTCGCCTCGTCGTGGTGTTGGTTCTAGGTTATTTTAATGTCACTTCTGCCATAACAGTAAGATGACAAGATGCATCAAACAGTTGAAGGAATCGTCCTGTCCTGTCAACAGGCGGTTTAAAAAAATTTCAAAAGGCGACTATTAGCTTCGCCATGTCCGTCCGTCTGTCCATCCGTCTATCCGCATATAACAACTCGGCTCCCACTGGATGGATTTTCATTAAATTTGTTATCTGATTACTTTTCGAAAATATGTCGAAAAAACTAAAGTTTCATTAAAATATGACAAGAAGAACGGGTACTTTACATGAATACCACTATACATTTAGGATCATATCTCACTCACTTTTTCTTAGAATGCGACATGTTTCAGACAAAAGTTGTAGAGAAAATCAAAACACGCATTCTATGTTCGATAACTTTTTATTTTAAATCGTACCGTTTTTGGGATATGTGGGAAAAATATTTTAGAGCCAAGCAGGCCACAGATGACAACCTCCACATGCACATTGCATGCTGGATACCTAAAGCGACAAATACACACTCAGATTCTTCTCTCAACCTGTGCACCGGACGGCCACCTATAGGTATAACGATACCAGATGTTGTATAATACAATTTTGGCCTCCTGATGATGAGCACATAGTGCTCGAAACATGTAGATTCATATAATAAACTTATTACAAAACAAGATTTTGTGCATTAAGTTGGTTAATTACTAAGATTACACTCAGAATTTGTAATATCGCTTTTCCACTACAACAATTGTTACAAGAATGAGCCTCAATGTTACATTATACGTACATTGTTTGTCTTTTTTTACGTTTTGCTGACCGTGCATCTCAGTATATTTATCTCAGTAATTAACCAACTTGGTGCACAAAATTTTTGTTTTACAATAAGTTAATTTCATGCCTCCACATGTTTCGAGCACATGTGCTCGAAACATGGAGAGGCATAAAATAAAATTGTTGTAAAACAAAAATTTTGTGCACCAAGTTGGTTAATTACTGAGATAAATTTCTTGTCTTGTTACACTTCATCCTTTGGTTCGTGACGAATCGTCAAGAATCGGGTTCAATGCACACTAAGGGTCAGTGTAAACAAAATTCTACTTCAGCAACTGATAACAGTTCAGGCCACAAATAATTTCCTAGATTATGGGACGCTGAAAGTTTATCACCGTATTACCAAGAGTCCGAAACTTACACACATGCTGAAACTTACTTTCCAGTCACTTCTTCAATCACCATTTTGGGCACGCACATTTGTATGCTCTTCAGCAGTCAAAAGAAGCACGTAGTCCGTCCGGGATATTTTCAGGTTCACCAAGCGTTACACCTAAGCACATGCAAGTGTAAGACGAATAACATTTAGGTACGTGAGCAATCGTGAATAAAAATTGATGAAGTCAGTTCACGTTTAAGGCAAAAAAGCCGCCAAATATAAGCATATGACAGTCGTTCGCATCGTTATTGTGGAAACAAATCACACAGTCCAAAGTTCAGTCACATTACGTCAACTGTAATAAGTTGTACTGGTCAATAACGTCCCGATCTTGGATGGGTGGGCATTTACTGGATTGATCTGGCTTAGGACAGGGACAAGTTGCGGGACTTTGCGGACAAAGTAGTGAACTTTGGGTTCCATTTACTGACTAGTTAAGAACTGCTTGGTCCTTACGAAAGACTCTGCTCTATGGACAGTCAAATAGCCAGCCAGTCAGTCAATCAGTTAGTTTAATTAGTTAGTCAGTCAGTCAATTAATTAATTAGTCAGTCAATCAGCTAGTTAGTTACTTAGTTAGTTAGCTAATTTTTTTATCTGAAATTATACTGAAGGTTGTATTTGCTTTTAATACATCTACGTACATTCTGGGTTACACGTCATGCAATATACATCTACTATGCATGTATGGATAGCTTTTACAATATAAAAAATTCGAGTTCATTATACGCCATGAAGGAAGAAACACAGCGGAAGATAAGCCATAGTTTTTCACAGTTTCAACCTCGGCGCTGGATGGAGGTGAGTGGTGAACGTCAGGCTCCGGTTGCTTACACAGCTATGTGTTCAAACCTCAGGAGCAGCTCCATCCGATCCGCATTCAGGAGTTACCTTTTACGAACATCGCCTGCGACAACCATTACCCGAAATAGAACTTCTTGTGTCTTTCTTCAGTACTACCAGGTAAATTCTAAGACAGTAGATCAAATTACAAAACTAAATCACTAAACATATTTGATTTCGACACTACATTCTGAGCTACTAACAAAATTTTAAACAACCCGCAAATTAATGACTAACAGTGCAGGAGCAAGTAAAGAATGCAAAATCTGCTTTCCCACAGCATTTAAAACTTTAGAATGACTATCAAGAGGTTTCAAAGAGGAAATTTGCTAACATCCTCAGTAGGTTTCTGCTTTGAAAGCGCTTAACCTAGCACAAGACGAATGGATAAATGCGAACACTAGTGCCATTAAACAGCCGCGTTGTTTGTAGCATTGATAGCAATAGCAGTAAGTTGGTACACATACGCGATTATAACAAGATAAGAAGTCATAGAAATATCTGAACACCCTCAGTTCTTGTGTAGAATTTTAAAAGGAAAATGGAAATGATAAATTTTAAATTATAGCTTTAAAATTACTCGTACGGGAGAATTTGGACACCTATAGATAAAATAAGTAAGTGGTACAGGGGTGCTGATAGGTCCTTAGCCCGATAAGGAAGGAACCACGCTACATTTCCCGCATTTTATGGAACTTGGAGGTTCATTACCACATTCACAACAGTCCACCACCTGTCCCTACCCTAGCCAAACCAATCCAATCCTCTGCCCATCATACTTTTGACAGGCGCAGCTTGTTTCCTTCCTGGTCGGGCTAAGGACTTATCAGCACCCCGGTAGTGAAGTGAGTCTCGGAGTCTGAATCGATAATTCAGAATGATGGAAAGTTTATATCATCGTCATCGTCAGCATCGTCATCGTCGTCGTCATTAAAACCATGGGTTTTTTAAGGGTAAATCATTCAGGGTTGCACACTACGAAATGCAAGCTGTTATTGGCCTGTCCATCATTAAATTGGTCGTCCCAAGAATTATCGTCCTATCAGCTGCCAATTTTGAAACAAAATTGCTTTCCTTTGTTTCCCGATTATTTCATCTACTTCGTTCGCATTCATATATATTTATGTTACATTTGTACCTTTCATTTTTCTGTGATACCAAAATTTATTTTGTAGTATGGTAGAACGAAGCCTCAGTGTGGTTCCAAAAACACATATGTGCTTCCTCTAATTCCTGTTATTTCTGAGAATTCACGGTGCTAATACATTTCGTGATATTTTCAGTGCCCTCTCCATGAATCCTGATGGATTAACTAGAAGGGTTTGTAGTTCTGACAGCACCGAAAATTTTCGTGGGTCTCTACAGATCTTAGTCTTCGTTCGCTGTTAACATGATTCCGGATGTGCTTTCAGTGCAGGCTGGAGAATTACTTGTACACGTGTCAACAACTTGGTTCAGTAGATACAGCATGAATAGGCTTTAGTTAACACATACTTGGTATGTTCTAGAAGGATGGCAGGTCTACTGAGACAAAAAAGTATGATATTCTTTCAAGCTTTCACACTGTGTCAACAGGCGGAAGAAAACTGTGATGAGCTCCACAAAGCCCTATACACGGTGACCCTGTCACACTGTAGTGTGCCAATCCTTGAAATGGAAGTACTAGGCCATATTTTTCCCTGTCCAGTGGCAAAAATCTTAGTGACAACTGAGCGACATGAAGAAATAATACACAGTGTTTTTCCCCCACATCGTCGGGAAACAGAGCTTGTTGATCCAACCTTATTTTTCCCAGCAGAACATTTCAACCAGCCATACAGTGCGTGCGTCAATGTCAGCTCTTCATTAGCGTAAATGCGTTGCATGTAAGCGCACATGTGACATGATAAAGTAAATTATGATGTACGCTTCTTTAAGATAAATGATCTTTCGGGATTAATATATTAAACGGGGAAATGAATCAAACATTATGTTTCAGAGTTACAATACGTTACAATGTGCAGAACTGCTTTCTTCTGGGTTATTACGCAGCGAGTAGTCTTAAAGGGTCAAGACCCTTGAAGATGGGACCGACAGGTTGTCCGGAAATGTCAGTGAACAATTACCACTACTCGCTGCGTAATAACGCATAGCAGCGCAGTTCTGATCTGCTTCACGGCGGAAGCCAGAGATCACGCAATTAAGGATGTCGTAAATTTTGATTTAAATAGGGCCAATACAATACTGATGAACAAAACCAAATATCAAATCAAAAGTTTTACGTATTTGGTAACATATCTAAGGTTTCAATACATGCTGCTACGCATAGACCTGCTGTTCATCGACATGTTTTAATGTTTGTAAATAACCAACATGACGCGCAATTCTTTTTCATGTATGTTTATTTCTATTCTTTACAGCTATGTGTCCATCATCAGGAGAATTAATTGTATCAATACGACATCTGGTATATGTCACTCTGTGTAGATGACCTTCTGGTATGCATACCAGATGTCGTATTGATACAATTAATTCTCCTGATAATGGACATGTAGCTGTCCGAAACATGTAAGCAGCAAGGTAAAGCAGTCCCATTACAGGCCCGGGAGCGGTCCAGAGGGTTCCAGGAAGTTAAGGTTCCCAGATTTCGTGACAATGGCACAGGATGGTGGTAGGTTGTCAGCCTTACGCACCGGTCGCCTTTACCCCCAGGAAATACTCCTGGTACTCAGTTCTGTTAGAGACTGAGTCGATCCAAGGGCCATAGTGCGATCGGAATGATTTTATGTCAACGAAAAATCCACTGACACAACCTGGGATCGAACCAGGAACCTTCCGATTTGTAGCACAGCTACCGCGGCCCCCTCGAAACATACAGAGAATAGAAATGAACATACATGAAAAAGAATTGTGCGTCACGTTGGTTGTTTACAAAGATTATAGGGAGATGCACGGTCAACAAAACATAATGTTTTAATGCATTTTGTTTCAGAATAGCTGCCGTCGCTCTCTCTTTCTCGTTAGCTCTCTCTCTCTCTCTGTCTATCTGCCTGTCTATCTCTCTCTTTCTCTCTCTCTCTCTTTCTCTCTCTCTCTCTTTCTCTCTGTCCCTCCATGGAAGCTTTTTGCTATTTCAAATGAGTGCCAACGACACACCAGATGTTCTACCACAGGTGGCAGGACATGGCGCACTGAGACCTTTTTAATATTACTATGCGATTAAATATATTCTGCTTGGCAGGAGCGTCCAGCTGCAATTGACAGCGTAGTTACGGAGACGCAGAGCTAATGTTAATACATTTAAGCGATAAGATGGCCATGCCACAGATCAGGCGGTCAGTCGCCGACCTTTCAACAGGAAAGGCTGGATTCAATTCCAGGCCAAGCTAAATGGGACTCACGGCAGACACAGTTATAAAGAAACAGGTTTTCTCCGAGCACTTCAGTGTCCTCCAGCTGTTTGTAATTCATTCATAAGCTAGTTCTTAAATTTAAATACACAATAAGAGGACACTAGGAAAATGGTGTAATTTCTACAATATTTTCCCAAACATGTTAAGAAAGCACATATTTATGCAACTACAAAATGTTTGTGTTTGGAATGGACCTATTTAGCTTAGAATACGAACCAGTGGCTGTCCTTTTGATCACAAAGCACCATAAATGCACAACGTTTTGAAACATCCGCGTGGGTATTGGCTTTTAAAGAAGAACTCTGCTCCATCGAATTAGTTTGGAAATATCTGTAATTTGGGAATGCTCTTCATACACAAACATATTCCGTTCTTAATTAAATTCAGAAGCCATTGGGTACACTCGTACAACCCATTGGAGTCCCGTGACAAGCCACTATACAACGCACGTTCATTACACGATATTCCTCAATCCGTAATTTTAGTATTAATTAAACATTTTACTTTTCGAAAGCAGGTACCACTTAAGGTAGAGGACCGTGACATAAACGTCGCAAGAGCCGGTCAGTCAGATGCTACTAACAGGATAAGTTGATGCGCAAAGGTAATGACACTCGTAACTTGGTTCATGTAGAAACCCCTATTATGACTTTTTTCGAGCGAAATATTTTTACACCATCGAAATTCACCGCCAAGTGATAGAGGTATACTGTGATTCCTTAATAAGAGCTTGTATGTCAAAAATGTTGCAGAAAGTTCGAATGTGCTCGAACGAACGTCCATGCTGACGAATGCATCGGTCAGTCCAGCAATTCAAGCACGGATGTGAACACAGCACGAGTGGATGGACTGCATTAGGAAAATCGATGAGGCACAATTCGACAGTTACCATCGGAAACGTTCACAATATTGTGCGTGAAGAACTGGGATACTGCAAAAGCTGTGCACGTTGGGTATCAATATGTCTGACAGAATGTCACAAATATTGACGTCTCGAGATTGCTCCTTTACATTTTTAACGGTTTATACAAGAAAAAAGAAACGTGTTCCTATAATCTACAGTGACAGGAGATCATACACGTGTGCACCATTTCACTCCTCAAGCAAAACAAGCTAGGGTGCAGAAGAGACACGAGCCCTACAGATTCTCCGACAGCCCCCAAAAAAATCAAATTGAGTCAACCTCCCGGCAGGTATGACTTCTGATTCTGTGATGCAGAAAAAGGGATCCCCGTTTCATTCATATATTCGGGCACAACAATCAGTGCTAGAACCTGCTGTGACATACCGCGACGACTGCGTGAGGCAGTTCGCAGGAACAGGTCTGACCTTCTGTCGCAAGGTGTTATTATCAAGCAGCATTACAGCAGTTCTAATGAGAAGTATGAGATGGGTATGGCCTATTGCATGCTTGAGAGAGTTCAGACACGCACAAGAAATGTTGATCAAACGTCTTTAAATTAAAAAACCAATCATGAAACTCGTGCATAAATAGGATAAAATATACCGTAAATGCAACATGTAAACTTAGGCTACAGGGGTGCTGATAAGTCCTTAGCCCGACCAGGAAGGCAACAAGCTATATTCCCCGCATTTTATGGAAATTGAAGGTTCATTACTACACCCACAACAGTCCACCACCTGTCCCTACCCTAGCCAAATCCATTCCTCTGCCCATCACACTTTTGACAGGCGCAGCCTGTTTCCTTCCTGGTCGGGCTAAGGACTTATCAGCACGCCGGTAGATTAATCTCGTTTAGATTATGGCAACATTAAGGACTCTTTTCGTAAACGATAACAGCATTTGGTTCCTTAAATTATAGAAAATTATTGAATAGCTGATTGAGTATTTAGTTCTCAATAATGACTCAACCATGAACTTAGTTAACTAATAATGTAACGTTCATTTCGCGTGTTTTCTGTGGAGCGTAACAAGACACGTACGTCATTAGTGACATTTTTTCTTGCTGGTAGCCCTGAATGAAAGCAGCAACATAAGTTACACAATGAAAGGACAATTTCAACCGAATTCAACAACGTTTTGTGTATACGTTTACGAATCAGCCATGTAACAGGCTAGAGGACACGAGTAATGGAATTACTGACACAAATATGTCCCGCGCATCGACAGGAACGATCACACGCTATCCATTTGATCCGGCCTGTCATTAAAGGAATCGAATTATATTCCGCAATCGTGGTGGCAAAATGTAACACCGGTTCTGTTTTATGTTGACACGGGATACGATGTAATCTGCACATAGTTTACACGTACAGTAACTTAAACGTACACTTTGTAAGGCCGTAAAATGTGTTAACAACGCTGGGATTTCTATTAATAAAAACTCGAAAAGTTTAGTTTAAAATGACCATCTACTATCTCGTGAGCCGTTTGACCATGGCAAAATTTTAATTTCTACCGGCAATTATAAATACCAGAAAAAGTCGATATGAGCAAGAGAACGTTCTCCAAAACTTCCACACCGGCTCTAAAGCACACCTAGACTTAGGCCTATATTCAATGGGTACCGTGGTCTCGTTCCGCGTTGGTAAGGCGGCCGACGCGTGAACCTGACGCATCAATCTGGTGCTGAGGTTAATAATGGATGGAGCTACACCACCTCCCACCACAAGCCTTCGCGACGTGCACAGAGACAATAATCCTCTCTCCTTAACGAGCAAACCTCCAATCCGGCAGCCATGACAATAAGTAAAATTCCGTAAGACTTATTTCTAAGTTGACTCTGATAAATCTCTAACGAAACACGGTGTTTGGCCGCCGGTGTATAGGGTCCTGCTACTAAAGAAAGGTAATAGTAATACAATCACTTTTAAAAGAGGGTAAGGAAAGTGATAATTGAGTTGAATTAAAAGAAGTAAAGTGTGCTGGAAAGCATAGAAAAAAGCGGAGTCTAGTGAAGTCAAAAGTCTAAAGTGAAGTGGAAATTTAACTAACGTGGAGCGTAGCGAAATGCAATTAAGTGAAGTGATCGAAGCAAAGTGAAGTGGAATGAGGTGAAGTGAAGTGTAGTATAGGGAAGGGGGAGGGGGGGGGAACGAGTCTTTATGGAAAAGGTTTATAGGAGTAGTAAGTGATAAGTGAAAGAGTGGGGTGTAAGCGTGAGTGAATTAATGATTGTAAAAAAAAAAATTACAAGAAACTGTACACAGTACTCTCTTGCTTGGGTGTTTTTACCTTTT
>Ga0123357_10011980_pt1 | contig 11157 bp, 7 predicted proteins | sample TergutEmb28metaG_FD_89873 | JGI IMG/M metagenome (GOLD analysis project Ga0123357, IMG submission 89873) | Embiratermes neotenicus P4 segment gut microbial communities from Petit-Saut dam, French Guiana - Emb289 P4 | ecosystem: Host-associated > Arthropoda: Insects > Digestive system > Gut ... | reverse complement strand
GGCCATTATCTCCGTAACCGTTCAACTTTGGACATAGGTGTTTTGGGTTATATCGGTATACTTTAACATAAGGAACACCCTCCCGAAGTCTGGCACATTCCTCCTGGGACACCCTGTATATAGTATGTATATTAGGGCATTATATAAGTATATAAACGCACGTACATAACCATATTCATCCACAGAGGAAGCCGCTGCACTTGCTGTGTTCATAGTCTGGCTACAGGCCTGCCTTATACTTTATATCGATATAGAGATAGCTACGTGAAATCACTTTGTCACTGAATTTGCACAAAATTTCGAGCGTACGGTACTGACTGAATGAGATGCATGCGTGCTCACTACTATTTACTTCCGCCAAAGTGTGGTGACGTTCCTAGCTACTAACAATTCTGGTTTTTATTTCGTTGCTGTTTTTGTTCTTCTGTGTCTTTTTCTGTACTGTGGAGGCCATTCGTATTAGCTTCAGTTGCAATGGCATTTGTATCCATTTTCAGCGTTTATTTTTCTCTAAATTTCCTTTTGACCAGTTCCTACCATCTGCACTCTTTGTTTTTATTTTATTTTCTACGACCCCTTCTTCGTCTCCATCTTCTGTCCCTGTTATATCAAGCAACTCAGTGCACTCACTACAGTACAACTTAATTACTCTCCGTCACTCACCTAGGAGCTTCTGAGTCTCCCACGTGGTTGCAGCACATACTGCCACTTGATTCAATGTACAACACAATTATCGTTTCCAAAACATTTGTATCATTCTTTCCAACTCACGCTTCATTTCCATTACGTTCTGTTCCTGTAGTGGACGAATATCTGTTTGTCGTACTAACTGCCCCTTCATAACAAAGAAATCTTACAATATATGTACTTTAGGATAAAGCATCTGTCGGGTCTAAGATAAGTTTCCAGGTTTTTACGGAGAACATTGTTCATATCGTGAACGCCTGTAGGCGAGTAGCGCCTTTTTAAGGGAACATACTGACTGTGTGTTCAGGGTTGAAGAATTACGTCAAATTTTGACCCTGATATCATGTTTCTGTTTGTTTTCACGTTTAGGAATCGGCATACATTTCGACATGATTCTGGAATGTTACTTTCTGCAGTACAGTATCTTTCACCGAATGCAATACTGACACAACTCAAAAATTGTCATCCGGAGTTAATACTACGATTGAGCTAAAATATAACAAATACATCCAACAACACCGGCACAATTCTTATTCAAAACACACCCCGCTAGATGCCATTATTGTCGGATGTAGTCGTTAAATTTTTCGGCCCAATCGTAGTATTAACTCTAAATAAGCAATTTTTGGATTGTGCCACTATTGCATTCAGTGAGCGATACGTAAGCTGTAGGTTATTATTATTATTATTATTATTATTATTACTGTCTTCTTTATAAGTGGCCGGGATATTTTTGACGGTACAGGAAATGGAATACGGACTGGACGCTCCGAGGTAATGAGGTTCGATTCCAGACACACATAAATTTCTATTCAGATTAACTGTATGTTCCATCCAGCCTCCTATCCAACGAGCGCCACTGTCTCCAGTCACGCCGTTACATGGTGTCGTGCTTAATTCAACACAGATAAATTTGCATTTTGGTTTTACTGAGGAAATGGGCCATACAAACTTCTGTAAAGTGTATATATCAGATATTAAAATAATCACAGTAATTTTGAATGAAATATGTTGACATTTTTCTATGTACGAGGTATAATACAAGTACCTTGAGTTATAAATGGTTCGGACGATGACATATTACGGTTAGGATTACTTGATTACTGTAGTTTGTCCATCGTGTAACGTCTGACAGTAGCCCTTCTTGTGGGACCAACTCGATGTCTTCGCACCATTTCGCCTGAAGAAGGAGACAGGGCCAGTTTACGAAAACATGTGTTCATTTGTGAATACAACGCGGTGGGTGAAATCCGGAAAACTAATCACCCTAACTTTCAAACACCTTCAGTGCGTTATATGGTCACGGAAATCGTGTGGGCTATTGACTAGATGTGTGCCCATTAGCACTGAATTTTAGAATGAATTTTACTGTTGTCAGCTATAGACGTTTGACGTAGTGTTATATATTGTTAATGTTATCGTCTACTTCGTTATCATCGCCATTATCGTTTGCAGGAGGCGGTGTGCGCGAGGCTATATGCAGAAAGCCGAAGTATCGAAAACTACAGCAGTAGCAGCAGGATCCACGTCAGAGTGGACAGCCGACAGCAGCGCTACGACGTGGACATCTAGTGAAGCTCACGCCAGCCTGCAGTGAACGTACAGTATGTCTTTTTTTTTAAGTCTCGTGTTTCATTCGAGGAAATACGTGTACATCCCCGTTTATAAATAATTTTTCGGCAAACCATTATCCGATCAGCATTTCAGAATGTTATTTTCGCGCAATACACGGTACCTAGGAAATTCTTTTTAAAGAACATTTCCCGACCAGTTCCTTTGAAAATTCTAGTTTGGTGCTGAGTCACTTCTGTGTGAGAGCATAGAGAGAAGTGTGAGAGCATAGAGCTAACAGCGAATCATGCGGAAATGCATCCACACGACTTGGCGGTACTACCAATCCAATTTCTCTCTCTCTCTCTCTCTCTCTCTCTCTCTCTCTCTCTCTCTCTCTCTCTCTCTCTCTGTCTCTCTCTCTCTCTTTCATTCTGCTTCTCGACGAAGCACGAGCCATAGCATACGACCACTCTTGGGGCCACTCGTCTGTGAACGTACTCACTTCGTTATGAAGAAATGCTGTGGCGTGTGGCGTATATCGTACGCTACAAAACGCACACAGCTAGTTCCACGCTAAACATAAACCCTTTCGTAGAAAAAAAAAATTGTTAAATTCCTTCACCATCCGCCTAAATGAAGATTGCGTGGAGCCATACCTCCAGTCCTCCACAAGTCTGCAAGCCGTAATTCCTAAATAATTAAGCACAGGTGAAGTTCCTTTTTACCTTTAAGGTCACAATGTTCCCATTTACAGGTAACGACGTTTCGGTCAATGACGGACAGCATATACGACGGTGGTCCCATAAGATTATGATATTAATATAATATTATAATATTTACCACTGTGTTACAATTACCGACAGAATTCGGTACAGTAACATACTGTACAGGTTTGTAGCCTAGGAGGAATAGGATACGTGTAGGCTAAGTGTGTAGTAGGCTATACTATCTAGGTTTGTGTAAGTACACTCTATGACGTTCGCACAAAGACAAAAATGCCTAACGAAGCATTTCTCAGAACGTATCCCTGTCGTTACGCGACGCATATCTGTATGTGTGTGTGTGCATGTATACAGTATATAAATACATATAAATTAATCGGTAAGTCTGTTGGTAAGTATCTGTTATGTTACAGCCAGCTCCAAGATGAACCTGATTAATATGGACGCGGAGAACCGCGTGGTCCTGAACGTGGGCGGGATCCGACATGAAACGTACAAAGCGACCCTCAAGAAGATCCCAGCCACGCGTTTGTCGCGACTCACAGAGGCCCTCGCTAACTACGACCCCATCCTCAACGAGTACTTCTTTGACCGACATCCTGGCGTCTTCGCTCAAGTCTTAAACTACTACCGGTACGCTCTTGTTAATTACGAACGTAGATAAACCTGAAAAGAACTAATGTACGGAAATGACGCACTGAATCACGAACCCGCAAATTTAAGTTTACGTTTCTGCTATAACAGTAGTTCAATATTAACTCATTTCCTAACGAACTGTGGGTTTCCCTGGGCATTTTACAATCATATTCAACTGAACAGGAAACTGTCTGGTGTTTCACAATACCTCATTCTCGCATTCTATAATCATCTACTTGTAGCATCTCCCTATCTATGCCTACATACATCACGCGAATTTCTCAGTTTCCTTGTGCTCGTTACATGTCGGTTCCTCCTTACCCATTCTTTTTCCCCAACCTAATAATACCAAGATTAAGGTAAAAAAATTAAACTTCTGTTGTTAACAACTAAACCAACAAATGCACACAATTCGTTAGAATTACAATAATGTTTGAATACGTCAACACCTGCATGGTTCTGGACGTAACAAAACGCTATTGTAATTCTAACGAAGTGTGTGCATTTGTTGGTTTACATTTTAACAATTTCATCATAATGCACGGAATTGAAAATTTAAAAAAAATGAAACTTCTCATTATGCAATTCCCTTATTGTTACATGTTGATATACATCACCAACAAACACCCCATCAAAAATAAAAGAATTTTAAGAATTTTAAATAAGCTGTGTTAAAATTTAGCACGTTTAAAACAGGTGCTTCATCAATCTTATTCTGAGGAAATGAACGTAGAGTGAGAGCGTGTGAACAAAATGCTGAGAAGAATATTTGGACACAAGAAAAGAAGAAACGGGATAGTGAATACAAGGTGTAGCGGTGACTGCATAGCTGTAATTGTCCAGGGCCGAAGTGTCACTGTGAATAATATCCTGTCGTACTGTATACATTTACTTTAATTATATAGCTTGTGAAAAACACACTGCGCAACCAGTACTGCGCCAAAAAAAATAATATATTGTGTGTTGCACATGGGACATCCATCCAACTACATACTTATAAAGCGTACGGTGATAATAATTACCCCTTTTTAATTCTTTAATTTTTAATCTTTAAATTTTAGAAGCTTAAAATTATTCAAATAAATTAAATTTTGAATTTTGGAGGACATGTTATGCTGAGGTAATAAAAACACACTTCTTGATGTAGCTTAAAGTACTGATAATTGTGCATGATGTCGAAATTCCCCAATTAAAGTGCAGCAGTGAATCAGGCATACAAAAAACACTACAGATTTTAGAGAAATTAACGATATTCGAGGCACCATTTTCTCTGTAATCTCCAAAATCTGCATGCACCTTTTACTCCAAACGCCCTTTCTTATTGCGCTGTTTCAACATTTCTGTTTCTGCTACAGCGCCTACCGTCTGTCAGTTGTTATATTAAAAGCAATTTGTCTTCTGTCACAAATATAACAGAATTTCTATTTGTGACATATTCTAACTTCCAACTTAGGGATTAAATAACTTCGCCTACAGAATGTATCATTAGTCAAGTTTCAAAAGTTTAATGGAACATACTCACTCTGCGTCATTTAACAAGACCCAGCAACGAAATCGATGGGTAAACACGGAACCACATATCACTTGCTGCATACCTATATATCGAGTGATTAGTTATAAATATTTCAATTCAAGATTTTGTACAGCGAGTTACAGTACGAGTGGTTTGAGAGGCAGGTGCCTATCTGTTGATATAGACCAGAAATCGATTAAAGTACAAAGGGAAATGAGCCCCGACCTAAGACAGGATAGCATCTTACTTGGTCCAAATGCTAATCGCGCATTTCTCCCAACAGTACTCAGCAAATGGGGAGGTTCTGGGTCGCTAGATAAAGTCCCAGATGTTATACAGTTTCAGATTAACAATATTCATTGCTCAGTTTCGTCTGCTCTTCTGTGTTCTGGCAGAACGGGCAAGCTGCACTATCCAACTGACGTTTGCGGGCCGCTGTTTGAAGAGGAGCTGGAGTTTTGGGGTCTGGACGCGAACCAGGTGGAGCCCTGCTGCTGGATGACGTACACTCAGGTAACAATTGTAATTTTCGCAATCCCGAGCCTTATTACATGAATCCTTGTCGATGGTGCCACGCAAATATCAAGCCGTATTAGATGGTGCCTCGTTAATGGTACCCATAGAAATAGAGAGTGACGTAAGGAGGAGTCCTGCCAATTTTTGACTACAGAAACAGCAAGCCATATTAGGTGGAGCCCTGTGAATGGTAACCATAGAAACCATAGAAACCATAGAAACAGCAAGTCATCTCTAATGGTACCCGTGGAAAGAGGAAGCTACATTAGGTGAAACCCTGTCAATCCTAACCACAGAAACATCAAGCCACGTTGTGTCAAGCCCTGTGGATGGCAAACATAAAGTGTAACCCAATATTGAAAGTAAAATCACTAAATCTGCCTATTTCTACCATACAGTATAAAAGCACAACACCTTAGGAAACATTCATATAAATAAACAAATATGTAAATAGATTACAGAGTACTCTCATCCAAATGGTCGTAAACAATAGAAATAAATTCATCATATTCTAAAACTCGAATCAACAAACATTAGAGTCTACAGTTACGAACCTACTAGCCACATCAATAGTGAAAATGTTACAGTGTAGCAATGTTAGGAAGAACTATTTTGAAAGAGGAAACTGGGGATGCGAAATAGACAGGCAAGAGCCACTGCGATATGAGGACACGGCTAGATGTTTTAAGTTATAATATATTTACCACAATTCCGAAAACGCAGGAGATATTTATTTGAGAATGATAAGGCACAGACACGCTTTATCGCTTGGACGTCCCAACAGAAAATCTGTGTGCATTGCGACAGTTCTAGCAATTAGATGAGAACTGTTTTCGTTACTAGCTGCAGACAACACACAAAATAGACGATTCTGCAACCCCTGATAACGCGGAAAGATACAAAAACTTTGATGGCCTATTTTAATACAACTCTATCTTATGAATGACATGAAAGTTATATTTTATGGAGTAAATATTTAGAAAAATTCACTCTCTATATTGTCTCTCCCCGTTGAGAGATCCAGTGATCGTTTAACAAACTGGATGGAACAGAGGCAGCAGGTGCTGAAAGAAAGAATCAGATCGGTTTCTCCACATTTAACTAAAATGTAATGAGTTTTTTCTGTTTAAAATCGTGATTATCTGTACCAGAAATTAGCACATTCGGCTGTGCACGATTCGTCAAAGCGTAAAAAAGCCAAAAACACCATGTTGTTGCTGGCTCTTCGTCGTTAAGAGCTAAAAGCTCAGTCAATATGTCCACCTTCAAAAAAAAATAACTTCTGACTCTGCCTTCTCACTTCATGTAACTACACAAATTCTCTTACTTTTTTTTTATAGGGACTATCCCGTTGTGTAGTAGTAAATACGTGTACATTACCGTCTAAAACACAACATATACACACAGTGTATAATAACCTCCGCCCAACTAAAACCTGTTTTAATACTCTACGTGACATAATTAATTTTACATTTTAACTTGGTTTTCTTTTCATTGTACAATTGGACGCTTAATTATTTTAACTTTTATTGTAAACGATATGGGATCCCATATAGTGCACACTTATATTGTACCTTGTATATGTTCTGCATTGGCCTGATGATGGCTGTTTTACAGCCGAAACGTGTAGCCCTGATGTAATTGATATTTCATCGTTGTGTTGATGTACATATTTGCGTTTTAGACGGTATACACATATATGTCTTACTTTCATTTACATAAGTTTTTCCACGTAGAATATATTTCTATTGTTGAGAGCCACGTGTATTTCGCCGTAACTGTTAGGTGACCTCCTAAGATATATGACTCCATTCTATAAGCTATAATAAATTTCAGCAAATTGGCTCGTGCAACCAAAGAAAAAAGAAAGCTTCCGTTCCTTGGTATTTGAAGTTTTCAAACGTCTAAGTGGTTGACAAATATGGACTGCGTATTGTCAAAAAAGTAAGTAAACAGGCATGTCCCAGATGTGCATAAACTATCTGCACCTCATTTGGAAAAAGGAGTAAAATTATAAGTACCCTCTCAGCATGGGCAATAGAACTACTGACATTCTAAGCCTGAAATCCCGAGTCAGAAGCAATAAAATTTTAAACATTCTGTCGCAACCGCAAATCTTTAATTAATTAAGTTGCTTCTAAATCACAGTCAGGTAAATAATATCATGGGCGGCAACAAATGCAGTGAGCAACAATTCTGGCGCGTATCTTTGGTTTAATTATCTCAAAATTTATAAGGAATTTGGACTTAACGTACAGCACATACAAAACTGTGTTCCATCTTGTTTGTGTCACTCTAAATGCTTTTCAGTCCCATAATCACGCGGCGAATTACACTCAAGCAGCCTGCAGAAGCACAAGTAGATCCTTATGCAAAGTGCCCCACAATGCTGTCCTGTTTTCCCTAACTGGAATGTAAAACAGTAAAATTCGGCAACATAAAATTCAATGGAGGTTCATATGCAGGTTTTCCAAATGACACACATGGAAAAGATACGAATAAATTTCTGAAAGTTTTCACAGAGGAATGATTAAATTGCTTCCTCCGTTTTGGTGACGTTACTTTCATAGTTCTTCTTCTTAGACTTTGATTCTCTAGGAATAAATCTTTAGAATATTGTCTGATTGATTTCCTTCCGAAAAACGTATGATATGATACATTCGTTAACTGCAGTAGGGTAGCCACCCGGTGGAAGTAGTACAGTACACATTTACACACAAACATTACACAGAACGACACAAAACAAACAATACATAGAACAACACAACAATTTGGAAGAGTGGGCTGTGCCCCATCTTCGCGGGCTTTACCCTGGCATTTCTTACAACTGAGGAAAAAGCACGGAATCTACAGTGAATAATTCCAACATACAATTCAAAGAATATACACGTATGTGCAAGGGTACTAAAATTGCAATAGCTGTCTGAAAGCAGTTTAAAAATATGGCATGCGTTTTCTACACGGAAATGTTTAGCAAATTACAAAACTTTGTTTTACTCCAGGGAAATCTTATTCGTAAACGCCCTGCAAATGAATGCAAATCACTCAGCAACCCTGAGAGCTAATACAGAAAATCCGCAGAATAACTCTTCTCTAACTGGTTCATTTCAGTAAACAGTTAATATGGCACTAATTTCTTATATGCACATTTACATCAGTTATTTTATTCATCCTACAACTTCAAAAACATTTACAGATTATATTAATTTGTACTACAGTCAACGTGACAACAAATTTTTGAACCCGTATGTAGGAAGTGTGAAACATTTCTCCGGTAGAATTGCACAGGATGTTTTTCGAACTGCTAGCAGAACTTAAAAAATTTACAGCACAAATCATACAGTGAATCGTAACCAGATTATAGGAAAGGTTCTGCTTCTTTACACAAGCATCCTGACATATCCACAAAATGTTTATTTTTAAGGGTTGAAGCATTTTCCCAAACACAAAAGATCTCTTATGTTTATTGGACCGTGCATCATTGTGATAGTTGAAGAATAAAAGATCTCCCTCAGTGCCCCACTGAATGCCTCTACGAAGCACAAAAATGACTCTCATTTAATTAATTCTAACCTCGTAAGATTTTCTGAAAAAAAATCTTTGTGCTTTGAATTTATGCTCCTTTTTCCTTTAGAACGTTTCTGTCATATAAATATTTGGTGACTTACTCTCGTTATATGAGCAAAATGATCTGTATGTCTCACTGTAAACGATTCCTAATTCTTATCTACACTTAACCAACCCTGGAATGTGATGAAACTTAGTAAATCTACACAATATAAAGTATAATTTATGTCGTCCAGCAGAATTCCGTGACTTTAAGCAGATAGACGAATGGAAAGACAGAGAGACAAATATATAAAGATCCTATAGGCACTTATTGTAACCGCAGAAGTACCAAGCCAAATCATGTGGACGCTTGTCTGTTGTAGCCAGAAGAACTGCGATTCGTATTAGGCGCAACCCATTCGGATGTAGCCATAGGAATAGCAAGCCGCGATCGGTAGAGTCCTATCTAGAGCGACCGCAGAAATAACAACTCCCTCCACATAAAATTATTACAGTAATCAGAGCAAGCGATGTACCATTCAGTTTCAGCCACAACAATAAAAAGTCATCATAACACAACCGCAACAATAGCCACAGTTCTCACCACTATAAACGTGGTAAACCCTAAAATAACAAATAATTAGACTCTAATAAATGTCTTACCACTGTAATGGGAAAATTATTATAATACAAGGAATTAAACACGTCCGTAAATAGCGCTTAATTTTGTTGCAATCTAAAATAAAATAATACTAAAATATGAGGTTGTGATTCCCAAATTTTCGGAGAAGCCTTTTTGCTAGACATGTGTTTGGGGCGATTCTCAGTTTTAAAGTCATAATGAGCACATCAAAGATAAGGAAATGCAGCCACCAACTTCATACAGAACTCTATTAAGAACACTTTCTTACTTCACGCACACGCGTGTGTATATTATTGACTATAGCGGCCTGATAAATATTTTGTTATTCAAATTATAGTCTAGACAGACAGATGAGTTTAGTTTCTCATGTGATACAGAATAAAATGTATAATATATGAATGTAACGCAGGGATAAACAAGCTTTCCAGAATATTCTAGGAGCCCACAGGTGACAGGAAGCAAGTTCCATTTAGACAGCCCAAAAATATTAGGCTCTGCCTTACAAAAATTCAGTCAAAACGGCGAACTTTACCCTGAATTTGTGCACCTTCGATATTACGGTCCTATCTGAATACAGTTTGTGCACCTTCGATATAACGATCCTATCTGAATACAATTTGTGCACCTTCGATATTACGGTCCTATCTGAATACAATTCAGCCCCACAAAGCACAAATACATCTTAATACGAATTTTTTACGCCGACATTATTCCACCCATTGCAGGGCATTCACGTTGCAGAGGATCTGGTGCATGTCTTGCAAACAAGAATAAACAGAAGAAAGATGGCTTAGTTCCTTCTTATCTTATTTTGTTGTAACTTTTTTCACCTACGCAGCGCATTGATAAATTTGTGTAGAATTTAGCACATTCGCCTGCACAGATTGGCTAATAACAAAGGCCAGGGGTACTAAATGCCGCTGCTAAAATTACAGGTGTTTGTTATAGTAGCTCACAGCTGAAATAATACGTCGAACCTCCATTATCGTTCAACACAGAGTTATAACTCCTCAGTTTATTTAACCATGGCCAATCTAATTGTGTTATTTACACAAACTCTAACATTAGTAGGCCTATACAGTTCTGTTGTTGATAAGACTCCAACCTTTCGGTTTAACTGTTAAGGAATAGCAGGATACGTTTCTGTCAATGATCCTGTCTAAGAGCAAACAAGCCCAGTTTATAAACTGCATAGATTCTTGAGCAAGTTACATCGTCTTGGATAGGTGTACAGTCGAACACAACTGTGTCACATAGGTGTATTTAATGATTATATTAAGCAACTACATGTTTCGGCCTTTTCTGGCCATCTTCAGGTTGTCTTGAGAGAACAAACT
>Ga0123357_10011979_pt1 | contig 11157 bp, 14 predicted proteins | sample TergutEmb28metaG_FD_89873 | JGI IMG/M metagenome (GOLD analysis project Ga0123357, IMG submission 89873) | Embiratermes neotenicus P4 segment gut microbial communities from Petit-Saut dam, French Guiana - Emb289 P4 | ecosystem: Host-associated > Arthropoda: Insects > Digestive system > Gut ... | reverse complement strand
GATACGCTTTCGGTATTTCTGCTTGACGCTGAAAGCAATGTTGCCGAAACGGCGAAATTGATACATGTACATCAAAATACCGTCAAATACCGGCTAAAAGACATAAGGCAGAAGCTGAAAAGGGACTTCTCCAAACTGCCCGATTCCTACGAACTTTATTTGGCGACAGCGCTATTGAGGCTTACTGAACAGAGTTGAATTGTTTGCTCAGATAAAATATCTTTGAATATTTGTCCATCTGGACAACGACAATAAATCGAATTTTGCATACACTAATCACAGTGTTCTTTGGGTCTTGTCAATTTTTTCTAATAATTTTGGAGGGAGAGCGATATGCAAAAATTTACTTATCAGGATATAGTGGATATGATTTGGGGCGCTACGCTGCTTGGCGGCGGCGGCGGCGGTTCCATGCTGAACGGAATGGATATGCTGCAAAAATATATGGCTGACCACAAGCTTTCGGAGGGGGATATATTTGTCGATGTGATCGAGCCTGACGAAATGGAGGCCGGAGCGTACTCCGCGGTGACAGCCGGCATGGGTGCTCCGACCGCGATCAAGGACGTCGATTTTTCAAAATACGCCACGAACGCGTTTGAGTTGATGCAGTCCTTTGTACTGCCTCAAAAGGTGAGCTATTCGATGGCTGTAGAGCTGGGAGGGTTCAACACTTTTGTGCCTATGTTGATTTCGCTCGTAAAGAACATCCCGTTTGTCAACGCCGACGGGGCGGCGCGCGCAGTGCCCGGTCTGCCGACCTTGCTGCTCCATGTCAACGGCAATGACACCTCGCCGCTCGTGATGGCGAACGCTTCGGATGGCAAAGACGATTATGACAAAGTCACGATACGGCTGAGTGACCCGAAAGATGCCGCCTTGGCCGAAAATCTTGCGCGCGGCGTATGCATCGCGTTCAATATGCTTAGCGGGCTTTGCGGCTGGATGATGGAAAAAGACGCGATCAAAAAAACGCTCCCGACAGGCACTGTCACGCTTTCGCAAAAAATCGGGAAAGTGCTGCGCGACGGCTCTGTGGTTGACAAATTTGCCAAGCTTTCCGATACGGGCGTCGTGGAGTGCCGCGAGTTTGCCCGGGGAGCGGTGACCGGCGGCGGCAATGTGCAGGAGAAAGGGTTTGATTTCGGGTTCATTGAGGTGACGGACGCGGAAAGCGGGACGGTATGGAGGATCGAGTTTCAAAATGAAAACCTCGTGCTTTCAACCGGCGGCGGCGGGATCGGCGATGTGAAGCTGACAGCCCCTGATATCATTTGCTGCTACAATAGCGACAATTCAACACCGCTTACAAACGCGGACTTTTTCGACGCTGACGGGAATCTTGTCAAGCAAAACGTCGTGATCGGCGCCATTAAAGTAAACGAGAAATGGTGGATCACCGGCGACGACAGGGTATCGTCAGTTTGGGGAGAGTATTTCGGCCTTGTCGGTTACAAAGGCCCGATCGTTAAATATTAAAGCTCGTTCAGTATGTAAAATATATTATATGAATAATATGGAAAGGACAGGCCATGGAAAATAATGATGTAAAACTTGCAAATCTTGAGCAAAAAGCGTTAAGCCGCATCCCTGATTCTATGCGGCAGAGTTGGGCAAGCATCGCTTTCATTTGGATCGGTGTCATGATCTGCATACCGATGCTCATGGTCGGCGGGCTGCTGTCGGGCATGATGACACTCGGCAGCGTAGTGGCGGCGGCTGTGATCGGTTTTCTCGTATGCGCGGTCATCATGGTGCTGGGAGGAATGCAGGGTACGGATCTCGGGCTTCCTTCAACAATGTGCGCTACAAAAGCGTTTGGCGACAGGGGTTCGTCTTTCGTGACAAGCATAGTCGTATTCATAGCGCAGCTTGGCTGGTTCGGTGTGCAGACGGCTGTTTGCGCTTTAGCTTTTTCGTCTTTGATGGTAAACGTTGGGGTAGCCAATTTCCCGTTTTGGCTTTCATGCCTGATATGGGGTATTGTGATGCTGTTTACCGCAGTATACGGATTTACGTTCATGAAGATACTCAACTATATCGCAGTCCCGGCGTTGCTCATCATGTGCGTATACGGCATAGTCCACTCGATCAGTACGGTCGGATGGGCCGATCTCGCGAATTTTACACCCCCGGCCGAAGCCACAATGCCGATGGCGGCCGCGATTTCGTTGGTCATCGGGTTGTTTGCGGTGGGCACGGTCATCAACCCGGACTTTACCCGTTACGCCAGGTCCCGGGGCGCGACAGCCCTCGCTACGCTGGCGGGCGTCGTCCCGGCGGCGGTCGTTATGATTTTTGCGGGCGCTGTCATGGCGCGGAGTACCGGGCAATATGATATCTCCCTGATTTTCGCGAATATCGGGGTTCCGGTACTCGGTATGCTTGTGCTGATACTTGCTACGTGGACGACGAACACCGCCAACGCCTACACGGCGGCGCTGGCGCTGATGAAGGTATTGAGCCTGAAAGACTCCAAGCGTCCGTATATCACGATGCTTTGCGGCGCGATAGGTATCGTCATCGCGATCGCTGGCCTGGCGGACGCGCTCACGGCGTTCATCACGATCCTCGGTTCGTTTGTGCCGCCTATAGCCGGAGCCGTACTGTCCGATTACTGGCTCATTGGCAAAGGCAAGCCGTCGAATTGGCATCCTGTAAGGAATGTCAATTTCTGCGGCATCGTCGCGTGGGCCGCCGGCGGCGTGATAGCGCTGCTGCTCAATATCGCTCCTCCTGCGGGTCTCGTATTCAACAGCCCTGCGCTCTTTGGTATAATCATCACCTGCGTCGTATACTTCGTGCTTTACAAGCTTGCCGGCAAGACAGCTTTTGGAGGGAAGGGCGTGATTTCTGTAGAAGAAGTTGAGGAGAGGTTGAAATAATGGAAGCAAACAAAAATATCGTAGAGGCGGCGAAGAAGCTCATCCTCAATTGTATGGGCGCCAAGCCGGGTGAAAAGCTGTTGATCGTCGCGGATGAAAAAACTTTTGATTTGGGGTATGGATTTGCCCTGGCGGGCCGGGAATGCGGCATCGAAACCACGTTTGTGGAAGCGCCGGCTCAGGAAAAAGGGGAGCCGCCGGAACCTGTGGCTGCGGCAATGGCTGCGGCGGACGTTGAATTCCTGCTGACGTCGATGAGCTATTCCCATGTAGGCGCGAGGATAGCCGCTACCGAAAAGGGCGCGAGGATAGCTTCGATGCCTATGATGACGACCGAAATCGCCGAAAACTATCTGAACGCGGACTATCCGTTCATCAAAAGCGTCAGCGAAAAATACGCGCGTCTGCTTACGGAAGCGAGTACCGTAAGGGTCGTCACCGACAAAGGGACGGATATCACGCTCGACATCTCCGGGCGTGACGCTCACGCCGATACCGGGCTTTTGACCGAGCCTTCCGCGCTCGGAAACCTCCCCGCGGGCGAGGCCTATCTCGCGCCGCTCGAGGAAGGTGCGAACGGGACGATCATTGTGGACGGGTGTATCGCGTATGTCGGCCCGGTCGAAGACGATATCCGGCTTACGGTCCGGGACGGCCGCATCACGGATATAAGCGGCGGGAAGAGCGCCGAGGCGCTAAAAAAATTCCTGGAGGACAAAGACGATGAGTCTGACGGTATAGCCGAGTTTGGCATAGGAACAAATCCCGGCGCGAAGATCATAGGGCATCCGCTCGTTGACGAGAAAGTCTGGGGGACGATCCATATCGCGTTCGGTATGAACTCTTCGATCGGCGGCACGAGGCAATCGGACATCCACTATGACTGTATCATCAACTCGCCTACGGTCTGGCTCGATGACGTGAAGATCATGGAAAAAGGCGAACATATCACATTGTGACAGGCGGCCCGGGCCGCCGTGCTTGAGTTTTGATCGCAAATTGCAAATTGCAAATTGTCCGCAGGAGCCGGCGAGGCTGTCAATATTCTGTATTGACAGCCGCTTGCTTCCTATGGTAAAATCGGTTGTCAATACGGAATGTTGACAACCGATAGGCGATTGCCGAGGTGGGAATGTGAAAAAGACAAATGAAGAGTATTCATTGCTGTACGACTATTACGGGGCGCTTTTGAGCGAACGGCAGCGCGACGTATTTGAGCTGTATTATGAAGAGAACCTTTCGTTGTCAGAGGTTGCCGAGAGTATCGGCGTAAGCCGCCAGGCGGTTCATATAGCGCTTGGAAAGGCGAACAGCGAGCTTGAGGCGTTCGAGGAAAAACTCGGCCTCATAGCGAAATATAAGGCCTATGGGAAAGCGGCAAAAGAAGTGGAAGAAAGGATCAACGCGTGGCTGAAGGACAAAGCCCGCGCGGAGGGGCTGGATCCGAATCTGGCAAAGGATCTGAGACGTATAAAGAATCTTGTAAAGGGGCTTGATATATAGTGGCGTTTGAAGGTTTATCCGAAAAACTGCAAGGCGTATTCAAAAAGCTGAGAGGCAAAGGCGTCCTGTCGGAGCGCGACATCGATGAAGCGATGCGCGAGATCAGGCTCGCGTTGCTCGAAGCGGACGTCAACTTCAAAGTGGTAAAGGATTTTGTCGCGCGCGTTCGCGAAAAAGCGCTCGGCGCGGAAATCCACGCCAGCCTCAATCCGGGGCAGCAGGTCATCAAGATCGTCTCGGACGAGCTTGCGATGCTCATGGGCGGGACAAACAGCAAACTTACTTTCAGCCCGAGCGGCTTTACGACCATCATGATGGTAGGGCTGCAAGGCACGGGTAAGACTACGACCTGCGGAAAGCTTGCGGTCTATCTCAAAAAGAACGGCAAAAACCCGATGCTTTGCGCCTGCGACATCTATCGCCCGGCGGCTATCGACCAGCTTGAAATCGTCGGTGAGGGCGCGCAGGTCCCGGTCTTTACGGACAGGGACAGCCGCGACCCGATCAAAATCGCGGAAGCCGCGTTCAAGGAAGCGCGCAGGCTCGGGAAAGACGTTTTGATCATCGATACGGCGGGCCGCCTGCAGATCGACGAAGAGCTGATGGAAGAGCTGCGCAGCCTGAAAAAAGCAGTCAAACCGCATGAGATCCTGCTCGTCGTGGATTCGCTTATGGGTCAGGACGCGGTCGGCAGCGCGCAGGGATTCAATGAATCGCTCGGCGTAGACGGGGTGATCATGACCAAGCTCGACGGCGATTCGCGCGGCGGCGCTGCGCTGTCCACAAAAAGCGTCACCGGAAAACCGATCAAATTCATAGGCGTCGGCGAGAAGCTTGACGCGCTTGAGCCTTTCCATCCGGAGAGAATGGCCTCGCGTATCCTCGGCATGGGCGACGTTGTGTCGCTGATCGAAAAGCTTGAGGTGGATTACGAAGATGAAAAAGCGGCCGAGCTTGAACGCAAGCTGCAAAAAATGGAGTTCACGCTTGAGGACTTCCTCGACCAGATGGCCCAGATCAAGAAGATGGGTGGGATAGCCTCACTCGTAGGCTTGATCCCCGGGCTCGGGGCGGGCAAACTCAAGGACGAGCAAATAGCCGAAAGCGAGCGGGAATTCGTCCGCATGGAAGCTGTCATGCGCTCGATGACGAAGGCGGAGCGAAAAGACCCTTCCATCCTGAACGCGAGCAGGCGCAAGCGCATCGCCGCGGGGTCGGGGCAGCCGGTGTCTCAGGTCAACAACCTCGTGAAGCGCTATGAGGAGGCGCGCAAAATGATGAAATCGTACATGAAGCCGGGGCGGCGTACGCGGTTGCCTGGCGGAATGTTTTAGTTTTTATATGTTATGGAGGAAGAAATGGCAGTTAAGATCAGATTGAGAAGAATGGGCGCAAAGAAAAAACCTTTTTACAGGATTATCGTGGCTGATTCCCGGAGCCCGCGCGACGGGAGGTTCATCGAGGAGATCGGCAGTTATGATCCGTTGAAAGATCCGTCCGAGATAAAAGTGGATAGTGAAAAAGCAAAACAATGGATAGCCAATGGCGCCCAACCGACAGAAACCGTAAAGACGCTGCTCAAAAAAGCCGGCGTTGTCGAATAGTCGCGCGGGAAATAAGGGAGCAAAAAAATGGAAGAATTGGTCAAATCGATCGCATTATCGCTCGTTGAAAACCAGGACGAGGTAAGGGTATCGACCATTGAGAAGGACGGCTCTACCGTCGTTGAGCTCAAGGTTGCGTCTTCCGATATGGGCAAGGTCATAGGCAAGCAGGGCCGTATCGCAAAGGCGATCAGGGTCGTTGTGAAGGCTGCCGCCGCCAAGGACAACAAGGAGGTCGGCGTAGAAATCGTCCACGTAGAGTGAAAAAAATCAAGATCGGGAAGATAACGGGCGCTCAGGGACTTCGCGGAGAAGTGAGGATTTTTCACGATTCCGGCGATGAAGATTCCCTGAAGCGCCTGAATTCCCTTTTTGTGTCAACAGGGGAAAATGCTTCTGACATCAAAAGCGACGCGTTTGCCATCAAAGGCCTGCGCATGCAAAAGCGTACGCCCATACTGAAACTGGAGGGTATAGACGACAGGAACGCGGCGGAAGCCCTTGTCGGGTCTGATATATACGCTCTTGTTGACGAGGCGCGGCCGGATGAGGAGGGCGCATGGCTCGTGTCGGATCTGATCGGAATGGCTGTCATGCCTGCCGATACGGCCTTTGCGGCGCAGGCAAGACAAAGAGAACCGTCCCCATTGTCCTGGCGCGTACGGGATATCATACCAAACCCGGCGCACGACATACTTGAAATCGAGACGGAAAAAGGCCACCGCCTGCTTCCGTTTGTCGACGCTTTCGTTCTCGAAGTCGATACCGACGCGGGCGTGATCGTCATTGACCCGCCGGACGGGTGGCTTGATTAGTAGTTTTCCGGTTTATTATTACAACATATTACAACGAGTTTACCTTTGCTGTACAAAGCGGCAAACATTCTTGTAAGCGCAGCCCGATTCAAATAAAATCTTCGCATGAACGATACGAGAAAAGCGGGGATCGTCGTCAGCGTCATCATGTTTGCCATCGTAGTTGCAGGGCTGTACGCGATAATATACGCGGCGCCGCGCCTTGAAGGCATCGGAATAAAAACCGAGACGGTCCAATATGAAGAATTACCAATAGCCGACACCGTGACGGCGCTGTTTGTACGCGATGAAACGCTGTATACAGCCGCATACTCGGGCGTGCCGGACTATATGGTTGCGGCGGGCACGAAGGTGCGCGCCGGCACCCAGGTGATGTATATAACGCCAAGCGAAGGGCCGGCGGCAGCGCAGGCGACGCAAACGGCGTATATTGAAAATGCCGCAAACGCGACCGACACATCTGCAACATCAGCGCAGGGCGGAGACAATCAGGAAACCGCCATGCAGACGCTGCTTCGCGTTGCCGGACCGGACGCGGTGGTCAGTGAAGGCGGCGTCACGCCAAAGACGGCTATCGTCAGTTACTACGGCGACGGTTGGGAGAAAAAGGTCACGCCAGACAATATCATGACGTTGGACAAAAGCATCATGGCTCAAGCGCCCAAGGAAGCGCTTGACCTGACGAGCGGCTTTGTGCAAGCGGGGGATCCGGTCTACAGGATCACGAACAACAATCTGTGGCGCGTCGCGTTTTGGATTGAAAACGCGGACAAAACCGTACTGGACAAGTACAAAGTCGGGCGCGGGGTCACAATCGACCTCGGCACGACGAAGGTGACGGCGACCGTGGAATCCGCAACGCCTGAGGGCAGGGATGTCTTTGTGGTGCTGCAATCAGATATGTACTATAAGGATCTGGACAAATACCGGACCCGCGATATCTCCGTGGTGTTTTCGGAAGTGAGTGGGGCTGTGATAAGCAAACAGACTGTGAAACTGAAGGCCGGCCAGCCCGGCGTCTACGTGAAGCAGCAGAGCGGGACATTCAAATGGGTCCCCGTGAAGGTGCTGAAAGAATCGGGCGATCGCTTTTTGGTCGCGGAAACATATTTTAACGATGCGGGCGGAAACTACGTGACGACGATCCGGTACTATGACGAGATCATGAGCAACCCCGCGGCGGAAGGGTACTAGAGGCAAAGAAATTGAGCGCTATCGGACAAAACATTGCTGATTTGAAGACGCGTATAGCGGCTGCGGCCGAGCGGTCCGGCCGGAGCGCTGAGGACGTGACGCTGGTATGCGTGACGAAAACGCGCTCGCCGGAAGAGATCAGGGATGTCATCGAGGCGGGGGAACGCAATCTCGGCGAGAACCGCGCGCAGGAGTTCATTGAAAAATATGATCAGGTACAGGATATAGCCGAGGGCCTTGGTGAAAAACCCAATATGATGTGGCATTTTATTGGACATTTGCAAAGGAACAAGGTAAAATATATCGCAGAAAAGGCAGCGTTAATACATTCGGTGGACAGCTTCAGGCTGGCTGAGGAAATTGACGCGAGGGCAGCAGAGGCCGGTATTACAACTCAGATACTCATACAATTGAACCCGGCGGGCGAAGCGCAAAAGTTCGGAGTGGCGCTTTCGGAATGCGAAGCGCTGGCCGATGAAATTTCGGGGAATTTGCCGCATATCAGGCTTGCCGGCATGATGGCGGTGGCGCCGGTGGCAGACAACCCGGAAGACGTTCGCGAGTATTTCAGAAGTACAAAGAGGGCGTTTGACGCGCTGGCAAGCAAGCGCAACAGGGGAGAAGCAATTTTTAAACAGTTATCAATGGGAATGTCGCATGATTTTGAGGTCGCGATCGAAGAGGGGGCAACAATCGTGCGCGTGGGCACGGCCATTTTCGGTCCACGCAATTATGAAACGGAGGGTTTGAAATGAGTTTGTTTGACAAGTTGAGGGATCTGGTTAGCGCCGAGGATATCGACGACGACTATGATGACGATTTTAGCGAGCCCGAACCGAGACCGTATGTGGCGCCTGTGCGCAAGCCATATGGACTGCCGGCCGGCACTGAACCGCTGCCGAGGCGCGAGCCTCTGCGGGAGCCGCTGGCGAGGGAACGCGAGCGGGAGCGGGAGCGCGAAAACGTGATACCTCTCAGAAGCAACAGCAATGACGCGGTACAAAGGATCACGACCAAGTTCAAGATCGTCTTGATCGAGCCCAAGGCTTTTGACGACTGTCCGAAGCTGGTCGACAGCCTGAGAAGCCGCAAGCCTGTCATTATCAATCTTGAGACCATCGAGAACGATACGGCGCGGAAGATATTTGACTTCCTGTCCGGAGCGACCTACGCGCTCAACGGCAATGTGCAGAAAATAGCACAAAACATTTTTGTGTTCCTGCCTGAAAACGTTGACGTCCAGGCCGGCCCTGAACCGTCGGGATTCAAATACAGCGAAGAAAAAACAGCGGATCGCTGGAGATAAATGATTTTCTATTTCCTCGCCGTACTCATATCCTGGATCTGCAACATTTTGATCATCGTGTTGCTGGTCCGGTCGGTACTGAGCTGGATTGTGTTCAGCGGATACCGGAACCGGTACAATTACACGCTGGGCAGGATATACCGTATACTGACCGCTATCACGGAACCGATCGTGGCGCCTGTGCGCCGGTTCATATCGCGGTTTGTGAACACGGGCCCGATTGACTTCGCGCCGGTTGCGACATTTTTTATCATTATTATCATAAGCCGTATCCTGACAGGGATATTGTATATGTTGGCGTAGCGCGTCATGATCACTTCGTCAGAAATCCAAAAAAAGGATTTTACGCGTGGCGTACGCGGGTACAAAGAGGAGGAAGTCGATCGGTTTCTCGATCTGGTCGCCGCTGATATTGACGGGCTGATGCGAGAAAACGCGGCGCTAAAGGACAGTATAAAGACGTATTCCCAGGAGCTTGAACGCTACCGGGGTTCGGAAAGGGCGATACTCGGCACGCTGGAGGCGGCTAAAGCGCTGATGGCGGATATCAGCGCCAGCGCTGAAAAGCGCGCCGATATATTGTTGAAAAACGCCGAAATCGACGCGGAAAGGATAAGGCGGGAAGCCCGCGAATCCGTCGAGCATATGACGGAAGAAGCCGCCGCGATGTCAAAACGATGGGAGCTGTTCGGCGCGCGTTTCCGCACGTTGATCGAGACCGAGCTTGCCAGGTTTGAAAGTTTTTCGGCCTCTATGCTGATGGATGACAAAACCGTAGATGTAAAGCCTTTTGTGAAATCGAATCCGCCCGCGAGGGTGAGTTTGGACAAGACTTTTGTATCGCCGAGGAAAGTGTGAAGAACAAGCCCGTTTTTATCATATATTTGATCGTGTTCGCGGGGTTGCTTTGGTTTGACAGATTTACAAAAAATCTTGTAAGCGCGAATATGCAACCCGGCGAAGCCATACCTGCGCAGGACGCTTTCGTGGCTATACGCTATACGGTCAACACTGGTGTTTCATTCAGTCTGTTCAGCGGCCACCCGGGAATCCTGATAGCGCTTCAAAGCGTTTTGTTCATCGCTATTGCCGTAGCCTTTGTCATCACGTACCGGAGGCTGCGCCACCCGGTGCTGCAGACCGGCCTTGTTTGGATTGTCACGGGCGGCGCCGGCAACCTGATCGACCGCATCATGTACGGGCATGTGATCGACTTCATATCCGTCGGCTCTTTCCCGGTTTGGAATTTTGCGGATATGTGTATCGTCGGCGGTTGTATATTGCTTGGGATATTCATCCTTTTCATCTACTCAAAGAGGCCGGAACCTGAGGGGAAAGCGGTAAAGGACGGCAATACCCGATGAAAGATGGCTGAAACGCTTTATATCGAGGCGAGCGACTACGAAGAGCTGGAAGCAGTATTCGGAGAGGCGGACGCCGGAAAGCGGCTTGACGCCGCGCTGGCGGAGCGTTTTCCGGATCTGAGCCGCAGCCGTATCCAGTCGATCATAGAAAAAGGGCTCATACGGCCCGAGGGCCTCGCGAAAAATTCCCGCGTCAAACCCGGCGACGCCGTGCGGATCGTCGTGAATGAAAGGATCCCTCTCGCGGCCGCGCCTGAGGATATCGAAATAGACGTAGTCTATGAGGATGAGGATGTCTTAGTCGTCAATAAGGTGCGTGGTATGGTCGTACATCCGGCAAAAGGCAATCTGACCGGAACGCTTGTAAACGCGTTGCTTGGGCGCTATGACGATCCATGCGCGGAAGGCGGGCTTTCCGGTGTTAACGGACAGATCAGGCCGGGTATTGTCCATCGTATAGACAAAAATACGAGCGGGCTGCTCGTC
>Ga0123357_10011978_pt1 | contig 11157 bp, 6 predicted proteins | sample TergutEmb28metaG_FD_89873 | JGI IMG/M metagenome (GOLD analysis project Ga0123357, IMG submission 89873) | Embiratermes neotenicus P4 segment gut microbial communities from Petit-Saut dam, French Guiana - Emb289 P4 | ecosystem: Host-associated > Arthropoda: Insects > Digestive system > Gut ... | reverse complement strand
CCACACAGCATGTGTGTGTTTTGTATTTATCCGAGAACAAACAACGACTTGTGCCACTTATAGCATAAACTGATTGGTTTTTATAACCGAGATGAAAAGTGTTTACTGCGCGATACGAAATGGCTCTTTAAATAAAGCAGTCTGCCTTTCGTCTTTAAAGAGTTAAATTACTTCTTGACCCGCTCTCTTTCACATGTTTTTCAGCTGATTGCTCTTTGACATCATACTTGTATTATTCGACGATATAAAACCTGTACTGCTGTCTACGTCTCTGAATACACCATGAAGCAAATCACGATGTTAAATTTGAAGTTAAGTGTCATAGTACATGTGTCAGTGCCATATTTATAGCCAGTGACACAGTAATTTAGACTGTCTGTGCCCAGTTTGTTACCAGATCACTCTGTCAGTAAGGATCTTGTTCACTGCGTTATAGTTTCGAACGGATTTCTTTAGGATTCTGTAATGGAATGTCTATCACAACTTTGAATTTCTGCTCGCTCATAGTGCTAAATTATTTATTGACTTTTGCATATGCATTCACACAGAACGCGTTTGCTTTAGCGACGAATAAACAAATCCTAGAGCGCACTGCCGAGTTCAGAGACCTTCAATTAATAAAGAGCAATTAATTTGAATCAGTAATGCAATTTTCCACAAAATATTTATTTTCTCTGTACACTCGTGCACAACTGGAATATTGGAACCACGGGTTCCTCTTTTATTGTGAGGATGTGGAAACCTCGCAACAGGCTGATCTTTTGCAACGATTTGTACTCTTTTAATAGTTTTGCCATAAATCACTACAGTGGATGGGCCACAAAAGGAAACAATTTGCAGTCAGAATGATAAAATGAAAAAAAGGCTAGCTAGATTGGTCATTTATATCATTTGTTGTACAGTACACACATATTAAATTGCCAGCAATCAGTTTCATATTACGTCACATTTAGACAACGTGTGAAAGAAAACCAAACATCGTCTTGCAGTGTTTACAATTATTTATTACATTCCGTATTATTTATTTATTTATTTATTGCCTGTGGCGCTTCGATCCGATTCTGGCTCATGGCATCCCCATACGGGGCTTCGCGATCACACTCAGACACACCACACTCGGTAGGAGTCTGCTGGACGTGTGGTCAGCCCGTTGCAGAGACCTCTACTGACAACACACAACCGTCACAAGAGATGAACTTCCATGACACTGACGGGATTCGAACCCAAAATCCTAACAAGCGAGCGACCGAAGACACACGCCTTAGACCCCGCGGCCGCTGTGATCGGCGTGTTGAGGATTTAAATGTCAGCCCGGGATGTTAAAAGTTAATTCAGGTCTCTGACACTTTCCTAAATGAAAGTTATAAGAATAACAATTTTAACTAATATCGTAACGTGTGGACAGATTTTTTTGAAGTCTCAAATTTGAAACTGTGCAAAAATACTCCAGTTGAATTGCAGTTATGCCATCCGGACGGATGGTTGGGCTGACAGACATGACGAAGCTGATATTCGCTTTTGGAAAATGTTATGTTGTCTGAAGGACAGTATGCAGCTTTCAGGAGAGTACAAACGAAATTATACAATGAGTGATGTAATTTGTGAATTGCCCGCCCAGTTTTGATCTTATGTTTTAATGGGAGTCAGTGCAGACTGTTGCTGAACTGTGTAACATTTGGTTCTCGGATTATTAGAAATGATAATTTGCATAAAAACCAAAACTCCGATTTTTAAAAGACTTATGTCCTTCCATTTTTGTCCGGGTGCCTCGTATTCTGTTACTTATAAAGAGAGCATCAATAATTATTATTCTGACACTGAAAACATAGAGGAAATGACAAGGCGGTCGTAGCAGAATTGTTAAGCTGTGCCGCCATTTCCTAAACTTGTAACGGTGATGTTGGACAAAGGAGAGATTTTGCTGAAGTAGGCCAAAACCACTTCTTTCACCATCTAACTAATCAGACATGTTCATCTTGACATCTGTTTTTATATACAAGTTCAATTAATCAGTACGGTAATTTAAAGGGAAACTTTCATCTGACGATACAATTGATAGTTTAGTAATTGTCCAGTCACTGTGTCAGGAGGTAACGAACAGACTGGACTATATACCTCGTACATAAGTTATTAAGGTAGAATGTTCGCTGTTTTCTTTCATTTGCACACTTTGTAGAGGAGAAGGTTTGGTTACCTGATCCAAAAATCCATCGCGTTTAGTGAAACATGGAATTCAGTTATTGTATTAACAAGTACCTTATCCAATACGAATAATCTGTGTAAATTTAAGGTCCTTTCTATTGTGACGTAACATGTCGGATTTAGAGAGCTAATGACAGCGAGTATTCAGAACGTGGACCTTTGTAGTGGGACGTCCTGTATTTTGGAAATGGCGACCAGTGTGTCGGAAGAACCGCCTGCTTGCATTATATAGTCTTAAAATGGCTCTAACAATTTCTTTCGAAGAACTAGTAAAAAGCAAAGCTTTTAAAGCAATCCCTGTACAGGCCTGGACAGGACCTGAGGGTTCCAGGAGGCTGAGTTTCCAGGTTTCTAGACGAGAGGTACACGAAGGTGGTAAGGTTGTCAGTCCTAGACATCGACCGCCTTTGTCACCTCGCAGGTATCCTTGGTATTCATTTCTGTTAGAAGCTGAGTCGACGCCAGGACAGGAAGATTCAGTGAAAAATGCCAGTGACACCATCGGGAATCGAACCCGTTACCTTCCGGCTTGTAGCGCAGTGCTCCACCGAAGAACTGGAAAATTATATATTAAATTGCACGCCCCTCTACGTCACGTCACACAGTATCCTAATTGTGTTAGTTCTAAGGCGAAGTCCTACCAATAGTACGCCCTAAATGTAAGGTGCAGGACCACGTCCTCTCGGTTGCCCGCGACTGCTTAGCCAATAGCGACCGTCGCCTATGTCCGGAAGCCCTTCTGCTGTTGAAGGTGCGCCATGCCACCACGACTTAACGTGAAATTAATTCATGGATCAGACTCTTTCTGGGTTACGAAATTCACCACATTTTCACCGAACAGGATGGTTAATTGCCGTGTTTAGTATGATCCGTCACTGGGTATAATTCTGAACCAGATTAACTGTCTGAAACTATATGGTGATATCCGAATTATGAGCAAGCCTCTCCAGTAAAGTGATGTGTAAATCCGTAACAGATATGTAGGTGCGTATGTGAGAATAACGTAACTTCCCAAGTAGGAGGTTGTGTTTTTTATTTCATAAAAAATATTTATGTCTAAATTTTCCATTCACATACTGAACATACGGGGTTGTCCATTATGTATAAAACGCTCTACAAAAAAAAAACCAATACAATTACCGTTCGTTCTCCTGAGGGAAGTGGCATTTTTTTTTTAAAAAACCCTAAATTTGATGCTTCGAGAAACTAACTCCAGAGGTTTGTTCAATTCTGTTTCACAGAATCAATTAAATCCCATGAGAAATATTGGACTGGATTTTAAAAACATTAAATTGCATTGAAGTTTGAAACGTAATTCGCTTTGCGGTTTTTGGAGCACCACATGCAACGTATTTGTATTTTACTGAGAAATATAACATCGCAATGTTGGTAAGTCAGTGGCGTTAAGAAAATTAGAGGTCTATGGTCTTAATGCCTGCAGTGTGCTATAGCGCCGTCAAACGCAATTTCGCAGATTTTCTTCGAAAAAACTCGAAGGATTTCTAAACAAAAGGCACATTGCTCGGGGCGTCACAGAAAACTAAAGTGTACGTGTTGTAGTAGTTCAATCAGTTATGGTTTGAGAGCAGCACTTCCTTGGGACAGCACCACTGTGGACGAAGTTGGGAACGTGGGCAATATTAGGGCTCCTAGCATCGCCATTTGAATGACGGAAACCACACACTCGCGACCGGTTTCTTGAACATTTGTTTGTTTTAGACGCATGGCCACTGTCATTGGTGGAATCTGAAATAAAAGTTAAGGAAACGCTTGTAGCTTAGAAACCTAAAAAACAGCTACCACTTGGTAGACCTAAGAACAGATTGAGGAAGAAATTAGTTCTGTGAGTTGTCTGATACTTTGCCGGAATCCAAGGGTTTTATTTTGTGCGCGTGTTGCAGTTTTCACAGCGATGTATATGAGGATTCTTTTATTTTAGGTTACACCCATTGACGTGGTCTTGTCCAGAGGAGCCCAAAGTTTACATTATTTCAATTTTAGAACTTTTACCCTGAGTTAAATCGACCGCGGTAGCACAGTGGTTAAGGTGCTGTGCTACAAATTGGAAGGTCTCTGGTTCGATCCCAGCTGGTGTCAGTGGATTTTTCATTTTCCGATCGCACTATGGCCCTGGAATCGACTCAGCCTCTAACATAAATGAGTACCAGGAGTATTTCCTGAGGGTAAAGGCGGCCGGTGCGTAAGGCTGACAACCTACCACCTTCCTGTGCCGTTGTTACGAAATCTGCGAACCTTAACTTCCTGGAACCCTCTGGGCCGGGCCACTCCAGGCCTGTAACGGGACTGCTTTACCTTTACTCTGAATTAATTCCCGGCGTGAGGAATGCGATTGTCCAAATGTTTGCTCGTTACGATTGCGGGCATCCTTTTAAATTTCATTTATGTAGGTGGCCAACGCAGGGTTGAGGTCAAATTTTTTCTCGTAATTGTTGTGAGTCAGCGTGACATTGGCCTGGAAGTTGAGTTCGAGTGTCGGGCAGAGCTTGACAGAGGACCAGAAGGGATTAAATAAATAAATAATTATATATATAAATAAATAAACGAATCCAGACACTTTACATGTTTCTGAGATCTACCAAACGACTAACACAGGTTATCGTTATTGCAGTCCAGAAGGGACTAACAGGAATATTCAACAGAACGCGAAGTAGATTCAAGTGACTTAGGATGCATTGCAGTAGATGCAACCTGCAGGAAGGTTTTGAGTCTACAAAAGGCAGGAACGACATTCCATTACCAGCTGATCGATTTTAAAACAAAGTTCATTTCGCCCCGTAGCCCTCCACTTTCTTTAACTTCAGAGCTATATGGGCTGAGTGGTTAACGTCTCGGTCCGGCTGTTTACCCCTCGGAATATCTCATCGTATAGGAGGCTGGTTGGGCCCCAGAACCGGTTTGGAGAGGTGCGGAAAATTCGTCCTTACCGAGATAAGATCCCCGGACCGTGCAGCCCGAAACGAGTCGCTATACCGACTGTGCTATCGCGAATCGATTTTAAATTTTTAAGACAAAACCTTGCACCATGGGGTCAATTAATTCATCTCACTACTTAATACAGAACCAAAAGTGGGCCTATCGTGAGGTAAATCATCTTCCCCATCCGCCACTGATTCCAGAGAGATGTTCACAAAGTAATCAGAGTTTGTCTCAAGAGGGATGCAGGGGCTGAATACCACACTGATGCCATATAGTTGTCTTGTTTATCCCGAGAATAGGATTTCATAGGTTGACTGTAAAATCCCGAATTAAAGTGGGAGACCAAACGTAATAATGAGTATCGAAAGATGCCGGGTATGAACGAAGGTACGGCTAAAAACAGTTCGTAACTGGTACGTAGCAAAGTATTCACCTTATATTTGTTTCAACACAGATAATCAGAAGTTCCTACGGCAACAAGGGAACTGATCCCACCCCTTTCTTCCCTCCCCCCTGCCCGTATCATTCTATCACATAAAATATTTCCCGACTTACGTAAATAATTCAATACAAAGGCCGTGCCCTTCTTAATTCGGACTTCCGTAAGGAACAGACAGACAGTAAGCAGGGTTTCTGTAAATGAAACGTGGAACTGTTGAAATTATGATCGAATTCTGTCGTTTCATTCGGGATTTGATTATTGCATTCAAATCGAATGTAAACATATGCATAGTTTCTTGTTTATTTTGCAGTGTCAGCTGCTAAATTCAGTATCGCTTCTGCCCAAATATCAGAAACACTCTTGACATTGGAAAAAAGATCCAAGTCTTGTTGATCTGCTGTGCATGCCATCAATTGCTGAATGAAATATCTAGGGTCACGGTTAAGAATTAGTGGAACTATACCTCTACATCCCCTGCATGCCTTCATAACTTGGACAGGGCAACTGTGCCTTTGCTGAAAGGAATATATACAACACACAAAAGAACATGAATGTGTATGCATAATGACACACAAACATTTACCTGCGTATAAGCATACATACATATATACATACAATCATACATACACACACGCATGCATAAATACGCCTTGGGTTGAGCGAGCTAAGAACCGTAGTTTGATTCCAGGAAAAGGCAAGGAATTTTCTCCTCTCCAAAGCGTACTAAATGGTAATATCCACCTCCCCCAGTCTCCTTTGTAGTGGGTTTAATGAATTCAGTTTGTTTTCACTTTTTGCCTTTGCGAACTTTTGTATCATGAGATACGTTATTACATTTTGTATACATATGACCTGTGTCTGTGATGTTATTTTAGAAATCGGTACACCGTCTAGGTAGACAAAGTATCGTAGAATTTTACTGTCTGTATTGGTTTCTTTAAATTTGGGCTGTGATCTTGGAACTGTATAAATATATAAAAAATGGAATTTGTAATAAATCCGGAAAAGCAAAACAGGATGTACTATCTGAAATAGTATTTTATAAACTCTTGTTAATTCAGCTCTTGAAGTTTTTCAGAATGACGCGAGGAAATACATTTGATGCGTAGTGATACGTACGCAAACAGTGATGTCTAAATATGGCAGAACCTACTGTCAGAACCGAGTACAAACAGAACACAGCACTTGCTCTACCAAAACGTAAATGCAAACTTGACACAAACATCTGCACTTTATCAGGTCATGTCAGCAGACGGGATCACATGTCTCTTATGACAGCGACCCATCAAGCGAAACGAGAAGCTCATATGTTGCAGACCCAAAGGAATCTATCATACGGCACTTCAGCAGCAAGGCTAATGTGCTCATTACGTAATTAACTGAACATTTCACATCGTAATGGGGAAAACACTGAAGACCTAATACAACATTCCGTGAACTGTGGTGAAATATATGTTACCAAAAGTTCCTTATTTAGACGCGTTCGAAAAATTGCAAAGAGCGACTATTAGCGTCGTCATGTCTGTCCGTCTGTACGTCAACATGGAACAACTCGGGTTCCGCTGGAACGGTTTTCATGAGATTTGGTATTAGATAATTTTTCGAAAATCTGTCGAGAAGATTCTAGCTTCATGAAAATCTGTCAAGAATAACGGGTACGCTGCACAAAAACCAATGTACAGTACATCTTTAGTGTTGCACCGTGCATTTTGTAGTTTATTTAAGTAATACGCCAACAAATGCACATATATAGTCTTTTAATAATCTAAAATTTCCATTAAAACACTTAAAACGCTCCTGCATGTTCCGATAATACGATCATCCAACGTGCCCTTGCAAAATAGGAGAGCAGACAACAGACCATATATTATATGGTTGTGATCTTGTGAAGCGGGAAAGAGATAAATTAAAAGCAGAAATATTACGGACAGAAAACTGGCCCGTAAGCAAAAATACTTTTATTAACAAATACACCAAAATTTTTAACAAGCATTTGGACAGCATACACCTTGAAAATTCATAGAATATAAAATAACATGCAAAAGAGACATAAACTTGTGTAAATAGTAAGTAAGCAATTTTAGAAAACAAGTAACTATGTAAGCCAACAAAGCATGTAGTATTACTTATAGTAATGGAGCATGCATAATAAATTTAAAAAAAAATACGATCATCCTCAGGAAGCTTACTTTGTTCCTTGCTGAAGTTACAGTTTAAACACTCAGTGATTTACTTCGTTATATTAATCTGGTGCTGTGGCATCATGTCTCTAAATAAACATAAGTTATTTTTACTTAGAGATATGATGTCACAGCACCAAATAAGCCACGAAGTAAATCACTGCGTGTTTTAAACTGTAACTTTAGCGAGGAACAAAGTATGCTCCATGAGGATGATCGTGTGATCGAAACATGTGGGAGCGTTTTAAGTGTTTTAATGCAAATTTTAGATTATTAAAAGACTATATATGTGCATTTGTTGGTGTGTTACTTAAATAAACCAATATACATTTTTTGATCATATCTCGCTCAATTCTAGCTAGAACGAGAAATGTTTCGGACGAAAGTTGTCCAGCATATCTAAACAAACTTCATGCTCAATAACAATTGTTTTTCGGAAATCTTGCTTTTTTATGAGATAATGTGGAAAAATATTGTACAGCCGGACAGGCCAAAGATGACAATATAACACGGCACATGCGCATTGCATGCTGGATACCTAAGGCTACATACACACACACAGAATATATATATATTATTTTGCTATTGCAACATTGGATGCATAAACGAGCCTCAATGTTACAGTATGGATGGAGTGGGTAGCCAGTACCCTTCACACTACCTCGGAACACGGTGTATCCAGCATTACTACCGCTAACGCACACAACTCGGCTGCCAGTAGTCGACTGAACTGACGCCCCCGCCGATTTAAATGGACTCGTCTGTTTCGCCAAAAGCCTAAATCTGGTTTCTGCTCGTGTGCCATCACATTTCAAACGCAGTCTACAGTTTAAAAGGGCTTTTCGCATAATTTGCTGTCAGAGAACAAATATCGCATATAGCCTTGAAAATTTTGAATTATTTCTTTAAAGTCTCAGATCCTCGCCGCTCTGCTATGCTGATCAGAGAACTGAAGGTGCAGAATAATTGATAAAAGGAATAGGAAGGAAAGGCGTAGAATGAAAGATGGGGAAGGGGGAACGAGGATTAGGTATATGGAAAACTAAAGTCGTTATGCCCTTTGTATTCTAAGCAAACGATTGTACTTGCAGCACTATCACTGACAGTTATAAGCAGGTCAGTGCCGGAACTACTAGAAACGTGCGGTATTGTGACAGCGCGTTTCAAATATCTAACACTCTCTCCTTCTTCAGAAGCTGACAGTTTTCGGTCATTTAAAATTTTCGCGCATTTTGTGGAAACCGGAATACCATTACTGTGTGCAGAAAATCCCGCCACTGACACATATCCTGAACTAGATTTATCCAGTCCGCATACGTAACAGTTCTTTAAAGTCCATTTTAGTACTGTCGTTACCCGTATAATGGTGTATTCAGAGAGGTATCTTACTTCAAGATATTATTATCATTATCATCTATTCTGTCTTACGACAGATCTATAGCCTCTTCCAAAGCCAGGTCTCCACAGAGTGCGATCTAGTGCTTCCTCTTTCAAATTCCAGTGTCTTCATGCTTCCTTAAGGCCAACCAATAACTACTTACGTCTTATTCCTCATGTTTTCCTCCCTTCTGTCTTTCCTTCTCTTTTCTTCAAGAACGTGTTTTAAAAGACAGATTCTACGCAAGATGTGCCCAATCCATTTAACCCTTCTTTGTATTACGCGTAGGATATTTCTTTGATCGTTGACTTAAGGTAATACTTCTTAATTTTTCACATGATCGTTCCAAATTATCTTCTGTGTGCTTTCCTAGCACCACGTATTAAATCTTTCAAGGCACTTTTGGTGTACTTGCCCAAGTGTTCAATTTTCAACACCACACAAAGTTATTCTCCAAATGCAGCGTTTTATTAGTTCATTAAATATAAGCCCAATTTCACGTTGAAAAGAGCTTTTGTCTTGTTGAATGCTTCTTTTGCCATGGGAATCCTGGATACAATTTCAGATGTACAATCATGAGTTTTGTCATCCGCGTTGTGTTATTAGATTAACTGGAATGGAGCTTATGTACTTGTCTAACACAACTTTAATTTTTGACGTTTTGCTGACCGTGCATCTCAGTATATTTATCTCAGCAATTAACCAACTTGATGAACAAAGTTGTGTTTTACAATAAGTTTATTTCGTACATCTACATGTTTAGAGCACATGTGCTCATCATCAGAAGGTCAAAATTGCATTACACATTCTCAGTTATCATCACACCTATAGGTGGCCGTCTCGTGCACAAGTTGAGAGAAGACTTCTCTCAACCTGTGCACGGGACGGCCACCTATAAGTGTGATGATACTAGAGGCTGTGTAATGCAATTTTGACCTTCTGATGATGAGCACATGTGCTCTAAACATGTAGAGGCATGAAATAAACTTATTGTAAAACAAAATTTTGTGAATCAAGTTGGTTACTTACTGAGATAAACAACTTTATTTGTTAGTATAAGTATGTAAATACTATTGTTCCTTATGTACTCTATTATTTACATATGTCTACCAACAAATAAATAAGTGTTAGACAATTACATACGCTCCATTCTAGTTATCAGATGTACACATGCACCATATGTTATTAGGTTACCGAGGTAGTCTTAAATATTGTACATTCTCAATTGGTGTTTGATCTGCCATCTGCCGTATCACTAAGCAACTGTATGCATTTATCTTAATTATTATACTGTCACAGATCTGTACTCCTCACCCAATATTGTGCGGGTGATAAAATCGAGAAGAATGAAATGGGCTGGGCATGTGGCGCCTATGGGTGAGGAGAGGGGTGTGTGTAGGGTCTTGGTGGGGAAACCGGAGGGAAAGAGATCACTGGGGAGACCTAGGCGTAGATGGGTGAATAATATTAGGATGGATCTTCAGGAGGTGGGATGTGGGTATATGGACTGGATTGGACTGGCCCAGGATAGAGATAGGTGGCGGACGCTTGTGAGTGCGGTAATGAACCTTCGGGTTCCGTGAAATGCGTGGAATTTCTTGACTACCTGCAAACCAGTTAGCTTCTGAAGAAGGACTCTGCACCATGGAGTAAGTTGTATTATCCTGTAACATGCTTCTTCCAGCTTTTACCCCTTAAATTATTTCATTTTCATTTTCACAACCTACTGGTATAGTGTGTGGACCGGGGAGCTCAGTCGGTATAGAGACTGACTACGGGCTGAGCGGTCCGGGATCGAATCCCGGTGGGGACGAGATTTTCCGCGCGTCCAGACCGGCCCTGGGGCCCACCCAGCCTCCTGTAAAATAGGTACCTGGTCTTTCCCAGGGGTAAACTGCGGCCGGGGCGTGCTACTGACCACTCATCTCCTTCTAGTGCCGCGGTCATGGAAGATTAGAGCTATACCTCTACCCACCCTCTGGGCCACACCGGGCCTATAACGGGATCGCTTTACCTTT
>Ga0123357_10011976_pt1 | contig 11158 bp, 8 predicted proteins | sample TergutEmb28metaG_FD_89873 | JGI IMG/M metagenome (GOLD analysis project Ga0123357, IMG submission 89873) | Embiratermes neotenicus P4 segment gut microbial communities from Petit-Saut dam, French Guiana - Emb289 P4 | ecosystem: Host-associated > Arthropoda: Insects > Digestive system > Gut ... | reverse complement strand
CGAGTTATTTCGTGGGTTGTATTGCTCTGGTTCGATGTGCGTTGGTGTTACGTTGTGGTTTGGCTGTGGTGGTGTGGTATCTGTAGGCAGGCTGAGGCACACAGTGCCTCAGCCTGCATACAGATACCACACCACCACAGCCAAACCACAACGTAACACCAACGCACATCGAACCAGAGCAATACAACCCACGAAATAACTCGACAAATAAGTCACAAGCTCCTGAGGATGGATGTATTAACATCCGAAACATGTTGAGCATTAAATAAAGAAATAATAAAGCAAGTGACATCAAGTTGGTCTCTCTTTACTCAACTATGGAAGGATGTATTAGATACATAGGTTTCTAAACTCTACACTTTGTCATGTCAATGATTAGGAGCTCTTTTTTATTTTATTTTGCTCTTCACTGTAGAACGCCTTAAACGCGCCACATGGCCTGCTGCGATGTGACATCATGTTCCTTTGCCCTGAAGATAAAAGGTGTATTATTGCCTGTATGCCAAATCAACATGGCATTGTATACCAATAGACTGCGAAACTGAGCCATCTAATTTCAGTGTCTGACATTGCATTTGAATTCTTATTTTCAGGTCCAGTACTTCCGTCAGATTCAGATATCTACAGCGTTCCACTTGTTCGGTCTAGGGAAAAGCAACTTCTTGTTGCCTCCATCTTGGATTCATTCTCAAACCTCCTCCCTTCCGCAACGTATCTTCGCAGCAATATGAATACTGGAATGGGATTCCTCCTAGGTGATTTTTACTTTCAGATCAGTAAATGTACAGTACTGCACTAAACTGCTGGCATCTAATGAACTTACACAGTACTTGAAACCTCCTGTGGCATGGAAGCATAAGGACCAAATGCACAGGATGCATTTTGTCAAAATATGAAAATTTTTTAAGTAAGTTACGATCAAAAGAAAGTAACTTGCATCAACGAACAACACAACATTATGCAGAGTAGAATTTAAGAACGGGGTAACAAAACGTAAAGAGATGACGACACGCGTGATTTTGTTTCATTGCCATAGTCATAAAAACTTGGTTTCTACGTATTTATTTGTGAGTGGCAGCTGTGTGTGAAACTGAAACATCTAAAGACAGATGTAGCATAATTCACTGTGATAACAAACCACAGCTCAGAGTTAGGATAGAAGGGGGAGAGGTACAAAAGATAACATGAAGGCACATGAAGAGTCTGAAGGATGAAGATATGTCATGACTTTCAAGAGGCCTATTCATGTGGTGGACGTAATTATGAAACAACTAAAATTCTTTCAACAGATGGTGAGTGTATGTTGGATTCCAAATGCAATCCTTTGCCTGTTAATGGTGAAGCGGCAAAGCCTAGTAAAGTTGATAGTCAGAGAAGCCCTGCCACACCTCTGGACAGGAAGTCTGTGGAAACATCCCAGGTGCCAGGAAGTCAGAGCACAGCTCGGTCTGCCCAGAAAGGAACCAGGTATGTGTTGGCGATTTCAGATTTTATTGGGGACGAAGATTTACATTATGCTTTGAGTTATGTAAACAGCTAGGTAGGTACCAACATTTTAGATGCACATAAACATTACATGTTCAGGATAAACAGCACGTGGAGACAGCGTGCTCCTGCAAACTGTTGTTGCCACCAGCTGGGTTACAGGATTTCATATGCCAGAGCATCATACTGTGAGCTATAGATGTTTTGTTTTGCTGTGAGCTTTAGATTTACTGTTTTGCTCTGAGCTATATTAAGGTATTTTCTATGTCGTGAAATTTCCTGTGCCTGATTTTCTGTTAAATATTCAGTGATAGTAAAGATTAAGACATCGAAATTTTCCTGTGTTGAATTACGTATGTAATGCTGTGTAGTGATTATTATTTGATGAAATCCAAGATTCAGTCTCAAAGTTCATCACAGTTGACTCTGGTTAACTTTTTTTGAGGTTGCAATAGATGAGATATTAACGTGTAGAATTTAAAAACAAGTTGTTCTTATGCTTTATTATTGTACACCATAAAGCTGTATGCTGGAGGGGAAGGTATTGATTCTTTCTTGCAAACCTAAGTAAGTGCTGTTTTCAGTAAACACAGTATGATTTTATTCTCTGTAGGTATGGTGTAACAAGAATAGTATTTGAAATGATTGCAGAATTGGCATTTTGGCATGGGATTACCGAGACATGTGTCGTGGAAGTCCTGAACCAAATGGTGTGGCGGTACTGTGTGTGAAGCTGCTCGAACAGTCTGGTTACAAAGTGTTGTCCATCCCGCACACCAAGTACAATCCTCGAGACAAGTTGGTGCATAGGGTGCAATATCTAAACCATCATTTGAAGTCGCTAGTCAGTGGGTCCTAGGTCTTTTAACATGATAAATTATGTTACAGTTATAATTAGATACAAGAATTAGTTGTCAACGGATGGTCAGCATACAGCTGGTTCTGAATAGTGTACAAGTTTTAAACCATTCTATGGACACTGAAATATGCAAATGTCCACAGTATTTGTAGTGTATAAAAAGCAATCCCATTACAGGCCTGTACAGGCCCTGAGGGTTCCAGGAGGTTGAGGCTCCCAGATTTCAAGACATTCGGCACATGAAGGTGGCAAGTTGTCAGCCCTACACACCGGCCGCCTTCACCCCACAGGATATATTCCTGGTTCTTATTTCTGTTAGAGACCGAGTGAACCCCGGGGCCATAATGCAGCTGGATGGGTTGTGTTAATGAAAAATTCCAATGACACCATCGGGAATCGAACCCGTGACCTTCCAGTTTGTAGCGCAGTGACTCAACCAACTGTGCCACCGCGTACCCATTTGTGCTGTATACGGCTTGGAAATTTGGTTGTGTAACCGTGCAGGGTACAGGTGTCTCCCAACTGATCAAAATTTCACGTTAATGTGATTTATATCAATGTTTTAAATGTTTTTTGTTAATTAGTTCTAAAAATAATTAAATTATTTGACTGAAACAAAGACATTAGAAATGTTAAATGTCTAAAATGACTGGTGTTAAAGTTAATTGAATGTTCTATTTTTTGGTGAAAATTAAGTAATTAGTAACAAATTGAACAAACGTTTTGAGTTATGCTACATCTGTTGGGAGCACGACTGTCATGTAGTCTGGACATGCCTGTGTTGTGCTACAATAATACAGTTTGTCACAAACTGTGTAGTAGGCCTGGTGAGGACCACCATGACACACATACTGTGTAGTAGGCCTGGTGAGGACCACCATGACACACATACTAGCTAACTGGTGAGTGAATTGACCAGATTCATTTTCTTTATCATGATGTTTATGGAATAATACCAACATTTTTTGCTTGAAACAGTGTTGCATTTGCATAAACATGTAACTTTATTAATATTATAGGCTGTTGTTAGGATGTGATGCCATGAAGTTTGGAAGATGGCTACATATATACAGTGGAATCTGCTTTCTCCATCTTTAGGCAGTAACTTTGCTGTATGCAGCCTTGTGAACCCCAACTGTCATTCATAACTGTAGGTACAGAATAAGGAAAAACTGTCCTGTCATTGGATCAAGGACCCTGCAGTAATAAGAGGTTAAACTGTAACAAAATTTCAACCACTTATTGATGTGCAGTTTGTAAATAAAGGTATTTCAGCTCATGCCAGCAGACCACTCCTTGTGTGGCGAGCTAAGACTGGGTTGTTTTGCTGCTTTCTAAGGCTGTAAGTACAAACTGAATTGAGGCCAATCCAGTAGAATGTCAGTTGTCATGATGTTCCATGGGCAGGCCCTAGCTTTGCTGTACTCACTACAACTTGGGGCATGCTTGTGAGAGAGAGATGTGGTAGGTATGTGTAAAACAGATGGGACTGTCCTTGTAACACTTACAGAGCCAGACTTCTTCTTCTTTCAGTAGGGCCCGTAGCTAATGCCACGGATGTACTGCAGCCTAGTTGGCTTATTGTACTCACCCTATCCCCCCCCCACCTGTTTGGACGTTCCAGTGTTCACCGCCAGGTACCTCCACGTCCCCAACGATGCGAGAGATCCCAGTAACATAAGTTGGAACTATGTGGGCAAGAATTAACCAGTAATTTTGCCTGAAGTTGCGACTTCCACGTCAATTCAGGTATCTTTTACATGCCGCAAATCTGAGACATGGAATCCACGGCTTTACTTCCCTTTCAAAGGCGAGCTGAGGATTTTATCGCCCTGAAAAATCCTGATGGCTTCGGCCGGGTTTGAACCCGCTAACTTGGGTACTTAAAGGCAGCACGCTACCTCTAGACCACCGAAGCCGCTTAGCCAGACTTGGTTTAGGTAACATGCCAGCAGCATATGCAGAGACACAGTACAAAATTATCACATACGTCATGATTTAAAAATTTGCAGGCTACAACAGTGTCTGATAGAAATTTTAAGTTTATGTATGTATAAAGTATTATACAGCTACTCCCAGGGTTGCATTCTGTGGACCTTTTACGCAAGTCAAATTTTACATAAGTCTGAATTTCCCTAAGTGCTTATGCGACTCTTGCAACTATGCGCACTGCATTTGATTGAAGCTTGCAGGCGTTGGTTGACTCACTCGCTTGGCTTATGGACTTAGGCAGTCCATGAATTTTTTGCTGTCCTGGTTGGGTCCTCTGTTTGTTTCCTACTAGATGCAAAATACGTTTCCACATTATTGAGTTGGGGATTGCGGTGGCACAGTGGTTATGGCGCTGTGCTACAAATCAGAAGGTCGGTGGTTTGATCCCAGCTGGTGTCATTGGAATTTTTCATTGACAGAAAATCCTTCCGATCGCACTATGGCCCTGGGGTCAACTCAGCCTGTGACAGAAATGAGTACCAAGAGCATTTCCTGAGGGTAAAGGTGGCCGGTGCGTAAGGCTGACAACCTTACCACCATCCTTTGCTGTTGTCATGAAATCTGGGAACCTTAACTTCCTGGAACCCCCTGGGCCACTCGAGGCCTGTAACGGACTGCTTTACCCTTATGCATGCTGACAGTTGCTGTCTACCAGCCTGGCAGAACCTCCTCTTCCTTCTGTACTCCCCCATTTATTACTAGCTTGTAGAACTCAGACCGAGCCAGTTGACAGAACTGATAATGCAACTGACTTATATTCATGAAGTTCACTGTTTGAATTTTGGCTGTGACTGTAACTGTTCAGTTGAGACTTTTCATGGTTGTCCTCAGTTCCTGCAGGCAAATGCCTGTATTCCATTTCTTTTTTTAGTAGCCATCGTACCGTTTGACAGTATATAGTGTGGACTGATGACAGCAATGTTAAATGATGTATATATAAACAAGCAAAGGCTGCAAAAAAAACCCTTCTGATTTTGGCAGACATGTTGTATGTTTGTTTAGCAGGTGCTAGTTGATTCCATCCATAGGTGTCTAAAGCCATTTGATTTTGTAGAAAAAGGCTATTGAGGTGCTTGGTCTCTGGTCATGTAGTGTCATTCCCTTCCTTAAATATCCCGGGCATGCAACTGCTGTGGACAATTTGTTCAGACATGATGTTGGAGTAAGTGTTGATGTGGGCACTGATACTGGATCATCATAATCATAATTGACATCATTTTATTTTGAAGATAAGCAATATTTTATGCTTCAGCTCTTGCAATGTACCTTTCTGCTTTCACCTAGAAATTCATTTAACAGTTGTTTGTTGTCCACATGTTGATTGTGTATAATATGAACTGATTGTGCATGAAAAAAGTACTTTTTGTATTTATCTGTTGTAGATAAGTACTTAAACAGTGTACTAATAAAATGTGCAGTTTTTTCTCGTTATTTCTAGCCACTGACACCCAAGTAACTTTAACACGTTTTCAGTGTAATGTATAATAGGTGAGCTGGGAAGGGAGAGGGCAGTGTCATTAGTGTGTGTGTTGTACTGTGACATGTCATTAGTGTGTGTGTGTTGTACTGTGACATGTCATTAGTGTGTGTGTGTTGTACTGTGACATGTTACACATCCCCATTGCTAGGTTCTTTATATACCGTATATTCTCGAATCTAATCAGCACCCTTTTTACAGTTTCAGAGGGCTAAAAAATCAGATGTGGATTAGAATTGCATGCGGATTAAATTCACGGTCGTGAGCTGGACTTTGGAAAAATGATAGAGCCGCTGTATGTGCCGTAAGAACAATACAATACAATAATTTATTATTTTATTTATTATTTATAATATATTATGTAATATTTATAATTTATTATTTTATTTATTATTTATAATATATTATGTAATATTTATAATTTATTATTTTATTTATTATTTATAATATATTATAGAATATTTATAATTTATTATTCATCAGACTCACCGTCAACACTCATAACTGAATCGTTATCCGTCACCCAGTCACTATCATCTTTATCTTCGCCATCTTCCTCCCATAGGTGTGGATTAGAACTGCAAACTAACTTTTTTTTTCGTTTAAGAAATCAGCAAAAACTAGTGCGGATTAGATTCAAGAATATACGGTATGTGTGATTGTTTCTTGCATCGAAATATACAGACAGATAAGTAACACAGAACCAGGGTCTAGCCACATATGCAGCCAGGTGAAAGTTTTGACGTTGTGTAAGTCATTACATTAAACAAATATTTGTAAGATATTTATAGCAAAATTAATGGAATTATTGTAAAGTATGAGAATTGAGGTTTTCAGGGTGGTGAGTATGGACTTCATTAATTGTGTCATGACAGGCAGTAGTGACGGTCTGTTGTGAATGTGGTAATGAACCTTGGGGTTCCGTAGCATGTGGCAAATATCTCGGCTACCTGACGAACTCTTAGTCTGTTAAAAAGGACTCTGCTGCATGGAGTTAGTTGGGATTAAGTAAAAATATACAGCTGAGCAATAAATAAGCCAGGAACTGTAAGTAATTATTGTAAATCATACATCGTAAACCAGGGTTCATTTTTGACCAAGCAGGCCTGATTTCAAACTTGGCGCCCTTTTGGTCAGACTGTCGCGCGACACGTACAGAATCGAGATGTTGTACAGTGCTGCTCTCAACACTCGAGGTTTTGTACTTATATCGCAGTCAGTTCCCGCCAAACGTGAAAGTAAGTGTAACGTTTTGCGCTGTGAGAAATTTTTGATAATTTGTTCTGGTGGCATTTCCTAGAAAGGTAAGAGTAGATCACAGTACTATTCATGCTTCCTACGATTTTTTTTCATTATTTCATCTTCGTGGGCAAACTGATTTCACGTTAATGCCCATGAACTTAATGTTCTGTATTACGTGTGGCTTGAAAAATTTGCGTTTTAATATGCGAGGAACCATTAAACAGAATTTGTTTCACAATATGTATTATTACATACGAATTTTGGTATCTATGCGCACGTCATCGTCAGTTTCAACTTTGCTACCGTAGGTTAGGTTTGGCTCCTTAACATGATTTGCGTATCAGTTTTTCACTTTTTCCACTTCCTTGCGTCAGTTTTCGTTATTTGTTCTGCTTACTTCGCTGTAAGGTTAGCATTGTGTTAAATAGTATATACACACTATATTTACACTTATGTTGTGGCCGTCTGCTTATTTCAGTGTGTCAGGCAGCACATACGCACTGCCTTTACAAATACTAATGGAAACTTTGTGAGGTAGTCGATATATGCTCTGTGTGTGTGTGTGTGTGTGTATAGCACAACACCAGTACAGTTCCTAACTCTGCCTACTGAACTGCATCCTCAGAAATAAGCCGTTCAAGCTAATGTTTATGTAGGCCTATCTGTTGGACAATTAGTCTATCAACAGTTGGCTAATAAACCGCGGCAAGCAGGATGAGCTGGAAGGTTGCGAGTTTGATTCCCCATGATATCATTGCAATTTTTCATTGATATAATCCTTCCAGCTGCAATAAGGCCCTGGTGTCGACTCAGCTTCTAACAGAAATGAGTACCAGGGGTATCTCTTGGGGGTAAAGGCGGCCGGTGGGTAGGGCTAACAACCGTGCCACTTTCCTTTGCCGATTGTCGAAAAACGTTCAAGAAGTGGGATAGAGAGACATGGACTGGATTGATATGCCTGAGGATAGGAACAGGTGGCGGGCTGTTTTGAATGCGGTGATGAACCTTCTGGTTCCATAAAATGCGGAGAATTTCTTGACTAGCTGAGAACCTGTTAACTTCTCAAAAAGGACGTGCTCCATGGAATTAGTTAGTTAGTTATTTGCCTTCACTCATAGTGTCTGACTCCATGGAACAAAGTTTTCTTGAGAAACACTTTGTGTCTCTGGTTGTCAAGAACTATCTGGCATTTTATGCATCCCGAAGGTTCATTACCATGTTCACAACAGCCCGCCACTTGTCCCAATCCTGAATCAGAGCAATCCAGTCCACGTTCTTCCATACTATTTCTTTAATACGAATTGTATCATTACTCTCCCGTCGACGCCCGTGTCCTTCAAATGGTCTCTGTCCTTCGGGCTTCCCCACTGTGCATGGATTTCTCTTCTCTCCCATAAGCGCCACATGCCCCACCCATATGACTCCCCTTGATTTGATCACCCGAATCGTATTTGGCGAGGAGTACAAATCATGAAGCTCCTTATTACGTAATTTTCTCCGCCCCCTACTGCTACCTCCCTCTCAGTACGAGAAGCGATAAGTGGAAGGGCGCTGTGTCGCAGTGTTTTCAGTTTATCGTGGACAATAAGTGCCTTGTGTGCCAGGTGCCTTGTGTCCGACAGGCCGAAACGTGAACAAAAAAGCCTAGGCAGTAACAAATAGCTATTGACTGGCGCATGTGCTCTTTGACGTTCAAGTTGCGAGTTTCCGTTCGAAATTACAGTCCGTCCTTGTACACTCTGTGTATTATTCACGCCAGGCAGCGTTAACGTTTTCATTGGAGGGGATTTCTTGTCTTGCATTACAGCAGCTAGCTATATTTCATCACACACTGACAGCTCTCATCTTTGATCAGAGTGCAGCCCCCCCTTTTACTGACACGCCTGAATTTCTCTTAATAAACTAGCGCCGTGACCGCGTCAGTCAACGAGGTGTCATTATTCTTTGCACTGGTGTTTACACGCTTCCACCCATCTCCAGAAGCTATTGGCACCTTCTTCGCCTGTCTCCATTGTTTACGGAAGTATAAAAGGCGCCACATCCGCAGATCGCGGAGAAGTTTCCTAGCGCTACAGTTTGAAAACAGCCGCCAAAATTCCAAAAATGGTAAGTAGCCAACTGCATGAGGCATTTGTTTACCTGAAGATCTGTATGTTACGTGGCAACATGTGCCAAACATTACCACCTCCCTGTTTAATGCAATTGGGCCTATATGTATATGTTGTAGGATATTGTTACTGTTCATCAGATAGGCATAGTGAAGACTAAACGGTCTGCCCTTCTGATGTATTTATGTGTGATTCTGTGAATATAAATATTAACGATTTTCCTCAGCAGCACGAACCTGTTTAGACTGAAGTTTGATCTAAATTATATATAAATATTGGGTCCGTACCGCGCAGTGAACACAGCCTGTGTTCCTTATAAAGAGCAGTCGGTTAATGTTGTATAGGGAAACAGTAGGTGTCTGACGTAAGTAAGACATACATACATTGTCTGTTAGTGCTGCAGAACCTGGCGCTCACAGTATGAAGTGTGTTAAAAATGTTAACCGGTTGGCCTTTGTATTGAGACGTAGTGTGTCTTCTGTGAGAGGGAACTAAATTTTTAAATATTGTGTACATGAACTGCAGGCTTCAGGAGGTTAAACTGACGCAATTAATAAGTTATTTTGAGATCATATGAAGGAAAACTGAATATTCGACTCTTTTACATGTCTGTTAGTTTAAATTGCAAAAGGATTCTGTGGAGATTTGGTGGGTTGAAAAGTGCTCGGAGAGGAACCTGACGCAGTGACACTTGCCAGCAGTACCCGAGGCTCGCTGTGAGAAGCCAGTATCTGATCCTGTGGTCCATGACACGTTCTGAAATTGGCGTAATTAACAGTTCTTAATGAAGTGCCTTAAATGGCGTAAGGAGCGGCTGACAGCGGCTGGGCTGCAGGCTAGCCAACCAGGGAGCAAGGGTTTGAGTCTCTGCAGAACAAAATACAGTTCTCTTCGCCAAAGCGTTCAGAGTGGTTCTTGTCCTCACCCATTGGGGTTTTCTTTCCTCTGGGGTGAAGCGGCCGGGGCGTGAAGCTAATCGCTCTCGAATTCAAGAATGCGTGGAGCTATATGTCTCCTTCTCCATACTTTGCATGATGGGGTGCTTCATTAAGCTCAGACAGAATTGTATTTTAGGAGTGTCAATAGTTCAGTTGGTGCAGTGACTAGGGCACAGGCTGGACGAATGTGGAGTCGGGTTCATATCCCGGCGGAGGTGAAAAGGCTGTGCTGTTCTCAGAACCGTCCAGACGGACTCCGAGCCCTTCCCACCTTTACATGCAATGGGTACCTTCGGTTATGTGCCAGGGTGTAGCGGCCTGAGGGTGAACTTGACCACTTGTCTTTGAATAGTGCCGTTGTTAGGAATGTATGGAGCTGCACCACCAGTCACTACATGCCTTTATGGCACGGTGGGTAATGACACTGGGGTAAATTTACATTTATGTTTTAACTTCACTTTCTTGTCTGTGATAATGTTACTGCAATCGCACGACGGATACAGTGGAGTAGGAACGCGCAGTGTACGCCGCGGCGCGGCTGCTGTAACTATGTTCACACATATTGATTTGTGTGCAATCGGGTAAAACCCGTGAGCTACATTTCTGAATGTTTTATTGTAACACTTTACACAACACACTGAGCACGAACTGAAAGTCCATTCCCCCATTACGTCGATCGGAACGTCGGCTAGACAAGAACTGTGCTGCTGTCAGTGAAGCAGGAAATGTTTCCCTTCTGCAGGTGCAAAGTTCTGTACGTTTGCCTGCGGTCACAGAAGGCGCGGACCTCGGAGAAAATGTTAAAGTAACTTTGTACGTAATACAGTTGCTGTTGGTGACTTGTTGTGTAGCGACTTGCTGTTTGGCGTTGCTGCGATAAATAGGAGGAAGGACGGCAAGACGGACAGGCGAAGGGACTGCGATGTAGGAGGGACTGGGATATAGGAGGGACTGGGATATAGGGGGGACTGGGATATAGGAGGGACTGGGGTAAAGGAGGTAATGGGATATAGGAGGGACTGGGATATAGGAGGGACTGGGATATAGGGGGGACTGG
>Ga0123357_10011975_pt1 | contig 11158 bp, 7 predicted proteins | sample TergutEmb28metaG_FD_89873 | JGI IMG/M metagenome (GOLD analysis project Ga0123357, IMG submission 89873) | Embiratermes neotenicus P4 segment gut microbial communities from Petit-Saut dam, French Guiana - Emb289 P4 | ecosystem: Host-associated > Arthropoda: Insects > Digestive system > Gut ... | reverse complement strand
GCCTTATATACCTCACCCCTCCACAACCTGCTCTACCTCTGAACTGCCCCATACCTGCCACACTCCTGCGATTGGCTCTGCAAAATTTCCAGTCAAAACCTTCCTGTATAAATACCCCAGCTTTTCTGTCTGTCAGTCACACTTCATCCACCTGCCTATGAAGATGGAACAGATAGAGTGTTCCGAAATTTCGGCATATAAAATTGAGACGCCGGGGAATTACCCAAAAGCAAACACACTATAGGCTGTATATTGTGCAGGCTTGCTGCACAATCTTAGCACATAACAGCATCATTAAATAAAATGTTCACTTGCCAGTCCACATTACTTTTTAACCCTTTAAACACCGAGTTAAATTCCATCTGCATTTTGCTGGCATTATTAGATGATCACCATATTCTCCACATTAGCAGGATAAGGGCTAATTCCTTGCTCTGACAAATAAAATGTCAAGCCTTATATTCATATTTTTTAATTGTCTGTACTGATCAGTGACAGGTCATGATTTATATTCATGTGTTAGTACTGACCAGTGACAGGTCATGATATATATTCATGTGTCTGTACTGACCAGTGACAGGTCATGATTTATATTCATGTGTCTGTACTGACCAGTGACAGGTCATGATTTATATTCATGTGTCTGTACTGACCAGTGACATGTCATGATTTATACTCATGTGTAAGTATTGACCAGTGACAGGTCATGATTTATATTCATGTGTCCCCAGGCTCAAGTACATCGTTGTAAAGTGGAATTAACAAGCAAGGAACAGATGCTATCTGGTACCAGGGAGAAGGAGCGAATGTTAACTTCCGAGTGTAATAAACTTCGGCACGATCTCAGGAATGCACAAGATAAAGTAAGCCTGTCCCTTTTCCTATCAAATGCTTCAGGTGTACAGAGAACCGGGATAAACTAGCAATTAGTCGTAACATTACGTAGTGGTCCATATCTGGTCATACCTTCTATTATTATGGAGTCTTTTTATGCTAAGGCTAAGGTGAAGTTGTCTGTGTCCACATCATGAGGGAATGTAGGGTTCACAGATATATAGCTTCAGTCATTCTTAGCCTTGGCACTAGATGGAGCTGAGGGGTCAACTTTGTGCCCCAGTCACTTTACAGGCAGGGAAAGAGACCCTGTGCTACCTTCGAGTAGGAGGCTGGGTGGGTGCCAGAGCTGGTGTGGGCACTTCAGAGAGAAGAATTTCTTAGCTCTGCTGGGAATTGAACCTTGGATCATCCAGCACATAGCATAGTCACTGCACTGACCATGCTGTCCGGCCTTCTGACACTGTTTAGTTTGGTAGAAAATTATGTATCGGAGGAATGTGCTGGCTCCTTTTGTAGGGTAGCATGATGATGTCAGTGGCAAGTGTTGCCCTCTACACTTGGGAAGCTGACAGACTGTGTGGTGTTACATCATGTGTGTCATACATGCCACAGTTCTGATGTTTGTGATTAATTCCACTAAGTGACCAACCATATGGAAATAACAGTTCTTCGGTTAGTCAGGAAATTCCATCCATTTCGTGGAACCTGGAAGTTCATTAGCATGGCCACAAAAGCCTACAAAATTGCCCTGTCCTGAGCTAGATTAATCCAGTCCATGCTCCCCCCAATCTATTTCTTGAAGATCCAGTTTAATATTATTCTCCCATGTACACCTAGGTCATCCAAGTGGCCTCTTTCCCTCAGTTTTCCCCACCAAAATCCCATATGCACCTCTCCTCTGCCCTGTATGTGTTCCATGTCCTGCACTTCCCCCATTTTGTTGATTCAATCACCCAGTTGTTGACGAACAGTACGAAATATGAAGCTTTTCATTACACATTTTCCTGCAGTCTCCTCTAACCTTCTATTGCTCAGGCCCAAATATCTTCCTCAGCACCCTCAGCCTATGTTCCTCCCTCATGTTTGTGATTAAATGGGACTCAGACAACCTTCATGAACCTCAGAATCCACTGTCTGTGTAAAGTGTGTTTTTGGTTCCAAGAAAGAAAGAATTACATGTAATGAGAATATGAAACATCGAAAGGACCACAAAAGTGGATGTATAAACTGTGTTAAATGATTGAAGGAGAGTGTCATTCCATAAACTATAACAGCAATCAACCTCACTTCATGAAACTGAGCTGAGCGTGATCTGCTAAATAACAGGAGGGCAGGGGAAGCTTACTTGCTGCCAGCCATGTGGTCAGAGTTTCACAAATGTTCAGATTCTTACTATAGGTATTTCTCCAGGCACTCCTGTAAAGCTGTGCAAATTGTAGTTTTAGTACAAGTAACTTTTCCACTAGATGATCAACACAGTACAACAGGAATGTTGGCTACTGTCTGTGCTTCACACTGTCATCAGTGGCTCAAAGTGGCAGTTCCAAAGGACTTTGTGTCATCCCACTTCTACAACTGAACAAAATGGGAAGGTCCGTGTATCAACTGTAAGTCTGCTACATATAAGATGTTAAATGATCAGTCTTTTGTGTTGAGTATAGCAACTGTGCTATGGGCTGGATTTATCTCTTCTCCAACACGTCCAGACTGGCTGTGGGGCTGACCCAGCCTCCTATTTAATGACTGCTGGCAGTTGTTTCCCCAGAGGTAGAGCTGTATGTCTACTGCCATACGCCTTCACCCGCACGTTATGTTGTATATATTGCAGGTGCAACGTCTGATGTCCCACATCACTCAGCGTGATTGTCAACATGCACATCAACTGAGAAAGAAGGAGCACGAAATTGTACACATACAGGAACAGTTACAGTGCAGTTTGGGCTTGGGTTGTGCTGCTGCACGGCATAACCACAAACATCATAGGAGCAATAGACACCTGGCCTGTGACACTTGTAGGGGCAGCACAGACTCTGAAGGAGATTCAAATACGTAAATAGCATTCATAATGTCATGTTAAGTTGATTATGTAAAATCACCTTCCTGCTTCTGCTTTTGTTGAAATGCTGGGTAGTGCCTCCAACTAGCCCACCGTCATTCACTTCCTGCCATTCTTATCTCTCATCCTATTATGCAATATTCTTGCAACATCTGTACATAAACCATAAATAAATCATGGCAACTGCCCTACAACTTTTCCTTTAAATTTTCTGTCATGATGTGTATGACATGTTCAGTAACTGGAGGTAAGGTGACTTTTGTTAACAAATGTGATGCAGCTTCACATGATACATAAAGGAACATAATCTTGTTAACATCTAAATAACCATATCAACTGTTCACATTGTTTCTTGATGATTATATAAACTTTCACAAAATTCATGTAGCATTCATTATTTCAACTGAGATGCATGATGTGACATTTGAGCAACCACAGTATTGCTGTTGAGGAGTCTGGTCCTTTGGGATGTGATGCGTTGGCACTGGGTTAGGTTACGTTAGGTGGGACCAAACATTCCTAGAAGATGAAGATTCCTTTGAAATGCTGGGCATCACTAACCCAGTGACACAGTATCACATGAATCCTCAGATGCACCATGTGTCCCAGGAATTTCACATGACACACAAATACTTTTCTCTCAGTATGTTAATTTTAAGTTGCAGAAGTGTAAATGATTGGTGTTATATTTGAAGCAGCAGATACTGTGGCATGTAAAGACCATTCATTGCAAACTGCATTATGTATCACCTTCTTGACAAAAGTTTAATCCTTTTAAATATGACTGTCATGTACACAAGGTTTAAGATTCACCTCCTCTTTCACACAATACAAACTGCATCTCCATTTCAGTATTTTGTTTGTCAATGGTGCTTAGGAAACTAGTGATGCTTATGATTACATGAGAAGTATGTAAAACCCATAACTATACTTGGTCAAATGTAGTATGTAGTGTAGAGCATACAATATATACATCGCACAGTTCAAAGCTGCAGACATGCTGGCACTAATGCCCCTGAACTACAAATCCAACTGTACTTATGAAACTAACAAGTTGACATTATACAGCAGAGTTGTGATGTTTGCAACGAACTGGTACTGATCAAATTGTCACAAACATCGCAAACTATTTTTTAAGTACAATGTGCATTTGATTCCAAGAACTGATGAACTATCAGTAATAAAAGTATTAAATGACCCAAAAAAGCAAGAACATTTATTTTTCATAAAATACATGAAATGACTCAAGGGACTTCTCTTTCCATAAAGCTTAATGAATGACAGAGCTTGTCTGAGCCGACAGTGATCTGCACAACAGCAGGGGGGTGGGGAACATTACTTGCCAGCCAAATGGTCTCACCACAGTTCACTGGAACCAATCATGAAATGTCAAAACATTGGCACTAAAATATGTGATTACAAAAAGTGGAACTCCAAATATCAAGGTTTTATGAACTTTGGCCCTACTGTATAATTCTGTTTTGAATGTACGTGTTCAGCTCTGCTTCTCCTTTGTTACAGGCTTATAGAAAACAAAGAGTTATACAGAAAGGTGATCAATCAATTCGAGAACAACAATCGTTGTCTGGTTCGAGAGAACGTCCGACTGCGGGACACGTACTGCAGACTGCATACCAAGTTGGGATGCTTGACACAGCAGTTCACAGTGCTGGCAGTAAGTACAATTATACAGTGTCAACTAGCATCTGTTATATCCTGTCAGCTGAGTGCGCTACACTACTACAGTATGTGTGGGCAGTTTGCCAAGTGTGCTAAACTAATACATTATGTGTGGGCAGTTTGCCATGTGCGCTACACTAATACACTATGTGTGGGCAGTTTGCCGAGCGCGCTACACTAATACAGTGTGTGGACAGTTTGCCAAGTGTGCTTCACTAATACACTGTGTGGGCAGCTGGCCGAGTGCGGTGCAACAATGTGGTAAATAAGCCAACTGGATGTGGCAGGTAACAGTCTTTGGAAAAGTTGCCATGGTAATGTTACCACCTAATTTAGTACACTCTGGTTTTGTATAGCTTTGTCATTCTTCAGCAGACTGCTTGCCAGTTCTACTGCACTCAGTATACCTTTCTAACCCATACTAACGATCTGCCATGCTGTCAGCTGCACACGAGAGGGTCTTGAGTCTTTGGATGGCCTTCATTTTACCCACCCTTGTACATTCCTCGGAAAAATAATTTTGTGGTATAAATAACAAGTTGGCTTGCAAAATTTTCATGGATGTGTACAACTTTTTATCATAATATTACTTGCAGAAGCAGAGTGCAAATCAAAGTAAGGCTGATATTGATACACAAGTTATGACCTTTGTCTGGTTCAAGAGGGTTGCATGATTCATTAAGTCCGTAGTTAAGGAGTTTTGGATAACAGTTCCGTAAGGAATTTATCAGAGACTTTGTCCTGTGTCTGCAGTAGTTCACCTGCAGTAATTGGCACATGTCTTGGGAAATGTCCTGACTAAACTGATACAAGTTGCTCACTATATCAATCTTCATATCATCACAAGTGTCTTCTCTCTGGCTGCAAGTAAAGATATTCGACTGCAAGAGGGTTTTTGTTTTTCTTGATATTTTGAAGGTGCTTTTCTTAAGAATCCCCTTGAATTCTGAGTCTAAAATTTGAAGTGTTCTTATGTTTTGTACAGAAACAGCATTTATGTCTAATTTCTCAAAGGTGCACCTTTCAATATGAAATACTGAATTCTGAAGACCATCTTCCATGCCAGTGAAATTCAATGAGTCTGAGTTCAGATATTTAAAAGTTGTATTAATGAAATAGATGTTTCTCACCAAAATATCTGAGAATGTATGACTGTCAATGTACTGGACATTTGTATTCTTGATCATTAAATTATGTAGAGATTGTACATGTATGAAAACATGCCTTGATAGTCCTGTTAGATTGCCAACATCCTCAATTTCCAATGATGATAGACTTGAAGGTAGGAAGACGCTGAAATCAGCATGATGTATGTGACGTAGATGTAGTTGTTCCAGTTCTGTGGAATGGATATCTAAGGTCTCAAGGACCACCATCCTACAGTTACTGATTGTAACAACTTTGGCATGTTCAAAGTAAGAGAATTCTTCAGTCCCCTGAAAATCCTGAAAACATTAAATTATATTGAGTTTGATACACAATGCAGTTGACAATGAATTGTATTGCTACAGACAGGTTATGTCACTCCATTTTACATTTTCAGGCCACATTTTTTAAAAAGTGTTGTACTTAATGTTGTTGTCAGTTGGTAAAACTGGAGCTTTGGTGGAATGATACTGACAGGGCAAACCAAAGTACTCAAGAGACAAACCTGTCCCAGTGCCACTTTGGCCATCTCAAATCCCATGTGGAATACTCACCTGGGATCAGACTGGCCTCCACAGTGATTCCTCCCATACAGAAAAATTATGAAATGCCATTTTATATGAAGTTCTGAATTTATTCATAAAATCTGCCTGTTTAAATATCCATGTGTTAGGAAAATTTACTGAGTAACATTTGGGTGGGTTAATCAGAGACGGACAATGCAGCTGAGACATGAAGGTTTTAGAATTCTTTCCTTCCTTAATCACGTGACTGTTAATATGAATGAGATCTTCATGTTTTGTGTTCCTGTCCACTGTGGAGGTATTTCTACACTGTTGTGGTTGCTCATGTCCTGGTACCTGCAAGCCATAGTGGGCATGCTTGCCTAACCCTCGAGAGCCTGGTGGTAACTATATGCATCATCACCATGTTGTAAACTCAAAACTTGGAATTCTGTCCCTTCGTGTATTTCGTATGATTCTTACTGTACACAGTGCTTGTTGCCCTACACAAATTTCACAAATTGGTCTAATGGAAACACACAGTGTTTTCTGTGAGGTACAAACTGAAACTTTATATACAATATAGATTAAATTCAGCCTTCCAGTGGTTAAAGTTTGCATCCAACCAGTGAATGCATGATGGTGGTGGTGGTGGTGTCAAAACATATCCTTTTGTTACAGACTCACTCAACAATCATGTGTTCTGCTCCTGATTTGTCAGACCCTGTCACAAGCTATAAGACAATGCTATAGATAAGTAAAACAATCATACAAAGGTCTCGTACCTTAATGTTATCATTACATTGGCATGTAATGTTGAATATCATGTCCCTTATTGTTTCCTTCTGACATATTGTTGCAATACATGAATTACAAATGCACACTGATAAAACCAAAGCAAGCTGTAAATGCAGCAACATACTGTCCTGAGAGTGCCTTCCAGCATGACAGTGGATGTGCTGGGAACTCATAAAAAAGCCAACATGCAGCAGTATGGAGGAAGTGGCTTGACCTTGGCACTTGTACGAGTAGTAGACAGTAAAGGAAGTCACTTTGTGCACGCTGCTGATACAGTTACTGATCCTTAATTCCTTTCACCACTTCTGCAGTGTGGGCATTACAAGCAGATTATATATTGGAAACTGTGAATATGTGGAGTCACATGGTGCAGACTTGGGGTGTTTGAGAAGAGGCTGCTGTGGTGGGGGGGGGAGGGGGGTAATGACAGGAGGATGAAGAAACCTGCACATCGATGGCTTATGTTGACACTGATCTACCAGATAACATGACATCACATCCCAGATGACCATAAGCTTTATATTCACTAATGTGAGAACATAAAGCTTATTTTCTTGTTACATATAATTATATAATTGTATTCTGTCCATTGCTAACATTTACTACACACACCACTGACTTTCATTGTTATATCTACAAGAACTGTGATACTGAAATGAAACAAAAAGATGGTGTAGTGTTTATTTATATACTTTAAATGTACCATATTCATATAGAAAGAAGGCTATGTTGTCTCTCTGCATGCCATGAAGGCATGTAGGGGGGAAGAGAAGTATATTTCCACTCATTTCTAACCTCAGCATTAGATGTAGGTAAGTTGTCAGCCTCATGACCTGACCGTTTCACCGCCGGTACCCTTTGAGCTGCACAGCCGGTCTGAACAGCAGCAATCTACTGTCCAGTACATAGCCCAATCACTGTACAAGGCTGTAATCTTAATGAGCAAAGCTGTTGGAATTTGGCAAAATCTCACTTTGGGAATCAAAGTTCAGAATTTATTGTAAATTATGGAGTTGGAAATAAATAACTGCCAAATAGTGAGGATAAGGAAGACAGTATAGGATGTTGTGGCAGCCCGGCGCACAGCCACATCCTTCCTTGTTTCTACGAACTGACACGTGTACAACAGAATGCACACACACACACACACACACACACTAACTTTCTGCTGTGTAGATCTCTAGCCCCACAGATATTCTGCTTGTTGTTAAATAACTTACCACTTACACACAGATTTGTCTCACATTATGTCAGAATACCCTAGAAATCTCAAGCTGTAGCCCCTCAGTAACTGTTCATTTACAAACACATTTCATATGCACTATATAATCATGTCACATGCTTAATTCCAGTGGTTCATTAGTTAATACTGTCAGACTGAACGTTAAATACACAACTCTCACAGCCAACTTGCTGCTGTTTGATATTCCAAAAAAGACTGTTTAAACAAAAGTTACATATGTTAGATGTGAGGAGCTCACTGTGGTGTTACTGGTGTTTCAAGTGTTCATGGCTGTGATGCTGTGTTGTTGGGCAAGTAGGTGCTGATGTTTCATAGGGTCATAACAGTCAGTTTCAGGCTCAAGCAGTCCTTTGAAACATTGGGAACTGCACAACCAGTGACAAAGCATCAAATGCTGGAAGAGCTGAATCTCCAGACATGGTTGTCACCATACCACATGCTGCACCAACTGAATGGCTTTCTGCACTAATTAAGCCTTCAACACCATCTCCTTCAGAATTAAATGATTGGTTGTCCCACAACACTGGTAACCAACTACCAATCTATGCTGTGTAAAATCCCAGAAAAATGCAGATCTCATATACACTGCAGAAGAAGCCTGAAATAACTTCCAGCCTGCTGTTTATACTGCTGTTACTGTTGTACAAAGCTGAATCTCCAACAACTGAAATTACCCCAGTGTCATATGTGTAGAAAATGCACATTTTCTGAACACAGCAAGTTGTCCAAACTAGTGTAGCTTGTTCTGAACATGGTAAGCTACATAAGGTAGTGTAGCATGTTCTGAACAGCACAGTAAGTTGTTCAAACTAATGTAGCCTACTCTGAACAACACAGTAAGCTATCCAAACTAGTGTTTTCATGATCTACCTCAGTGTGACCATAAGTGTGCAAGGTTGGTGCCTCAAGACAAACATAACCTAACCTAACCTACCTCCATCCCTCCTTACTCTTCATAACCACTGCATTTTCTTTGTATTGCTACATAATGGTAGCAGCTGATCCAGCACAGTTAAACAACACAAACTTGCATCACTGTTTAATATTTATCACACTAATTTGTGCATGTTTTCTCTTGCAGGAGAAATACTTTGAAAGTGGTAAACGTGAACAAAAATTTGAAGAGAGTAAAAATGAGCTGCAAATACTCCGATCTGCTGCCTCCCAAATGCCATACAGTGGCACCAAGGAATATAATGAAGAGTTGCATTTGATGTCTGACAGGTTCCTTGCCACTTTACAGACAGTGCTGGAGAAACTGTCCAGCCATTTGGAGCTGCAGCATCCCAGTTAACTATGTCATGTTTTGTACATTAGTCAGCTAAGGTTAGGAACTGTGTCTACAAATTCAGACACAAACAAGATGGCAGCATGTGCCTGTCAACCATCTGTTTGCAAAAAATGCTTAAACACTACTCATTTCTCTTGTTTTACCTGATAACATGACGTATGAATGTGAAACGCTCTTTGTGCAAAGTTCCGCTTATTTCTTAACCCTTTGCACCAGAATTAAATGTTCACAGCAAGCTGCAAAATAGTGGAATTTAAATGGCAGCTACATAAGAGCTTATATATATATATATATATATATGATATTTGGCATGTTATGTGTGTGTTTGTGTGTGTATATATATATATATATATATATATATAATGTTCAACAAAAAGGGTTAAACTGGGACACATGTCACAACCCTTAACTCTGATCCTTTGTTACCCATTTTTCTTGTTTTATTAGACAGAAGAGGCTTATGACACATCATGTGACCATTCATGCATCTCACCTGATAACTCTTGAATCAAACTTTATACTTTGTAATTTTCTACTGTCAATAACATACGGTCACTGTTTTAACTCACAACAGTTGGTTGCCACTCTCTGCCAACTTGTTCATCATGTTAACAGATCCCATTCACCCAATCACTCACACATTTGGCACAGCACAGATGTGAAGTGACAACCCACAGTTGTCATACAAAATAAGCTCCCTGTACCAGCATCATGGCTGTATTAACTTACAAAGTATGAGTGACACTAGTGTCATGTAACGTAGGATTCAGAAATTTTATGTGGTAATATGCACCCTGCTTTCTTTAAATTGCTTGTGGGGTGTACAATATGGTTATCATGGAGAATATGTGCAGATAGCTCTCAATATTATGGCCACAAAATTAAATCTGTGGGAAAGCATGAAGGATGGGGAAGTAAAAAGGAGTCCCCAGCTAGTGCCCTCTGCTCTTGTAACAAAATTACATTTTGCTGATAACAATGGCCCACCACCTCCCCATCAGAATTTCAATATTTCAGTGAATATACCATATTAATTATATGGCAAGAAAAAAATTGAATTTCAAATTTTAAGCAATGGTATTCATCTAATATCACATAAATGATAGATTTTTTCAACAATATTCCATAATTTATTTAAAACGTGGTTGTGACTTGGAAGTAACATTGGTATACAAAGGAACATGCAAAAACTTACATAATATGACTGACTTGATTTTATTTGTGGAATTCCATGAAGCAATTTGAGGACAGTGTGAAACATGGATGTACCTTACATTTTGTACACATTACTTTAGGAATACCAGCACAATTTGGTTTCTTACAACGCCCCCTTTTCTCGGTAAATGTTGGCCAGTGTCCAGTTTCGTCTCTTCTTATTTCTTGGACAGGAACTGGAGCTGCATTTGGCTTCTTCTTCTTTACTTCAATATCCAGCTGCACTTGTGACAGGCTTGGTCTCCCTCTTTTTCTGATTTCTGTTTTCTCTTGATGACACAAACATGCTGCAATCTCAGCCTTGAACTGTAGAAGACTCAACTGATCTTTTTGGCTTACCTTTGACAGTTCACAGTCTTTCCTATACAAAAGCCAGGAATTCACCACAG
>Ga0123357_10011973_pt1 | contig 11158 bp, 10 predicted proteins | sample TergutEmb28metaG_FD_89873 | JGI IMG/M metagenome (GOLD analysis project Ga0123357, IMG submission 89873) | Embiratermes neotenicus P4 segment gut microbial communities from Petit-Saut dam, French Guiana - Emb289 P4 | ecosystem: Host-associated > Arthropoda: Insects > Digestive system > Gut ... | reverse complement strand
TTTTTTGTTCGTGTCTAGCTGGCCTATACCATATACTGTGCCATTGAGTAAAGTCATCGTCTTTTCACTACTTTATAACCGTCAGTAAGACTGCGTCAGAAGTATGAATGTCTCTATGAACATAACTTTTATTTCCGACCTTGAAGGCAGGTGTTAAGTAGCATCATGTGGTTTGCTTCCAAAGCGCGGCTCACAACAACCTTCAAGTCAGCTGTATCACTGACCCACCAAAAACTGCAAGAAAGCTAAGTTTCCTACCACTAGGTGTTCATAACCCTGGTTTCACCTCAGTTTCAGTAAACTGACATCTTGCTGAAACTTTTGTACCTAAATTATTTCAAATCTCCAAATTTCAACTACCATAATCTTTTAGTCACCCAACAATCCTAATATCCAGTGTGCATGCTAGTTGTGGTATGCAAAGGTTCAAACTCCTAACTATTCGCATGCTTTAAATCTTTCTTGAATGCCTTCTTGAACACCTGCCATGTCGTGTCTTTGGTGTGGAGCTGTGCACACGAGTTATATAAAATGCTTTAGCAGGGTCATTTAACTGTAATATTGCAATATGAAAACCATCAGGATCTTGCCCACTGCCTATTGATGCTGATCTGGCAGTGCTTCCTAAAAAATTCTTCGAGTGGGGTGGTGTTCTCCGCACCCGAACATTTTGGAATGAGACATATCAGGGACAAGTCTTTATGCACTGTGTGCATCCCACTTGACATCTCTTCCCTTAATCTACCTAGTTCTGCTTTCGACTCAGCTAATTCTTGCTTTAATCTTGCTTCCGACATAGTTAAATCCTGATTAAGTACTGCCGAAATTTAGAGTTTAGTCCAGCGTTAATTTTCTTCTGTGCCTGTAAATTTCTGTAGTCCTTGTCCCTACCTAGATAATCGTACATGCTCACTAAAATCCCAAAGCTGCAAACCAATTTATGTGGTGCCCAAGCTGAGCGGTAAACTTGGGCGAGCCTACTGTGGCTGTTGTAAGGCCTATCCTGAAATTCCTGCAGGGACAGGGAATGAACGGTAACGATAGCCAAGTTGGAGGCTTTGCGGTTACCTAGGTATCTTGGGAGCTAAAGGACTCCTTTGGGTTCAGTGAGTGACGAACTGCGTAACAAACTTAACAGTAAATTCTATTGTCTAATATATACCCATTAATATACATGTAAGATATACAAGTCTGAAATGGTTGTCTCACGTCACTTAGTTACGCTGGATATTCTGTTACAAGATTATAGCTCACTCGTCATGCCACTATTCAATCCAAATCAGTAATAGTAGAATTTAGAAAAGTATTTTGTTTCCGAGAGTGACTCGCTAAAATAAGCAATTTAATCATCAGTCAGTCCAGCTTACCTCCTGTTATCAGTCAGAATACGAAGTAGCCCAACATCTCAACTGATGTTATATTAGAAAGTATAACTATTCTTCAGGTAACAGAATAATGTTGAGTTGTAAACCAGTAAATCTCCTCTTGAGCTCGAATCTTGCATGTCTTGCGAGTCTTTCCCCGGTTCTCTCTTTGCCTAATTTCCCTGGGATTTTATAATGGCCTTGTGCTGACTCAAAACTTTGCTTAATACTTACATCATTTAACTAGGGCACGCATCCACCTCTCAACCCACTATTATGAGGTAAGTTGCCCAACATTTCCCAGTTTCATCAACCAAAGTTTTGTTACAAGCACATTCCAGTTTTTACAAAGAGGCCAAATAAATACATTACAGTACAGCCAACTTGCCAGGAAATGTTGCCACTTTCTGTTACATTATATTTTGTAACAGTCAGTGTGTATTTTGTTGTGTGCAATGATAATATTTATTTGTAAATAACACAGGCTGTCTGTCATGGAGTAGATCTATTTTCATTGTCATCGTGTGTCGCTGTGGAACGTGGACTGTGACCTCCTGCATTTTTTTTAACATGGTAACATGGTGGGAAGTCCTGCCAGGAAACCTTGTCATGTGAGGTTTAATCATCGTACTTCTCTGTACTGTTTGCAATGTGATCCCAGTATTCATCCACAGATTTTCAGGGAACATAGTTTTTGTGTGTGTGTGTGTGTGTGTGTGTGTGTGTAATCTGTATCATGTGCTTCTGATCCCAGCAGACCCTCTTATTGCATTCTGTCAATAGTGCTTTTCGTGAACAGAATGCATCTGCTTCTGAATGACTTGAAACAGTCTTGTAACATGAGATAGATCAGGATTCCTGGTTTTGGCTGCCAGTATAGTGTTCATTGATGGTGATCCATTTCCAAAGCTGAATTCATACACTTTCCAACCTGTTTCACTTCTTTTTAAATTGTTGAATTTCATATCTTTCACTTCATTTGTATCTTTCTCCTTGTTTACCATGACCAGGGTACCTTTTTCAGCTTTTCAAATTTTAAAACATAAGCGCATGGTGAATATTGCTGTTGTTTGACTTGCAACTAATCTTGAGGTCTGTTCTGTAAAGTTTTATTTTATGTGGTTGCACACATTGGACACAATTCGATACATACTCCTTGCTTCTCAGTATTTGGCCATGTTTTCTTTTCATGTCAAATACTTGGGCTTTCATGTCAAAATATTACACAGAATGAAAAAAATTCACACTATGAAATTGAGCCATATGAACCAACATTACCTACTGTGATGATCCGTGTTTCAAATCTTTAGTGGAATTCTGTAGTGTAATGACCACATTTCTTGAACAAGTGCTGACAGTACTGCATGGCTGTTATAATTAACGAGCTGGTATTCAGTACTTTGAAAAAGAAATGCATTTCTGCTTGGGGAATTATCTTTTCTGTGTTGAGATAAAAGCCAAAGTAACAAATTGAAAGTATGTACTGAAAAAGTTATTGTGGTAGAAGAAGGGTGGGAAATATATGAACACTGTTTTCTCATAAGGGTATGGAGGAGTCAGCCCATAAGACGTGTAGTCTTATTTAAACTTTGGCACATTAATATTCAGTGTGCTGGTGACATGGACATGAGTTGTATTCCAAGAAGGTATGTTTATGTACATGTTGTTTGTTGTTCATAATCACCATATTTATTTTATCCTTAAAATGTGTGCTAATGCAATTCTAGAGCTGCCAAAAGTGCCTGATATTTTTATAGCTTTTGATGTTGAGTAAATGCAGGAACTGTGCTTCAAAATGAACTAAGAATACTGTCATAATCAGACATAGTGTAATTACTTCTACTAACTGTGTATCAAAAGTGGACGACTGATTAGATTCACAGTAATTTAAAAAAGTCTTATTTTAATTTCAGGTGGTGATCTTGTAAATTTAATGTCCAACTATGATGTGCCTGAAAAGTGGGCCAAATTTTACTGTGCTGAAGTTGTTTTGGCATTAGATGCAATTCATTCGATGGGTTTTGTCCATAGGTGAGTTTCATTTCAGTGTTACCCCTAAAGGGGCTTTAACTTTGATGTGACAGTATACTTGTGTTAGGTGAGTGCAGTTTATTGTGCACCATATTTATGCCTGTATCAGGCAACCTTTTTTTCATCTTCAGTATCTGGAAAATAAGCATGCGTCATCTCTTAAGGAATGAATTAACAAGGAGCAGTATTTTTTACTAATAATTAGAGAGAGGAAAATGGTTGAAATATGTTACAGATTTTTATTATTTACAGTATTTATGTATATTTAGTACATTAATGTGAATTGTTGGACAACCCTTTGTACAATAATTTTGTGGTCAGTCTTTTTGTTGTCTGAAAGTGTGATAAGAAATTCATGTAGTTTGTTACAGTTTGTAAATGGCTGTCAAACAGTACCCATCAATAAACACAATGTAGGTAGTGTATAAAACAGATTCACTGCTCTGGTAAGGCTTTGGGGTTTGATGGACTTCTTGCTGGGATTTACTGCAGTGACTCAGTGATACTGAAATTCCTATCCCACCCCCACCGACACACCAGGCATTCTTTGTTAAGTAAAAAAAAAGGATACAGTGTGGATGTTCATGTTTGCTTACATTAGTGTATCATAGTAACAATATGAGTAGTAATATGATGTTTTTGTTCCAATAGAGCAATAAGAAACACCTGATCGCTATTGGCATTAAATATTGAAGTCACAATACTTGATTTACAATTACCTTAGCTCTGCCAGACCATTAGCAACAGATGTAAAAGATCAAAATTAAAATTAATGATAAGGCAGTTTAAAAAATTTCATTCAAAGGACTTGTAGTTCTCTGGCTTGTATACACTGTTCTTGTGTCCAGTAATTTAAATAATTTCAGTTTGTACAAAGACATTTCCATGTCAGGCATGTTTATCAGTTTATGAACTCACTGTTCCATATGACAGTGTGAAGTGGAGAGGAATATGTAGCGACAGCTTTCTTGTTACCCAGAAATACTTGGATGAGATGTATATGGTTACTTCCATGCAAGAAAGTTTAGGAGAACCAAACTTTTTTCATCTTTGTTTACTTTTATTTAATGTTGCTTTCTGTAATTCAGATTTTAACCAATATGTGTTAGGTAGGTCACTGAATACTGAATTGGGAACGGTATGGAAAGAAGTGGTTGTGCCTTGGTTGGAAGGCTGTTTTGACATGTGTATGGAGGAAGTAAACAAGACCACAGAACTCCCCACTGGGGGGGTATTCTGTCTCTGGACTGAGATATGAACCTGTGACCTTGCAAATGCAAAGCAGGAATTCAGTCCACTTGACTATGATGTACAGTTTTGGTTTATGCTGTTTTTTTTGTGTGTGTTTGTGTGTGTGTTTTTTTGTGATTTGTTTATAAACATCTTCAGTGTATGTACTGCAAAACACTGATTGTAGATGAAGGAATATGCTCCAGTTCCTTCTTTGTCCTTCCAAATTCAATATTTACTCATTGTTTTGAGTGGTGTATAGGTTGAGTAACTGAAAGCATTATTAGTTTACCAAGAATGAAATAAATGTACATTACAACAGAAGTGACTATTTTGTTAATTCTCTCTCATTGATCTGAAATTTTTTTACCTCTAGCACCTGTGTTAAGAAATTAATTTTGACTTCTTTTGAGAGCTAATGTATATTTTGTTTCAGAGATGTGAAGCCAGACAACATGCTTTTAGATAAACATGGGCACCTGAAGCTTGCTGATTTTGGCACCTGCATGAGGATGGATGCTGTGAGTGTTGTGAAAAGTGAAGTGAACACACTTCATTATGTACTTTCATTGAAATTCCCTTCTTACATTTGCCCATTTGACTGTGGCTTTCAAAAACAGTAAACATTATTGAATACTATATGGGGGAAAATGAATGTGGTATTGATGGCACAGTATGTATGTGTGTGTATAAACACATACGTTTGCACACACACACACACACACACAATTTAATATCCAAAAACTGCTTTTTACCCATACAGTATGTACAGGTATTATTTCATTGTGTAAATAAACAATATTTCCCTAAACTGCATGAATTGGCTAGTCTTTGTTTTGGAGACACTGTATTTTGTGAGTTGGGACCCATATTTATGCTAAGGCCTATCTAAAAGTTGCCAGACTTGGTGCTGGGACTTGGAATGGCAAGCAGTACAGCATTTGCATCTTGTGACTTAAAACTTGCAAAAACTTCATAGGAAATGTGGGAAATAAAACAGCTTATGGTGATACTACTAAAAGGAAATTAGAGACTTATGGGTTGTTTTCTCAGTAAAGATCTGGGGAAGCTGTGGTTGAAGATTGCGAGTGTTCAGTTCAATCCTCCACAGGGTGCACAGATGAAAACATGGATGAAGTTCATAGTAACATTCATAAAGACCAATGAAGTACCATTTTGGGCGTAGTCCTGCCATATGGAACACGCAGACAAATTCTAAGGAAGGACTTGAACTTGCGGCAGATATCTTCAAAGTTTGTGCCTTAGTGGCAATTTTAGGCAACAAAACATAGCTATGGTTCCACATCCTCCTCATCTGATTTGGCCCCTTATGATTTTTTATTGTTTCTTAGAAGGAAATTAGAGCCATGAGCATATCATTTCTTTAATGTCTCTGAAATACATGAACTGTCACTAGTCTTACAAGCAACTCCAAGAAGTCAGTTCTGGCAGGGCATCCAGCTGCTGCAGAACAGCTGGCCTCTTGCATAAACCCAGAAGGGGATTGCTTTAAAATGAATAGTAATGACTAAGGCATTGATTTTGCTATCATCTCAGTCCAGGTAGTTTTTGATACGTCCCGGAGTGTCTTACTTGGAAGGAGTCAAGGAATTTCTTGATTCAGCAATGCAGTATTTTATATCGTTCTTTTTTATGTGAATGAACTTATTTATACATGTAAACAGATTTTAAGGTTTCAAAGTTCTTCTGCATTTCGTGGTTTATTTCATAGCTTTAGTTATGTTCCAACCATCAAAGAAAAATTAAAGCAAATGAAAAAGGCTGAATTATGAAAACAGTGTGAGTCTGTACCATTAACAAGTTTCCATAGGGATTGTCATGATTTACCTTGGTATGGTTCTTTACCTTGTAGGATGGTTTGGTTCGATCAGACACTGCAGTTGGAACTCCTGATTACATCTCGCCTGAGGTGCTACAGTCACAAGGTGGGGAAGGGGTGTACGGGCGTGAGTGTGACTGGTGGAGTGTTGGGGTGTTCCTGTATGAAATGTTGGTGGGCGACACCCCATTTTATGCTGACAGCTTGGTTGGAACGTACAGCAAGATAATGGATCATCGCAACTCTCTTCACTTCCCAAATGACATTGAAATTAGTCAGAATGCCAAAAGCCTTATCTGTGGCTTCCTCACAGACAGGTAAACTTCATTGTGCAATGTGGTAAAAGAGGGTGGTTTATTTTTCAAGTTGAAAATGCTGGAAACGTAGCTCATGAATTCAATTCCAGGATGATTGTATGTTGACTGTGATGTTTGCGATGTGTGAATGTGTAATTCTAGGAATAGAAGAATTCTACTTATCTCACATATATTACTGATATTTTGTTGGCCCAAATAAATATGCTATGATACCATTTTCATCATACTATTTTCCTGCTTATTTGTGGTCCTTGGGAAACACTGTTTTGGGGTTTCACCCTATAAAGGTTATGTTTTGGTGTGTTGTAAAGTGATATGCTGTTATTTACAGAGCAAGAAGACTGGGGAGGAATGGTGTGGAAGAAATCAAGTCACATTCATTCTTCCAAAATGATCAGTGGACTTTCGACAATCTTAGAGACTGTAAGTACTACCTGCAGTTCAGTAAAATCTTGTTTATGCATGCTGATTATATGGGGAATAATCAGAATTCACAGATAATTGAAAAATGGATTAAGTGTACAGTTAACATTAAGTTTTAAACACTGACACCAATGTGAGACCACAGTTGTATATGCACGGATTTGGTAGCGGTGACTTCTATTTAAGTGTTTGATCAAGTGTGCTTTCCAAACAGATACGTATACTCATTCCATGGATTTGAGGCTTAGTCACAATGACTGTAGGGTGTGCAGTAGGTAGAAGTATGTAAGACTAGTATAAGAGAAGTACATTACAAATATGTTTTAAGGCTGTCACAGATGGTAAATATGAAAATATAACAGTAATACTGCCAAACAGCAGATGCATTCATACTGATGTGTGTTACTGTACAATTACAAAATTTTCTGAAGTGTTACAAGTCATTTTTCAACATCAGATATTTATCTGTGAGTAGAAAGTGTTTGTATAAGAGTGGTTATTTTTATGTTACTTCAAGTTTATCCTTTTCTTCTGAAATACTTATGTGACTAGGAGGTAAAAGATTGTTGAAGATTTTAATGCCATCATTTTGGCTGGTAGGTGCTCTGTGAAGCTGTCATTTGTATTGCTAACATTGTCTGTGGTTGGATTGAAATAGTGGTCTGGATTATCTGTACTGAAGTTCATTAAAATGTATGTTCACATGAAAGGGACAAAATCTCATAGTTTTAAAAGATGCTTGTGTCCAATTGTGTATTTTGGGCACCTGACATACGGTTAATAATTTTCTTTGCAGAGTAAATATCCATTTATGAGTGGATTCATTTCCCTCAGAAATTACTCCATATTTCTTTATTAGATCGACCACAGGCAAAGTAAATTGATCTGAGTGTGCTGGTGGTGTTAATATATAACATCTATTTAATTACATAACATGCTCCACTTCATTCTGGATTCATTTGCTCATTATGATCCTTCTGCTATAGGTGTTTGACAGTTTGTAAAGTAATGGATTTTGTATTTATTCATTTATTTTATTTATTTTTGTATTTTCTGTTATAACGTATAGATAACCCATTGGTGCCTGATGTCAGGTATAGTTGTCACGTAGTGTGTTACCAAAAATGCCAAGTGTCAGGTATAAATAATGGCCCTTTAGTGACCTTATGCAGCTTACATTTAAATTGTGGTTTCCTGCTTATTTCACTGGGCATTTCATTCTAACACCCTTGAGTTAATGTGGGTTTGGCGAGGTACTCATTATAGGTTGCATGATTTTTGTTTTATCTAAATTTAGGGTTGCCCTCTTAGCCAAAAACATTTTACTTGTATCAGGGAGAGCTAAGTTTGTTGATGTAAAAGACTTATAAAAGTTTATATGAGCAATTACACGTATGTCATGAACAGGAATTGTGGGTTCCAGTAAGGCTTTTATGGTTACAGGAAGGTCATTTTTGTATGTTAGGAAATGTAAAGGACTTAGATTTGACCCCTGGGACACTCTGTATATTACTGTTCTCAGTTTCAAAAGTTCTGATTTGCTCTAAGATTATTTCAATTCTGCCGTTTGTTTTCTTTCTGCAAGAAGAGGTTTGATCCATTTTGAGGATGTTCTTGAGTGCCATAAACATGTAATTTAGCTCACAAAATGTTATCTTAACCTCAGCTGTGTCATCTTTGCACTGAGTCTCTGAGGGCTTTGCAGAGTCTCCGTGTGTACACACAACGATCCAATTATTTTGAGATTCTTCATAGGGTGTCCCATCTCCATAAGGCAGGAAAATTGTCTGTTGCTGGGTGTCTGGCCTGGTCTGACCTGGTAATGAGGCTGCTATTGCAATTGCTAAGGAACCTGCTTTATTTGGTATCTGTCACAGGAATTTCCCGTAGGCAGGGATATCCATGCTTATCTCCTTCATACTGTTTTGTATGCATGGCAAGACAATTTGTGAGCTGTGAAACTGTATAAGCAAGTGTGATAGTCCTGCTTCTGCTCCATTTAGAGTTACAGTCATTGTTGAATGCAATCAGATTGCTTACACTGACTTCACACTTACACATTTGTAAGGAGAGCTGGCTCCCATTGGTTCTGACTGTGGTGTGCCTGTTACTGTTGCCACAAGTTTAACCTTTTGATGCCTAACGACAACTGTAGTGGTCGTACCGCACCGCTAACCTCTAAATGTTGCATTTTGTATATTTATTCAACAAATATAGGTACTGAATATTTTAAACATGGTATATACTCTCCTTTTTTCCTCTTCAAAATGCAGTTTGTTTCATAAATGTAACGTATTTTGTTCCTATATTATTCACATTTTATATACAGGGTGTGCTAAAATTAAAAAAATAATTCCAGCACCAAAAGTTTAAACTGTGCAGCCCGTTTTGTGACCTTACATTGGAATGTTGCTGTAATGTTGCAAAAGAGGCTTTTGTTGCTGTTTTATGGCTTGTGCACCTTTTTCCAATATACATTTTTAATTTTATAACTGTCTTGCCACAGAAACTTGTTTTGTTATTTTCCTGGCACCACTGATGAAACTGTAATGACAAGCACTTACATATGCCACCATCCTTTCAGCACTTTTGCACATGACTGATGTGTAATGTGTGACAGACTTAGCAGATTTGTATTTTCCTTTAGTCTTCTCATTTTTACACTGAGTTTACTGCATGTCCAGAGTTGCGGAGTGTTTCTGAATTTAAGAAAGGTGTGTACAGCCCATAGATGTTAATGTGCCTCTAAAACACAAACAAATAGACACACACACACACACCACAACAATGCATACCACACAATCCCACATACAACACACAACAATGCATACTGCACACACATACATAACCCATATTCTATCATTGCAAGTGTTATTATCTGGCTGTGCTCATTTCTTTGGTGGCAAGTCTGAACACATAAACTGTGAATGTTTGACAGGTGTTCCTCCTGTTGTACCAGAGTTAGCAGGGGATGATGATACAAGTAACTTTGATGATGTGGACAAGGATGAGAGTCCAGAGGAGAACTTTGCCACTCCTAAAGCCTTTGCTGGGAATCATTTGCCTTTCGTTGGGTTTACCTATTCCAGAGATTACCAGTAAGTGTAAATTCTTTAAGTGTTGGCAGTAGATTTCTCTGTAGATTCTGTTGTTAACCGTCAGTACTTTAATTCTCTAAGGCTCTGATGATGGTGCATTATATTCAGAAAGTCTCTTCTTTCTTTAGATTTTGTGCATAGTGAGTCATACAGTTAAATCACAATGTTTCCGAAGCACAGCCAGCTTCTGAAACATAATGCTTTATTTATGATAAAGGATGAAGTCCAAAGAAAGAAGAGTGTTCTTGAATATTGACACTTCACTTCCTTGACATGCAGGGTGATGCGAAGTCATCGTACACCCATGCAATACACATCCAAAATCAACTTAAATTTTTGCAGTATAACATGCAGTACAGTGTGCACTGGCAATTTGGTAACAGTATCTTGATATTGTTGCCATTGCCAGGGAATTTAGTTGTGTCGTCAGTATGGCTGACACAAACAGTAACCCTGTCGAGGAAGGGTTGGTCGTGGCCTTTTGCACCATTACTCCAGTACTCCACAAATGCTCTGACACATGTCACAAAGGTAATGGAGATGCACCCACTTGTGCTTCCAGCATCAAGGTGCACATGTGGACTCACTGGACATGTTACCAAGAAGTGCGTTAGTGATTTGAATTAATTATGATAAATCATATTTGCACATTGCTAGGTTTTGGTGACTTTTCACCCACTTTGTACAGTTGGTGGAGTTTGGTTTATTCCAAGCTGTCAGATTGTTGATATACAAGGGTGTATCCAAAAGTTCCAGGACAGTACTTGTAAAAAGAAGTTTGCTTACCTTGAATGTTAAATTCCTCCATCACCTTCAAAGTACTCCCCTTTTGCACGAATACAGCGGTCCCAGCGT